>Ga0210024_1000537_pt1 | contig 34479 bp, 28 predicted proteins | sample CryGeymeta201525_FD_183988 | JGI IMG/M metagenome (GOLD analysis project Ga0210024, IMG submission 183988) | Groundwater microbial communities from Crystal Geyser aquifers in Utah, USA - Crystal Geyser metaG 2015-25 (SPAdes) (version 2) | ecosystem: Environmental > Aquatic > Deep subsurface >...
CTTTCACGAGGACCTCCTTTCGAGACCCTCAGGATACCGGACATTTCTATCTTGCTAAAACCAGACATTATCACTTTGCTGTGACACTGCTACAAGGCAGCGAATTGGATCGAAGTGGGCGTGACCACTGGACGGGGGCGGCAGGACCGGTATAAGGAGTATCTCTCCACTCCGAAACGGATTTATGTGTACCCTCTGGTGCAGGACTTCCGCGCGTCGTTGTGCGGGTCCGGCGGGGAGGTGGGGACATGAGCAAGTCAAGCCGACGCCCTCGAACTCAAAGAGTTCGCCCGTCGCGGGAAGCGCGCAAGGCAGGGTGGAAGGAAAGGAAGAAGGCCGGCGAACGACGCGAACTCGCAGAGTTCGACGGCAGCGGAAAGTGGAACAGGGATTGGTTCCTTTTGCGCAGCCGACTCTCTCCAACGGTAAGTGCGCCTGGCAAACCGAGGAGGAAGAACGCGCGCAACGGCAGGCGGCAGTGGAAGGTCAACTCAAGGTATTGCGTTCGCAGTTGCCGAAGCTGCTCTGTCGCCTGGCGAAGATCAAGGATCCCCGGAACCCTGAAACCAGCAAGCACAAATTGACCGTGCTTCTGCTGTACGGTTTGCGCGAACTCGCAGAGTTCGAGAGTTTTGTGTATCAGTTGGCTTCCCGCCGCGAAGCGAACCGGGAGATGACGCGCCCAGTCTTCACGGAGAATCTCAGGCTTCTCTTTCCTGAACTGGAAACGATGCCGCACCACGACACGCTCAACCGGCTGTTAAGCCGCATTGAGGTAGAGAAGATCGAAGAGACCCAGGTCGAGTTGGTGAAGGATTTCCTGCGGAACAAGAAGTTCCAGCGTTACCTGACAGGCAAACACTATCTGGTTGCTATCGATGGAACGCAGAAATTCAGCCGGGACTATCGCTGGGCCGAGGAGTGTCAGGAGCGGCGCGTCAGGGGCGCCGGGGGAGAAGGCGTGCCAGCACGAGAAGGAAGCGGCGAACTCGCAGATCTCGAGTATTACGTGTACGTTCTGGAAGCCGCTCTGATCTTCCCCAACGGCATGACCCTTCCGCTGCTCAGCGAATTCCTGCGGTATCCCGATGGCGACGTTGCGGCGGCCAAACAGGACTGCGAGTTGAAGGCTTTCAAGCGCCTGGCCGCGCGGCTCAAAGAGTCCTTCCCGCGCTTACCGCTTCTCTTGGTACTGGATGGGCTGTATCCCTCGGACTCTTGGAGTCCGCACGGTCCCGTTCTCGCCCTGTCCCGACAGTATAACTGGCAGTATATGATCGTCCTGCAGGATTCGAACTCTGCGAGTTCGCAGTCCCTCCCCTCGGTGTGGGAAGAGGCGGAGGGTCTGCGGAAGTTGTCGAGTTCCGGCGAACTCCTTGAGTTCGAGGACACTCTCAAGCAGAAGGGGGGGGACCGTCGGCAGCACTTCTGGTGGGCGAATGACATCGAGTACGACTACGAAAGCGAAGGGAAACGCAAAACGGAAAAGGTACACGTGGTGGTTTGCGAGGAGACCTGGGAAGCCGTGGATCCGAAGACGAACCAGATTGTAGCGAAACACTCCCGTCACGCCTGGCTTTCCAGCAGACCCCTGAACCGGCAGAACGTGCACGAACGCTGCAATCTGATGGCGCGCCACCGCTGGAAGCTGGAGAACTCGAACTCTGCGAGTTCGCCATCTCCTGGTGGAGAAGCATCAGGGATATCACTATGAACACTGTTTCTCGTATAACTGGAATGCCATGCGTGGTTACCACTACCTGATGCACCTGGCGCATCTCCTGAACACTCTGGCCGTGCATACCTTGGACCTCGCGGAAAAGGTGCTGACCCTGGGGATTCGCGGCTTGCTCCATTTTCTCCGCCAGACGGTCAGCGGTCCCTGGCTGGACGCCCAGCGGATACGAACTCTGGTCGCCACCCGCACTCAGCTTCGGCTGGTCTGAAACCAAAACCGCCCCTGCGGGTCGTGCGACCTGCAAGGAAGACAACCGCAGCCTAACTCCGTCTGCGGCAAGACTCACCCCAACCTCCACGCCTTGACGAGGCGCTCCGACACGCATTCTCACCCCCTTGTCCTGTCCAACCGACTCCCACAACCCCACTGCCTGTCCTTGAGGGAGCGCGGCTCCATCTCCTGCACCCCGCGTGCCGTCCTCCGCCACGGGCATGCGTCAGGTCTGAGCGGTTGACATCAACCTGCCGATTAAGTACCATTAGATTCACGATGGACAAGCACCGAATATACTTGGCACAGCGAGAACCCAAGCTGGCGCTTCTCGAAGATCGGAAACAGCACCTGATTCACGACCGGAAGCTGAACCGCTGGGCGCTTGAAGATTGCCTGAAGCTGCTGCAGGAGATCAATAAGAACCTGGAAGAAAACCTGGAGCAATTGGAATGGGCCCTGGAGCGCTCAGGCAGGAAAACACAGTCATCAGGAAAGAGGTACGAGCTATGAGTGTAAACGTGCCGGATAGCTTAGTGCAGGAAATGGTTCGGGAATTCAAAGACATGCGTTTCGAGCACACCATGGGGTCTCTCGACACGCTTATGGAGGGTGTCAATAGTCCAGGCGCAGCGATGGTCGCGAGGGATCATCTCGATGGTGGCGCCGACGTTGCGTGGGCGCGTGTGCGCGCCAAGTACGCCTCACGCTTCGGGGCGGACTGGCCGCAGGTCGAGAGGCTCTTGGCAAAGAAGCTCCGCGATGACATTGTTCGGCAACTGAGGTGAGCAAAGCGAGATCATAGCGGACCCGTTCCGCACTCGGGAGGTGGCAGCTTGTCTGAACCCCAAATCTCTCAACTATGGGACAAAGCCAACACTTTACTACCTGTTGGTGTGGGCGGAACGTGTGCTCGAGGGGCTACCGCGTTCGTGGTGGTGGCCATGGCGAGCGCGTTCCTCTCATCTCACGCTATTGGCAATGAGATCGCCGAGCAAGGCGTGTGTCCGACAGAGGCAATCGTTGGTAATTCGTCTATGGCCGCGGGTTTTACCAAGGAGGGCAGACTTTGTACGCTCTTCTTCCCCAGCGTGGGCGCTTGGGACCAGGTGCCGTACTTCACGAACAATATCGATGGAGCGGATACGGTTGACTACTATGGAGCTCTGCCGCAAGACGGTTCGTTCGCGGGGTTGAAAGTCAACGGCGAGTTCTCCTGGCTGATGGACAAGAGCAAATGGTCTTGCGAGCTTCACTACGAACAGCCCACCATCGGCGGCTACCAGACTGGGGTTCTGACCATATCGTACTCGAACGACAGAGTCCCTTTGCGAGTGGTGGAGTACGCCTTCATCCCCTTTGGTCTTAATGTGCTGGTAAGGCATTTCGAGATCAAGTCCACGAGCGGCAGGTGGGTAGACCTCCGGTTTGTGTATTACGGTCAATTCAATCTCAACGAGACCGACCAGCATCCTCCATTCAAAATCCAGAAACCTTACGGAGCCGATTTTTCGACACCAAACCTTTGGCTGCCAGCGATGAACACCGTTGTTATTGATGGCGCTCAATCACTCCTATGGCGGAGTATGGATCTCCTCGGCGGCGTTCCACTTGAACTCAGGATCGCGGCCACGACGGATGAAGGAAAAACCATCGCCCCCATCGTCGCGGCAAAAGTGGGGAGACGGCCTTACGCCGGGTCCAGCGCCTTCCCAGACGCGGGGAAACTGCCTCCGCCCAAGGACTCTTCAAACGTCCCGATGCTCATCCAAAACGCCGCCGCCGAGTGGGACTTGGGGAACGTTGCATCTGCCCAAATTGATATTCTTATCGCGACGGGCGATTCAAAATCGACCTCTCAATCTCGGCTTGATACAGCACAACAAGACGGTTTTGTGACGCTGAAAAAACTGGCGGTGGAGCCTTGGGCCACTTGGCTGCAAGAGGGCACATACCCGCAAGACATGTCTCAGGCAGAGATAGTCAACTACGAACGGTGGCTGATCACACTGAAGATGCTCGCCGATAAAGACTCCGGTGGGATCATCGCCTCCCCAAACCTGCAACCTCAGTACTATGGTTGTTGGCCGAGAGATGGAGTGTACCAAGCGGTCGCGCATCTGATGTCGGGGCACATCATCGAGGCTGAAAAGTTCCTCAACTGGCTATTCACCACCGCGACGATGCCCGGCGAGGACCATTGGACTCAGTGCTATAACGTCCGGACTGGAACAGGCGTGGGCATTCCGTCACCTGACATACAGAACAATTTGGCGGTCGTCGAGGAAGACCAGATGGGAACAGTCCTTTGGGGACTATGGGTGTTCCAGAAGCAGGTTGGCAGAATGCCCTCCGAGATTGATGTGGGCCAGGTCAAGAAAGTCGCAGACTATATCGTAAGCCGAATCACCACCTCAGGACTTCTTGAGGCGTCTCTGGATTGGCACGAGGATCCCCGGAGGGATATTGGTCAGTCACTTTACACAAATGCCGTTGCGGTGGCCGGGCTTTACGCCGCGCGTGAGTTCCTGGCGGACAAAAAGTACACCGAGCAGGCGGACCGGGTGCGCGATGCCATCGAGTCGTTACTGTACGACAATACCAAGCAAACCTTCGCAACCGGGGTTTACCTGAAAACCAACCTGCAAGTCGTGCAGCCCCAAGTCCAGGTGCGTGCTGAAGTGCAAGACCGAACACCTCCCGACTTTTATTATAACTACAACACCATGGCGTTCGCATGGCCCTACCATTTATTCGATCTAACGGACGAACGCGTAAAGCGTCAGTATGATAAGGTCAGCCGAGATCTGAGCCTGAGCGGCCATCGGATGTTCCTTCCCGCCTACCTATTCTCCCACCTATACGTATGGAACTGCAATGACGGCTCGTTGCGTCTGCAACACCTGACAGAGCTTGCCAGCGGCAATGACCTGCTTACATCGGTGGGCTACCTCAAAGATGAGGTTGACGGAGCGTCTAGACCGCTCGGCTGGTCGCAGGCTTTCGGTGTTCTATCGCTGTTGGCGGAGCATGGCGTCTTAGTCCCAATGATACCGACCGAACAGACCCCGGCAGCATTGCTGTCGGGGGAATGGCGAGGAACTGCAGTTACGTCTTTCTGGGGACAGTCTTGGGAAGTCCGTCTCACCTTGTCGCAAAAAGACAAAAAAGTGACCGGAACGTGGTCGGGAAGAGTAAGGGAAGGTTATGAGGCCACCGCCAACATACAAGGCGCCATCGATCCAACCAGTAGGCAACTCTCCTTCGAGGTGAAGGAGTTCACCAGCAACAGCGGGCAGTGGGTCCCTGCCCGGTATAGGGGGACGCTCAGCGACGATGGAAAAAGCGTGAAGGGAATCGTTACCTCAATGTCCCCGGAAGGGCTGACTGCAACGTGGAGCGCCAAAAAGCAGGAAAGCGCTGGCAGCAAGAAGAGACGTTGACGGATGAGATATCCAAGGTGCCGGCAGTTCATGCACGAGTCTTGTTTGCGCTCTGAGAGTGTGCGCGTGGTGCGAACGCGTTATCGCAGTGTGTGAAGTGGTCGACCATTGGGCTGCAAACTCAGATTCTGAGAAGTTCACTATCAAGGAGGAATGAATTCAAATGCCTGTACCTGTTGTTCATGTATGGTTTGTCGGTTGGTATTTCTACTTCATGTACCTCATTGCCACCAATCTCGGGAGGTTAGAGGGCGCAGGTGGCGATGACGTTTGGGTGGGACAGAATCACGTTTACCACAACAAGAAGCCGGGATGCTTTTCGGTGGTCTTGGTGCCGGCTTTCCTCCTATTGCCGCTGTTCGGCGCCGCCGCCTTGACACACGCCGCGGTGCAGAAGTGCACCCCGCTCAGGAACGCGATCCTTATCTATCAAGGCATGTTCTTTGCCGCGTATGTGTTGAAGCCAGGGTCACATTGACCCGCGCGGGCGAGCATGGTGACAGGGATTGTGGAAGGATCCCTTGACCGGTGAAGGCAAACGGGTAGTGCTGGGGGACGCCCGGGACAAGGCGAAGGTACTGGGAGCTTTAGACCGCTTCATGACAGTGACGCTGGAGCACGCCTGCAAGCAGGAGTGCGCAAGTGACGGTGATTATCATCGCGGACGGTGCGGAGTGGATCTGGAAGTGGGCCGAGAAGTATGAGAAGGCCGTGAAGATTCTGGATTACTACCACTTGAAAGAGCATCTCTATCAAGCGGGGACGGCACTCTATGGGGAGGATTCGCTGCGGGTGAGGCAGTGGGTCAAGCCCTTGGAGAACCTGTTATGGGAAGGCAAGGTTGCCCAGACGGTAGAACGTATGCAACGGATGAAGCCCCACGGGAATGCGCAAGAAAAGAGCCGCAAACAAGAGGCCCTCAAGGATTTGGCGACGTATCTAAAGAACCATGAGGGACTGATTGCTTACAGCGAGCACCGCGACCAGGGCCGCACGATAGGGAGCGGAACGGTGGAGAGCACGTGTAAGCAATTGTTCAACATGCGGCTGAAAGGTCCCGGAATGTTCTGGTCCGTACCCGGCGCTCAGGCCGTGATCCATCTTCGCTGCGTCAACCTCAGCCGGCGCTGGGACCAACTCTGGGGACCGCCCCGGTACTACCAACAGGAAATGACCGTCGCAACGTGATTCCGTAAATCCGGGATGCACCCGAGCATCTGTACCTCTCCTGGGACTGCCGAGAGGTCCGAGTGGTCAACAACCACTTTGCTTATGGTCAGAATACCGGGATCATTCTGGATGGCACCGCCCAGCACGTGATCGCCAACAACACCATCGAAGGTTTTCGAGTGGGCATCGAGGCACGCGGGATGAGCGAAATAAAGCCGCGGGATCGCTGCCGGGATATCGCCCTCACCTCCAACTATGTCCACGCGGATATCGGGATACGTCTCTCCGGGGAGTGCCGCGGCTTCGCCATCACCGGCAACGATTTTATCAACAATACGGAAGCAGCCGTTCTGATTGTGGATTCCGGCGGTGCCGGCAAGCATTCGATTACGGGAAACGTCGTCCGCAAGAGCGTTTACGGCGGTGACTTCTTCCCCCTTCCCAACTCCAGTCCTCTGCAGGGCGGCATCTACCTTGGTGACGCGGCGGACTGCCTCGTGTCGAGCAACCTGCTGGAGGGCATCAATCCGGGGCCCGCTCTCTCCGCCGGTCCCGGAGGTGGTGGTCACATCATCACCGGCAATCGCATTCTCTCCGGTGAGGGACAGGGAATCGACCTCTCCGCAGCCAAGTGTCTTGTTGAGAATAACCTTTGTACGTAAAGGAAACGGACCTCGCCTTACAGTTGGCGGGTGATGTTGCATAATATCGAAAACTGCTCCGAGGGGGTAAGCCCATGACCGTGAAACGTCTCCCCAAATGTATCGGCCTCCTGACTTCCGGAGGGGATTGTCAGGCCTTGAACGCCGCAATACGCGGCGTTGCGAAAGCCGCGATCACCAGCGGGGACATTCAGGTGATCGGTTTTCTGGATGGTTTTCGAGGTTTGGTGGAAGACCGCACCATTTTTCTCGATAGTGATCGCCTGTCCAACCTGCTCACCCTCGGCGGCACCATTCTCGGCACCAGCCGCGACAAACCCCACAAGATGCCGGTGCCCGGCGCCGACACCCTGGACATGACGGAGGTCGCCCTCTCCCATTATGAAGAACGCCACCTGGATTGCCTGGTATGCCTTGGCGGTGGCGGCACCCAGAAGAACGCTCTTCGCCTGAAGAAAAAGGGACTTGACATCATCACGCTCCCCAAAACTATCGACAACGACGTGTCGGGAACCGAAGTTTCCTTTGGCTTCGATACGGCCATGGCCATCGCAACCGAAGCGATCGATCGTCTGCACACCACCGCTGACAGCCACAACCGCATCATGGTCGTCGAAATCATGGGCCACAATACCGGCTGGCTTGCCCTCGGGTCGGGAATCTCGGGCGGAGCCGATGTCATCCTGATTCCGGAAATCCCATACAACATTGACACCGTGGTGGAAGCAGTTGTAGAGCGCAGTCGCAAGGGCAGGAAGTTCAGCATCGTTGCCGTTGCTGAGGGCGCACAGAGCCACCAGGCGGTCGTCTCCGCGGAGGAGGGAAAGGGGCCCGGGAAAGGGAAAAAACCAACCCCGAAAGACTTCGCCGCAGTCCATGCCACCCCCTCCGCCGGTGTCAGGGTCGCCGAAGCACTGCAGCGCGCAACCGGTATCGACACGCGCGTAACCGCTCTCGGTCACATTCAGCGCGGTGGCTCCCCCACCCCTCGGGACAGACTTCTGGCGACGCGGCTTGGCACCCGGGCAACCGAGTTAATCCTTGAAAACACCTTCGGAGTCATGGTTGGGGTCAAGGGTGAAGAATGCGTACCGGTTCCGTTGGAAGACGTCGCAGGCAAGCTGCGTCTCGTCCCGCTCGACCACCCCTGGATCGCCACCGCCCGGCTGGTGGGGACGTGTTTGGGAGAGTGACGCAAGCGACGAGCTGCCTCAGTTTGCCGGACTCCTGGTTACGCTGTCTGTGTTACGCAGTTGGTTGTCGGGGAAGCGTGAAGAAAAAGGTCGAGCCTTTTCCGTACTCGCTCTCCGCCCAGATGCGACCGGATTGAAGTTCAACCAGTTCTTTGGTGAGGAAGAGACCGAGACCGGTGCCGCGGATACGGGCTGTGTCTTCGGTGAGCACCCGGTGGTATCGTCCGAACAGTCTCTCTTTGTCTTCCGGTTTCATGCCCAGGCCTTGGTCGGTGACGCTGATGGTCGTTTCCCTCTCACCTTCCACAAGGCGGGTGGTCACGGCACCACCGTCCGGGGAATACTTGATGGCGTTGCTGAGGAGGTTGGTGAGAATCTGGATAACCCGATCTTTGTCCGCATGCACCGGAGACAGATTCTCGGGGATTTCGCTAACCAACTGGTGTCTGCCTGAGGAGTAGTGCTCCTGCATTTTAATCAGACCGGCGACGACTTCAACGAGGTTTACGGGGCCTAGGCTGACAGGAAGAGGGCGACCTGCCTCCAAACGTGACACGTCGAGCAACTCATTGATCATACGCAGCAGACGCTCGCATTCGCAGGCCATGATGTCGTAGAACTCGGCCACGGTTTCCGCATCGAAGGAATCAGGAGGAGCGTCATTCAGCATCAGGACAAATCCCTTGATGGAAGTCAGGGGTGTGCGCAACTCGTGGACGATGAAGGACACGAAATCAGCCTTCATGTCGGCCAGCTCTTTGAGGGCTGTAATGTCGCTCAGCACGGTGACAGCGCCCTGCAGCTTGTCTTTGTCGTCCCGCAGAGCCGTTGCCCGGGCGGTATATACTCGCCGCAACGGCTCGGAGATAACAATCTCGCGTTCGGTGTGAGTTTCTTCCCCGCTCGTGGCTTCTTTTACCAGCGTGGCAAGGGTCTCCACGGGCGCGCACTGGTCGATTTTCTCTCCCTCGACCTTCCGTTCCCCCCACCCGAGGAAATCTCGTACGGCAGGATTGAGGAAACTGAGGCGGCCTTTGGGATCGGTCACAAACAAGCCGTCTGCCATGCCCTCGACGGTGGCGCGCAGTTTTGCCATCTCAATGGAGAGGGATCGATTGGCCTGACGCAGTTCCTGGTTGGCCAACTGGACCTTGCCTTTGAGACGCTGGACCAGTTTTGCATTCTCGATGGCGATGGCGGTCTGTGATGCGAGGGTAGCGAGAACCTCCAGTTCATCGCTGGTGTACGGCAGGGAGCGGAACTTCTCGCTCAGCGCAACGAAACCGACAAGCCGGTCTGACACAACGAGAGGAACCCAGAGAGCAAAGGGTCTCGGGGCCTGCCCCAGGGCTGCTCGCACTTTGTCGGGGATGTCATTGGAGCCTTCACCGAGGACGGCCGGGGTTCGCCTCGTCTTAAACCATCGCAGCGTTGACTGAGGCAGGGAGAACCGTTGCTCGATCAGGTCCTCGGACTGGTCTCCCTTGGCGGTCCGAATCACGAAGGCAGTACCGCGGTGAGGCAGAATGACGCAGCCATACAGGGCACGAGTCATTTCGACGAACATATCGACCGTCAGGTCGAGCGTGGTCTGCAACTGAGTCACGGAACCCAGCATCTTCATTGCCTGATTAACCGCAAGCAGTTGAAAGGCGGTGCGGTTCAGCTCCTCGTGTAATTGCTGTAGTTGCTCATCTTGAAGGTTCAGGTGTAGCAATCGGTGTACCCCTTTCAGACTTGCCTTGATCGAGCGCGGGCTCAAACCTTCGTCCGGTGTTGGATTGCTCAGAGGGAGAGGGAACGATTTCGACGCGGTTGCGTCCGTTCCTCTTTGCCTCGTATAGAGCCCTGTCGGCGGCGTGGACAAGCTGTTCACCGGATCTGTCTCCCCCACTGCTGGCGAGTCCGACACTGAGGGTTACGGAGATTTCCACGGCGTCTGTGAGAATTGCTTCGTGACTCGCCGCGTGGCGCAACCTTTCGGCGACGACCTGCCCGTGGAGTGCATCGCAACCTGGAAGAATCGCCAGAAATTCCTCTCCGCCATACCGACCCATCGCATCGTAGGGTCTCACCGTTGAGTTCACCCGTTCGGCGACGCCTTTCAGCACGGCATCTCCCGCCTGGTGACCGTAGGTATCGTTGACCGCCTTGAAATGGTCTATGTCAATCATAAGCACCGCCAGCGGCACTCCCAGGCGCTGGCTCCGGGTGACTTCCCGCTCCAAGACTTCCAAGATAGGTCTGCGATTCAACAACCCTGTCAAGGCATCCTGGGTTGCCTGGAGTCGTAACTCCTCTCGCGCCGTGATCAGTTCGCGCTGGATTTCCAGCATTCGCTCTCCGACGCGCAGGCGCGCTCTCAGCTCGTGGGGATCAAAGGGCTTGGTGAGATAATCGTCGGCACCGGCTTCCAACCCTTTGACCGTGTTTGTCTTCTCATCCAGAGAGGTCAACAGGATCAGATAGGTATAGGGTTCGTTCCCTCGTTCGCGAACTTTCTGACAAACTTCCGTGCCGTCCATTTCCGGCATGATCCAGTCGAGGAGAGCCAATTGTGGTGCGTTCCCGTTCCGGAGAAGGTTCCACGCCTCATTGCCATCCTCAGCGCTCACTACCTCGTATCCCCACTCTTCCAGAACACTCGTCAGGATTTGCCGCTGAACAGAGCTGTCTTCGGCGATCAGTATGCGCATGAGTCGCTCCCTATTCAAATACAAAATCCTTTTCCTGGAAAACGGCCATGCAAGCCGCTACCGCTTCAGGTTGAAAATGGACTCCACTCTTCTTTGAGACCTCTTCCATGGCCGTCGCGGTACCCAATGCAGGCCGATAGGGCCGGTGATAGGCAATCGCCTCCACCACGTCGGCCACCGAAAGAATCTTCGCTTCCAGCAAGATTTTGTCGCTTGACGCCCCGATGGGGTAGCCGGTGCCATCCAGCTTTTCGTGATGCTGGAATACAATCTGAGCTATCGGCCAGGGAAATTCTACAGTCTTCAGGATGTCGTAGCCAACCTGAGGATGAGTTGATATTACCGCAAACTCAATCTCGCTGATGCGGCCGGGCTTGCTGAGGATCTCGGCGGGGACGCAGACTTTTCCGATGTCGTGCAGAATTCCTGCCACTCGGATTCCTTCAATCTGGTTTTCGGGAAGTCCCATCTCGCTCGCTATGGCACAGGCAAGCTGGCTCACATGCTTTTGGTGTCCCGCAGTATAAGGGTCACGTATCTCGACCAGCGATGACAGGGCGAAGACGGTTTCCTCCTGGGTCCGGCGAAGGGACTCGTAGCTCTCGCGGAGTTGTTTGGTCTGCTCCAATACACGGCTCTCCAGTTGACGGCTATATTCCTCCATTTGTTTATGCGAAAGCTCTTGCTGTTCGTGCAGTCGTTTGGTTGCCAGGGAGGCATTGATCCGGGCGTGGAGCAACACCGGTTCAAAGGGCTTGGGTAGATGATCCGTCGCCCCCATCTCGATGCAGCGCGCGACACTGTCCATCTCTTCCACCGAAGAGACAATGATGACCGGTATGTGACGCAAATCAGGATCGGCTTTGATGCGCTCCAATACCTAGTAGCCATCCACACCGGGCATTATCAAGTCGAGGAGCACCACATCGAACGGTTGGGCATGCAGCATTGCCATTGCCTGCATTCCGTCCTCCGCTGTCTCGACCTCGTAGCCTGCCTCCTTGAGGTTAGTGGAGAGCAGCATCCGATTGAGCATTTCGTCATCCACGACAAGGATTGTTCCGTGATCACTCGGGGTCATTTCACACCTCTTCTGGCCAGCAGTTCCTGAACAATCATACGCAGCTCTTTAGGCTCAAAAGGCTTTGTGAGGTAAGCATCCACGTCATTCAGCTTCGACATTACTGTTTTGTCCAAGAACCCTGTCCGTGCCGTCAGGACGACAACAGGAGTGTTGGCATGAGTGAGTGAACGATACTCCCGGATGAAAGTCCATCCGTCCATGCCCGGCATGGTGAGGTCTACAAGCAGGATGTCCGGCTTGACACGCGACAGCATGGACAGGGCTTCTGCCCCATCGTATGCTTCGGCGACGACATATCCATGTCGGGCTAAGGTGTTTTTCACCAAGACGTGTAGGTCTGTGTCGTCATCCACCAATAGGACAGTCTGTGGCATGAGACTTACCTCCTCCAACTGCTATGTCAGTTCGTTCACGTGGGATAGTGAACGAAAAGTCGCTGCCCTCACCAAGCTTGGTCTCCACCCGGATACTTCCGCCGTGCGCTTCAACAGCCAATTTACAGAACGTGAGCCCCAGGCCGGTCGACAATTTTCGCCCTGCCGTGCGACTCTCGACCTGGCCGAACTTCTCGAATATTCGGTCTATGTATTCGCTCGGAATGCCCTCGCCGGTGTCGGAGACAGAGAACAACACTGCTGACGCCTCAGGGTCGAGACGGTCGCGTGGGGCGATCCGAGCGGACATCTTCACCGTGCCCCCGGGCCGTGTGAATTTGATGGCATTGCCGGCGAGGTTCACGAGCGCGCGCACCAGCTTGTCCTCATCTCCCGGGAAAGTGGGAAGCTCAGTAGCGAGGTCAGTCAGAAGAGTGACATTTCGTTTCTGGGCCAGGTGAGCTACCTGCCCGACCGCGCTTCCGAGAATCTCACCTGGGGGCAACTCCTTGTATTCGAGATGCAAGGAGCCGTCCTCCATTTTGCTGATGTCCAGCAAATCGGTGATCATCCCCAAAAGAGTCTTCCCACCTCGAATGGAGATGCTGAGTGTTTCCTGTTGGTTTTCGGCCATCTCACCCATGTCCTGCATCGTCAGCAAACCACTGAGCAGCGATGTCAGAGGAGTGCGCAGGTCATGCACAATCATGTTCGTCAGGTCGTCCCGTAGCTTCTCCAATTCCTGCAGCTTCCGGTAGTGCTCCTGCAACTGGGCAAACAGAAGTGCTTCCCGGTCGTGTGCCTTCTTCTTCTCAACAGACGCGCCGATCCTTGCATTGAGGAAAACCGGGTCGAACGGTTTCGGCACATGATCCATCGCGCCCATATTGATGCAGCGGACGACGCTCTCCATTTCGTCCAGGGCGGACACGACTATCACAGGGATGTGCCGGAGGGCATCGTCCTCCTTCATCCGCTCCAAGACCTGAAAACCGTCCATCACCGGCATGACCAAATCCAATAACACTGCATCGAAGCTCTGGCCCTGCAGCAATGTCAACGCCTGCTTTCCGTCCCCAGCAGTCTGGACCGAATAGCCCACTTCGCTCAAGCATGTAGAGAGCAATGTTTGATTCTGTCGCTCGTCGTCAACGACGAGGATTGTTCCTTTGCTCTCCGCCATCTCTTACCTCAATACAACATGTGATGCAATCTGTCGGACTACCGTCTGGACCGAAATTCAACCACGACAGGTCAGGGCCTTGCCCGCTCAAATCTCCCCACGAGCCGCTTCCAGAGGCTTCTTCGCCTCTTCGTATCTCGCTTCCATTTGTCTGAGCAACTCGTCGGAACCCTCGATGATTCCCTGGGCTGCGACGTGCTCAAGTTCTCGTGCTGCGGACGAGAGGGCCCTCAGGCCGAAACTGGCGGCATTGGACTTGAGCGTGTGCGCCGCTCTTCGTAGTTCGCTGGTATTGCCATCCTGCAATGCCTGCCGGGCCAAAGCCAACAGCCGTTCGGCATCTTAGTGGAAACTGTCCATGAGCGCAGGCAGCAGGGCGTCTGTTTGCTTGCCAAGTGTCGCGCGCAGCCGCTTGATCGCGGCGGGGTCGAACACAGGAGCATCCGTGGTGGGCGTGGGATCTTGAGGTGGTTCTGCTACGACTGCGGGTTCGGCGGGAGGAATCTGTTCACTGACTCTGGTCTCCTTTTCCAGAGTGTCTTCATGAACTGCTTCTCCTGCACCAACGCCTGACACCTGACACGTGACACCTGACACCTCTCTCGTTTGAGCTTTGCCAAGCGCCGCGATCAACTCACCGACCCGGATCGGTTTGGTGATGTAATCGTCCATTCCGGCCTGCAGGCACATCTCCCGATCTCCCTGCATCGCGTTCGCGGTCATGGCGATGATGCGAGGCTGCAAAACGGCATCTATATCTTCGCGAATTCGATGCGTCGCCTCCAGACCGTCCATCTCCGGCATCTGTACATCCATCAGCACCACATCGTATGGCTGCCGGGCCACGGACTGCAACGCTTCCTGACCGTTTCCCGCGACATCCGCCCGATACCCCAGCCGCTCCAACATGATGTGGGCCAACTTCTGGTTGATGGCGTTGTCTTCTGTCAGCAGGATGCGCAACGGGTGGCGTTGACCCAGGGTGGGGTCAAAAGCGCTATCTTCATCTACCTTCCGCACTGTGACACCCGCGGTCGTGGCTGACGGCACAAGGGTCTCCAGGAAGGAATCATACAACTGCGAGGATCTCGCCGGTTTGAACAACAGTGCTTTGAAATGATCCATCCGCGGATCATCGGGGCGTTCCCCGATAGAGGACAGCATAATCAATGGCAAGGAATCGGCGTCCCGGTAGCGCCGTATCTCCTCTGCCAGCATGAGTCCGTCCATCTCGGGCATCTGCATATCCAACACAGCGAGGTCGAACCTCTCACCCTGTTTGAGCAGGTGGAGCGCCTCCTGTCCCGAGGCGACTGTTACGGGTTCCATCCCCCACGGCTGAACCTGCAGTGCGACACTATGTCGGTTGGTGGGGTTATCGTCCACGACCAATACCCGCTTGCCCTGGATGAGGGGCTCGTCGGTCAGGTGGTACAGCGGATCGGGTGATTCCGTGGCCTGAGCCCGGATGGTGAAGTGAAAGGTGGAGCCTTTTCCCTCCGCGCTTTCCACCCACACTCGTCCGCCCATGAGGTCGGCGAGGCGTTTGCTGATCGCCAGCCCCAGTCCTGTCCCGCCAAACTTGCGCGTGGTCGAAACGTCAACCTGGCTGAACGACTTGAAGAGACGATCCATACGGTCGGCCGGAATGCCGATGCCCGTATCGCGGACAGAAAAGTGGACCTCGTGCCAGCTCTCTTCTCCGTCTAACGGCTGCGCGTCGACCTCGACGACGATCTCTCCGGACTCCGTAAACTTGACCGCGTTGCCGAGGAAGTTCACGAGAATCTGTCGGACCCGGGTAACGTCGCCGACCAAAGCTGCGGGAGTGTGCTGTGTGACAAGGCCACCCAAGTCGAGGCTCTTCTCTCTCGCTCGATGGCCCAGCAGATCGAGAGCCGACTCCACGCATTTGCGGACATCGAAGGGCTGCTGCTCCAGTTCCATCCTGCCCGCCTCAATTTTCGAGAAATCGAGGATGTCGTTGATGATTCCCAACAGAGCGTCGGAGCTGTTCTGGACTGTCTTCGCAAAATCCCGTTGCTCCCGCGACAAGTTGGTGTCCAGCAGAAGGCCTGTCATGCCGATGATGGCATTCATCGGCGTACGAATCTCATGACTCATCGCCGCCCAAAACGCGCTCTTCGACTGGGTTGCGGCCTCGGCGGCCTCCTTGGCCTCCCGCAACTGCTCCTCTGCCTGCGTGCGAATGGAAATATCCTCGAAGGTCCCCTCCAGGAATTGGACTCTCCCTTCCTCATCGTAAACCATGTGCGCGCTGAGGGCGACCGGGATCACCTGCCCGTCCGCGCGATGCACGCGCGACTCAAAACCCGAGACCGGCCCCTCGCGGGTTCTATGCATCAAATCAAGCGCGTCTTGTGACTCCTCAAACAGGTTGATCAGACCCACTTTGTTCAACTGCTCAACCGACTCGTATCCCACGGTGTTTAAAAGGGACGGGTTGGCCTCCAGGATCTCCCCATCGTAGTTGATGCGGAACAGACCAACCACTGCTCCGGAGATAATCTCGCGGTACTTCCGCTCCGAGGCCAGCGCGCGGGCGGTGGCCGTTTCAGTGGCCTGCTGTGCCTCCTTCAGCGCGTGTTCCGCTTCCTTGCGCGCGCTAATGTCCTCAAATGTCCCCTCCACCAGGTGAACATTCCCCTCCTCATCGTGAACCATATAGGCGCTGAGGGAAACCGGGATCACATGGCCGTTCGCATGGCGCAGTTGAGTTTCAAAGCCGGTAACTGCTCCTTCAAGGACCTGATGCACAAACCGTAGGCGGTCTTCTGGGGGCTCATAGAGGTTGACAAGCCCGATCTTGTTTATCTCCTCAGCAGAGCCGTACCCCAGCATGTTCAGAAGCGCCATGTTGGCCTCCAAAACCACTCCGTCGAAGTTTGTTCGGTATATCCCCACCAGCGATCGGTCGATCAACTCCCGGTACTTCTGCTCGGAGGCGCTCAATCGCTCGTTTACCGCTTCGACAGCAGCCCGGGTTTCCTCGGCTTCGCGTATTGCCTGTTCCAGCTCGGCGGTACGCTGTGTCACCAATTCAGCCAGATGGTCCTGGTATTTTGCGAGTGTCTCCTCTGCTTCCCGCCGCTCAGAGATATCCTCCAGACATCCCTCAAAGTACAGCACCTGCCCTAAATCGTTCACGACCGCTCGTGCCGTGTTCTTTACCCACACGGTCGAACCGTCTCGTCGGCGGAGCCGGACTTCATGGTGGGACACCAGCCCTATCGCCCCCATCATCCCCATCCACTGCGTTCTGGCTTCGGGATCCAGGTAAAGATCGGCTGCATTCACCGTCAGCAATTCATCATGATCGCTGTAGCCCAGCAACTGCACCATGGCGGCATTGGCGTCGAGGAGCTGTCCCGCTGGTGTGCTTCGGTACAGTCCCACCGGAACCCCGTCATAGATCTCCCGGTTCTGTTCCTCAAGCTCCCTGATCATGTCTTCTACGCGCGTGTGGGGTCCAAGCAACGTAAATTGATTTCCCTCCTCTGGCCTGACCAGTTGGAAAAAGTCGCAGGCCATGCAGGCGAGCCGTTTCTGGGCGAAGGTGCCCTGGACTTTACCGCCGCAGAGCGTGCCGGCAACGGCCCAGCATGTTCTTCCGCCGTTCACTCCGCAGTTCAGCCCGTTATTGGAGGCATCTGTTGCAGCAGGGCAAATGCCCAGCACAGCGACTCTGCTTCCACCTGGCTCTCTGCCGCACTGCTTGAACTCCCAGCAGTTTTGTTTAGTTGTCACAGGTCCCCTCCTTCCACTGGGAAGAGGATTGTGGTCAGGCGATCCATCACTTTATCAGCGTCCGATCAGCCGCTCCACGGCGGCCAAGATCGCGTCAATAATGGGCTTGTCGGGAGCGAAAAGGAGATGCCCCGCGATCTTCTTTTCGTTTTCCTGAAACTCGGTGTGAATCACAATCACATGCGCCTTGTCGTCCTTCAACTGCTCTGAGGCGAGATCTACAAACGCGCCGGCGATGTCAAAGCCCAGGCTGGGCACGGAAGAAAGAAGCATCAATCCGAGGAGATTTGACACGGCGGTCATGTAAGCGCCCAGGAGGATGTTGCCCAACTCCAGCAACGCGGACTTGCCCATATCGGTGAGGGTCTTACTGCTCAGCGGATCTTGTCCGAGCAAACGGTTGGCAATCGCCAGGGCGTTTGGGCGACTCAGCAGGACGAGCATGACCCCTCGGGACTCACCAAGAATCTTGACGGAGATACACACCATGAGTTGTTCACTTCCCCCCATCAACTCGTTAACCTCGCTCAGAGGGACAACATTCACCTCCGGCACAGACATTCCAACTGGCCTGCCAACCAACTGGGCTAACGCAGTTGCCGCGTTGCCGGCGCCGATGTTGCCGAGTTCTCGCAGGGCGTCGTGCTGCAGCGGCGTAAGATCAGATTGTGAGTTTGTCATCAAAGCCCTCCATTTCTATAGTTCATATTCCCCCCGCGCGGCGGTTCGGATTTTCACCGCGCCATCCTCGGTTGTGAGGGTGACAGTGCGCGCGAAGTCTCCTCCCGTATCTTCTGCGACAAGCCGTATCCGAGCCTGCGTTAGACGCTCGCGGAGGGCGGTGGCGTTGCGCTCACCCATACTCGGTGCGCTGCTGCCGTTCCGGTTGTTGAAGAGACTGGCGCCCCCGATAAGCCGCGCGGTGAGCCGGAAACGTCGGGCGCCCAGTTTCTCCATCTCCGCAACAAGCGCATCGAGTGCGTGGCTGGCGAACTTGGCGGGCAGGGAACACTGCTGCGAACTCGACCCGGGGAGCATGACATGAGCCAGCCCGCCGACACACACTCTGCGGTCGTAGAGCACGAGCGCGACGCAGGAGCCCAGGCTGTAACTGATGACCCGGGTGGGCGCGGTGGCGGCGGCGAACTGCGCCATGCCCACTTCTATGAAATCGCTATACCCCTCCCGCACACTGACTCAACTCCTTGATCGCCTTGAGGAAGACCTCCATAGTCGTCCCATCGGGCACCATGAGAAAATGTCCGCCGAGCTCGCAGCAGTCGCTTTCAAACCGGATATACATCACCAGAGCGTAATCGCGGTCCACATCCGACTCGACCAGCAGCGATTGGATCAGCGCTCCCACCATGTCGAAGGCGAGGTGAGGCACCGAAGCCAAAAGCGTGATGTTCAGGAAATTGGAGATCGCGCTGAGGAACGCGCCCGCGAGAATGTTGCCAGCTTCACGCAGGGCCGACTGCTCCAACTCCGAAAGCAGGTGGGTCTTGCTCGTCTGGCGACCGATCATCAGGTCAATCAGGTTCAGGGCTGCTTCCCGACGGAAGGCCAGCAGGATGGCCCCCGAACCCTCGGCGACCAGGCGAAGGTACATCCCGGCCATCAATTCCTCCTGGTCTCCGATCAACCTGGGGACTTCCGTGATCGCCACGACGTCTATCGTGGGAACTGCGATGCGCACCGTGGTTCCTGTCAACTGGGCCAAGGCCGTGGCTGCGTGCCCCGCGCCGATTGTCGCAACTTCTCGAAGCGCATCCGCATCAAACTGGCTCAGAGGTTCGTGAGTGTCTGATTGCTCCGCCATTTCTGTCATCCCCTTTCAGACGTAGTAGACGGACCAAGGATAAGCGTTAGAGGCTGTACCTCGCACCGTCATCCTCCATCGTTGTTGCTGCTTTCGGATCCGCCCGGTTGTGCCACGAGCGCCTCCGCATCTTCAGTGCTCAGTACCTTCGTCAGGTCCATCAGGATCAGCAGGCGACCGTCGAGTCGTCCAATGCCGCGGAGGTAGGCGCCCGATACGTCTGAGACCATCTGTGGCGGCGGCTCAATGGTGGCCTGCGGTATGCGCAGCACTTCAGTGACCGCGTCCACAATCATCCCGACGCTCTGATCTTCCAGACGCGTGATCACGATGCGCTGGGCCTCAGTGCATTGCTCCGGCAGGCCCAGCCGCTCGCGCAGGTCAATCACCGGCAGAATCTTTCCTCGCAGATTGATGATGCCTTTGATGAAGTGCGGCGCCCGTGGCAGGCGCGTGATCGCAAGCATCTCCACGATCTCCTGTACCTGGCCGACTTCAACCGCGAATTCCTCATCGGCAAGTCTGAAGACAACCAGTTGCAGCTCGTCAGTGGTTGTAGCGACTTCGGTCATTACGATCCCTCCGTCAGTTTACGGTAAACCCGTTCCTCCGGGTTCACCGAGGCGAACAGACGATCCAGCAAATGCACCGGCATGGACTCGGTGCGCCCGAGAATCAGGAACCGGTTACGGTTCAGTGCGCCGTGAAACGCCCGGAGCGCACTTTCCTGCAGCTCCCGCGACATATAGATGAAGACGTAGCGGCAGAAGACGATGTCCACATGCTTCAGTGGCGTATCGTGGATCAGGTCGAGTTGCTGGAAATGTACGAGGCTCCGCAACTTCTCCCCGGCGGTGAACGTTCCCTGTTCTTTCGCTACGAAATACTGCTCGACCAGCGGCGACGGCACATTCGTCAGTGCCTGTCCTCCATACACCCCAGCGCGCGCATTCCGCAAACACTCCTCGTCAACATCGGTTCCGTAGACGGACAACCACAATCCCGACAGGTCGGCTCCCAGCACCTCAAGAAAACTCAACGCGATGGAATAGGTCTCTTCCCCGGTGGCGCACCCCGCGCTCCAGACGCGCACCAAACCGACTCCTGCCTTCTGCTTGCTGGCGGCTACCTCGGGAATCACGATTTGTTTGAGCACGTCAAATGTTGTCGCATCACGGAAGAACTCCGTCACATTGATGGTGATCCCGTCGCGCAGTCGCTGCAACTGACTGGGATCACGCTCCAAAACCTTTATGTACTCCCCGTAGTTGGGGATTCTCATGGTCGCCATGCAGGACTCAATGCGCCGCTTGAGATACTCTTGCCGATACTGACTCCAGTCCAGTTGACAGCGTTGCCTCAGCCACGTCAGGAACTGGTGGAAGGCAATATCATCCTGTGGAGTCTGTTCCATATCATACGGCTGCTTCCAGCGTTTGCTTCAATTGCATAGCGACATCCGCGATCTCCATGATGGAGGCCGCCATCTCTTCCAGCGCGGCGGTCTGTTCTTCCGTTGCGGCGGCCACTTCCTGTGCGCTGGCCGAATTCTCTTCGGCGGTGCCGGAGACGCCCTCCATCGTGCCCCCGAACTCGTTGAGGTGCGCCACAAATTCCTCCGTCGAGGCGGTGTTCTCCTCTGCGACGGCGGCAATGTTCTCGACCGCGCCGTTCACTTCGTCGGCAAAGACGGTCAACTGCTCGGTGGATGCGGCGTTGCCTTCGGCGATCTCCGAGACCCGCTCCACGAAGTGGACGACTTCATCGGCGTTCGCTTCCATCTGCTGGACCGCCTCGGAGACCTGTTGTATCTGAATCACGATCGTTTCGGCTGAGCCGAGGATTTGGCGCAATGCCTGCCCGGAACGGTCGGCAACTTGCGAGCCGCGATCGGTCTCCTGGCTTACAGCCTTGATGGCCCCCACCGCCTCGGCGCTTCCAGACTGGATGCCCTTGATCAGATCCTGGATTTCCTTGGTCGCCTGGCTGGAGCGCTCCGCCAGTTTGCGGACCTCTTCGGCAACCACCGCAAACCCGCGCCCGTGTTCACCCGCTCGCGCCGCCTCTATGGCCGCGTTGAGGGCGAGTAAGTTGGTCTGTTCGGCGATCTTGTTGATGACGCTGACGATCTCACCGATCTGCTGCGACATGGTTCCGAGTTCGGTCACCTTGCTCGTTGAGGCCGCGACTGTTTCCGAGATACGGTTCATACCCGAAACGAGATCGGAAAGCACCTCGCCACCTTCGCGAGCTACCTGCGCAGCCTGGCTCGAAGCCCGTGCCGCGGTCTGCGCGTTGCCCGCCGCGTGTTTCGCTCCCTGGGACACCTGCCGCAATCGTTGCGACATCTCGGCAACGCTTTCCCTCTGTTCCTGTGTGCCGCGCGCCACCTTGGCCACGCCGTCGGTCATCTGGCGTGTAGATTCGCTGACTCGTACCGTGCTGCCGGTCTGCTCCTGAGTGCCCCGCGCAATCTGCTCGATGCTTGCCGACATCTCCTTGACGGCGCTGGAGAGAACGGCGATGGCCTGGGACTGGCCTTGCGCGCCTCCTGCCACCTGCTGCGACGCCCCGCCAATCCGTTGCGCCGCCTCGGCTACCTGCACCACCGACTGCTGAACCTGGTCGGCAGACTGGGCTGCCCGAGCGCTGAAATCCCTCGCCCTTTGCAGCATTTCGTGGAGTTGCTGCGCCTGCTGTTGAACGGCCTCCAACTCCTCGCGCAACTCCTGGTTCTGTTGCTGCAAATCGGCAATCTCCTGTTGCGCGTGTTCCTTTCGTTGCTGCAAGCCACCCAGTGCCGCCGCGATTTCGCCGACCTCGCCGTTGCCATTGCCGGGAGGAGGACCGGATCCCCCGGAAGGGAGTTGGTGCGCCCACTTCGCCAAAGCATCTACCGGACGCAGAACCATGCGAGACAGGGCCGCGCCTGTGACCGCGAGAAGGAGGAAGACCAGAAAAGACGAGCCCCAGGTCTCGCCGTACACCTGTTTCGCCTCGGTTTGCGTTTGGGCGACCAACATGGGGACAGGCCCCGGTTGTCCTCGGCGATCATGGGAGTGTAACCCCTGAAGCTGCGGACTCACCTCCGCCGGATGCGGAGACCGCGATAGTGAATGAAGAGCGACCGAGGTCGTGAGAAGCACTGCGGCAAAAACAGCGCCCACGACCAGCGTCGCATTCTTTCTGCACAACTTGTGCTGGATTTTGGTGACCATGGCAAACCCTCCTATATTACGACGAAGTCTTGTGTGATCGGAGTATTGGAGTAAGGGAGCGTTGGGATGCTCGATCCCACCACTCCATTGCTCCAAAACTCCCAATCCCTCAGGTATACAGCAGCAGGCTGGCCGGGTCCAACACCAGCACGGCGCGTCCATCTCCCAGGATGGTTGCTCCCGCGAAGCCATGACTCCGGCGCAGGATGCCATTGAGCGGTTTGATGACCACCTCCTGTTGGCGAACCACACCGTCAATAAGCACTCCGATACGCTGACGCCCCACTTCCACCACGAGCACGCGCGCCGAGCCATTGGTCGGAGCGTCGGGCACGTCGAGCAATTGCTTGACGCGCACAAGGGCCAGCACCGAGTCTCGAATGACCACGACCTCGCGGTTGCTGACCGTGCGCAGATTGACATCTGCGAAATCCACCGCCTCCATCACATTACTCAGTGGAATCGCATACACCTCGTTGCCGAGCCGTATCAGCAGCACCCGAACGATGGCCAACGTCACCGGAAGGTGCAGCACAAACCGGGTGCCCACTCCGGGTTGCGATTCAATCTCCATGTTGCCGCCGACGGCTTCTGCCGTCGTCTTGACGACGTCCATCCCGACGCCGCGTCCGGATACCTGAGTCACCTGTTCTGCCGTGGAAAACCCCGGTTCGCACGCCATCATCAGAGCTTGTGCCTCGGTGAGCAAAGCAGACTCCTCGGCGGTCACCATTCCCCGCTGGATCGCTTTGGCCTTGATGGCTTCCACATCCATGCCGCGACCATCGTCTGCCACCTCAATGACCACGTGCTCTCGCTCCCGGCGCGCCTCCAGAGTCAGCCGTCCGGTTGCTGGTTTCCCAATACGGCCCCGTGCCTCTGGTGACTCAAAACCGTGGTCCAGCGCATTGCGTAGCAGATGAATTAAGGGCTCGTGTAGCCGGTCGAGGATAATGCGGTCAAGCTCGATGTCTCGACCGTGGACATCAAACTCCACCTGTTTACCGAGATCCTTCGCCAACGCACGCATGATCCGCGGGAACCGATCGAAGACATGCGCCACCGGAACCATTCGCATGCGGAGCGCTTCCGACTGCAACTGGGTAGTGATCTGGGTCAGATGATCCAGGCCTTCACCCAGCGCCTCCGATCGGTAACGCTCACCGATGTCCACCAGGCGGCTTCGCACGGTCACCAGCTCGCCCACAAGATCCACAAGGGCGTCCAACTGCTCCACTTTGACACGAAGAGTCTCTGCGCGTTCGGCCTGCATGGCGGCGGCCATGTCAATCCCAGGGGCGCGCGCTGCCTCACTTGTTTCCCCCTTACTGTCCGGTGCGCCGGCAGGCTCCTCCTCAGCGCCCTGAGCGCAAATCTCCCTTTCGATGTGCGCGCACAAGGCCTCCACATCAACATCTGCGGCCGTCCCCTGCACGGCCGCGGACACCATCGTGCCCAACGCGTCCACGGCGGCCAATGCCGCATCAATGGCTTCGGGCGTGACCGCAGCTGTGCCGGAGCGCAATCTTTCCAACGCGCTTTCGAGCCGGTGGGCCAGAGTCGCGATGTCGGTGAACTCCATGGACCCCGCCGCGCCCTTGACGGTGTGGGCCGAACGAAACATCTCATTGAGAAGATCGGTCCGCTCTGCCACGGGCGTGCGTTCGAGCTGCAGCAATAACTGTTCCATCTGCTGCAAGTGCTCGCTCGCTTCCGTCGCGAAAGCCTCGAGATACTTACTGAGATCCAACTCCACAGTTGCTCACCTCGGCAGCGTTCACACTCCCACCGCCGCCTGCACGGTCTCCAGCACCGCTTGTGGGTGGAAGGGCTTGACGATGAATCCTTTGGCGCCAGCATCGGAGGCTTCCTGCATCAGAGCATCCTGTCCCATGGCGGAAACCATGATGGCGGTGGCGGTCGGGTCTTCCTGCAGGATGGCCTTCAGCGCCTGCAACCCGTCCATGTTGGGCATGACAATGTCCAGCGTCACAAAATCGGGTCGGAGCGCACGAAAGGCGTCAACGCCCTCCTGCCCATCCCCTGCTTCCCCCACTACCTCATAACCGCCCTGAGTGAAAATGTCTTTCAGCATCATCCGCATGAATGCGGCGTCGTCCACTAATAAGACGCGCTTTGCCATTACGCTAACCTCCCATTGCTATTTTACGTGATCGATCCAGTGCCCTTCACCAGCACCTATGGGTTTGACGGCATTAGATCCTGGCGTTCTAATTTCGCAGTGCTCCCTTCCATGCAAGCGCCTGGAATTTCGCCTTGCTGAAACCCCACATCTCCCGGACCCGTGTATCGGAAGCCACCGCTTCGGCGAGTTGAACGTACTGATCCCGGGTCGGCAGGTTGAGACTGACGCCCAATTGCTGCGCATAAGCGCTCAATATCGCGTCCGTCATGCCAGTGCCAAAAGACTCCTCCAACTTGGGACGAATCTTCGTATCAAGAGCAGTCTTAGCATCCACGTGCATCCCCCCCAACGGTCTGTACGATGCGTCCATCTGCGTCAATAATCTCAATCCGCGCCGTAGGCGCACCCATCAAATGTGTTCCGCACGACAGGCAGGGATCATAAGCGCGGATCGCCATCTCGACGCGATTGAGCAGGCCCTCTCCGGGCTCACCATCATGGATGAGCGCGGCGGCGGCGTGTTTGACGGATTGATTGATGGCTGCGTTGTTGTGCGCAGTCGCCACAATGAGGTTGACTTTGGTCAGACGCCCCATGTCATCCGCGGCGTAATGGTGAATCAACAGACCGCGGGGCGCTTCCACAATGCCGATCCCTTCGCCGGCGTGCCGCTGGGCAGGAGTCCGCACCTTTGTGTCACAGCTCGCAGGATTTTCGAGCAATTGCACGGCGCGCTCACAGGCATAGAGGAGTCCGATAGCGCGAGCGTGATGGTACTGCAACGTCTCCTGCACGGGTCCCTTCGCCAGCGACTTGAACTCCTTCAGAGCCTCACCCGCTTTCGCTGTGCCCATGCGGTCACAGATGTTGAGACGCGCCAGCGGGCCCACGCGGTAGATACCATCCGGGTAACCGAGTGGCTTGAAGTAAGGAAACTTCATGTAACTCCAGTCCTCGGCGTGCTCTCCGATGTAGGTGGCATAGTCAGACGGCGCAAAATCGGCCAGTGTCGCACCGTCGTGCCCGATGATCTTCACGGCGCCATCGTAGATCGTGAAGTCGCCATTGTCGGTCAGTGCGGCGTGGTGGGTTGAGAAGCCGTGGGTTGCCTGCATCAGATCCTGATGCTGATCCAGCGCCTCACGGACGAGGTCTAAAGCGGCGCGCGCATGGTCCACTGAAGTCCGCGCCTGTGGCAGCAGCGTGTGTCGGTCGTCGTGCGACAGTGCCTTGCTCATTCCACCCGGTATCGCCGTGACGGGATGAGTGGACCTCCCGCCAACCACTTCCACGATGGTCTGTCCGATCTTGCGCAGGGCGATGGCCTGCTGGGCAACCTCGGGATGGGCGCGCGCAATGCCGATGATATTGCGTTCTTCCGGAGGCGCGTCCGGCCCCAACACCAGGTCCGGCGCAGCCAAGAAGTAAATGTGCAGGGCGTGATCGCTAATGAATTCGCCTACGTGCATCAACTCACGGAGCATCTTGGCGGCCGCGGGTACTTCCACTCCCAACAGATCATCACAGGCCTTCGCAGAAGCCATGTGATGCGAGACACTGCAGATGCCGCAAATGCGGGGCGTGATCTGTGGCGCTTCCCAGAACATGCGGCCTTCCATGAATTTCTCAAAGCCGCGCAGTTCTACTACATGGAATCGGGCGTCAGACACTTCGCCCGAATCGTTGAGTTGGATGGTTACTTCGGCGTGGCCTTCGATGCGGGTGACTGTGTCAATCTTTATTTGCTTACCCATTTATGCGCCCCTCCCTTCCATCACGCTGGGGATGATTGAGACCGGCAATGTGAAGCGGTAGCCGGTTCCTACTGTGTCTTCCGAAAACATCAGGGCACCGGCCGGCAGAATCGTCGCGAGGCTGTCCACCATCTTCCCGCCCTGCTCCAACGCCTCAGGCGGTGGCCCGTTACATCCACGACAAGGGAAGTTCGCCTCCACGCAGGGTCCCTTACATCCCGCGCGCGTCGCAGGTCCCATGCACAAGATGCCCTGCTCGAGGAAGCACTTCGTGGGGTTAATCTCCTCCAACTCGAAGAGAGCGTGCACGGCTTTCGTGACAAACTCTCGTTGAGGCTTGTGCATTTCTGCTTGCTCACGCTGGCACTCGGAACAAAGGTTCTTGGTTGGAATAACCGGCTCCTCGCCGCGCAGCACTGCGCCAATCGCAGCGCCCAGCAAATCGGGACGCGGCGGGCAACCGGGAATGGCGTAGTCCACGTGAATGACTTCGGTAAGCGGCCTCACCGTGGGGAACAGTGTCGGCAACACGTCGCTGTGCTGTTCAACACCGCTGCCATCGGTCACCGTGTCAACAAAGGCCCTGTCTTTCACATCTTTCACGTCGTAGAGATTACGCAAGCCGGGCAGTCCGCCAAAGCATGCGCACGAGCCGAACGCAATTACCGTGCCCGCCTTTTCGCGCAACTCCTTTGCGACGGATTCGTTCTGGGAGTTGCCGACTCCACCCTCGATTAGCGCAACGTCCACTTTCGGGATTTCCTTCACATCCATGATGGGACTGTAACGCAGATCCACCACCGTAAGAAGTTCCAATAACTGCTCGTGCATATCCAGGAGCGCCATGTGGCATCCGGAGCACGTGTGTAACCAGCTTGTCGCCGCGGTAACTTTAGGTGCTGTTGCCATATCATCCACCTCCTCGATGGTCCTGCAGGTATCCGAAGAAATCGTTCACCTGTTCCGCGTACTGTTCGCCCTCGTTGGGAGAGAGTCCCCAGATGCGCACACGCTCCGGATCAATACGCCTTGCGCGTAAAGAGGCGCGGAACAGTTCCAGCCGCCGATCCATGTCGGTGTTCCCGACGATGTTGCGGCAATGCTCGTCGTGACAACGCCCGACGAACACGCCGTCGAATCCACACTTGAACGCGTGGAGCAGGTACTGAGTGTCCACTCGCCCACCACAGCAGATATTCAGTGGCAGAGCGCTCGCAGGGTACTCGCAGCCCTTCATACCGGCATCGTCTGCGGCAGGATAACCGCATGAATCACACAACAGGCAAAGCACCTTCGGCTCGCCATTGCATCGTTGGTATCCGGCGAGGGTTTCAATGGCCCGAGTGATGTAGTGGTGCGGGTATGTGATGAGGTCCCGCGCGGCGGCCGGACAGGCGGTAACACAGTTGCCGCACGCCTTGCAGCGGCGAACATCCACGGTAGCGACATCGAGCGCGGTGTTAATCGAGGCGGCATGAAAGGCGCAGGTCTTGACGCAGGTTCCACACGCACCACACAGGTCGGGGTTCACCTCGGTGATGGCGATGTCGTGGTACAGCTCGGGGCGGTCGAGTAACGCCGCGAGGGCGGTCGTCGCGGAATCGGCGCGCATGGCCGCTGTGCGCATTCGGGTTGCGTCGTCGCTCTCCTCGTGTTTGACCAGGAAGACTCCCGGCTCGCGAGTCTCGGTGAACAGGTTGGTAGGATTGAGCGGCCGCAGTTGGCCGTCCATGCCCAGTTCCACCAGCAGCAATTCGTGAATGCGCCGGGTCAGATCCGGGTTTTCATCCTCACCGATGGCCACAATCACCGCGCCTACATTAAGTGTGCGTTTGCTCTGGACATTCCGAATCTCAACGGTAAAATCTCCGGCCCAGCCATTGGAATCTGCCAGGCCGTGCCCGAAGCAGAAGGTCATACGCGAAGCGTCGTCCAGTGAGGCAATCGGCAAATCCTCCACGGGCAGTTTGCTCAACGCCTCCTCACGCTCGGATTCGTCAATCAGGCATACCTTGTAGCCCTTGGCGACCAGCCGATACGCGGCGAGGATGCCGCCAATCGTCGCCCCGATAACCAGCACGGAGCGACGGGGCGCGATCTCCGTCGCTTCCATCACATGAGATTGGCGCACCCTTTCCAGCGCCGTCTGAATCAGCACTCGCGCCTTGCGCAGGGCGCCCTCCGGGTCGTTCCGGTGTGGAAGGACCACCTGCTCGCGCAGATTCGCAAACCCGATCCGGTTCCGGTTCAGACCCGCCGCACGCAATCGTTCGACCGTGATGCGGCGCAGGCTGTTGCCATAGTGCCCCGGTGAACAGGTGGCCAGCACGACGCCCTCCAATTCTCCGGATTGCACGGAGCCAAGCAACTGGCGTTGTGCGGTCGTCAGGCATAGGTGGTCGTGCACTTGGACGGAACCCTCGCCCGCAAATTCATGCGCTAAAGCATCCATATCCAGTACGCTCTGGTCGTCCTCATGCCCTCGGCAAAAAAACAGACCAATACTCAAAGCGCTCACCTCCTTCATAGAAGTTAATTCTGTGTATCCAATACAGTTCTATACTCGTTACGGATGAAAATCCATCTTTCCCCCTCACCCTCGAACCCTTTGGATTCGCGCCCCATCGGGGGAGAGGGTGCGAACCCAAAGGGTTCGAGGGTGAGGGGGTGTTTTCACCCGTAACGAGTATAACGTCTTATCGGTGTACCCCCCTTCCCCAGCGCGATTGTCTGCTGCCCTGAACAATTTCAGTAGCAAGTGGCATTGCGGTTGCGCTCGCGCTCATAAGGGCCGCAAAATGCAACCGGATTCTCAGACGCAAACGTCGGGAATCGGTGCGTGATGTGGGTGTAAGGCGCGAAGGAACGCCAATACCAACCGAATCTTTGCCTTGGGGGTATTGAACAGACCTGCAAGAACGCACGGATCTCCGGGAAATCAATGATCCGTGACGGCTTGACGATCGGGAAATCGCACGATGACGATACAGATTGCGACACCATCTACGCAACGGCTGCCCCCCTCCTTGATGGACCTCGGGTACGCCTACCACTCGTAACGAATGCTGGGCGAGTTCATCTGATGGTGAAGACCGCTCCTGACGACATCCAAGTGAGGTATCGCGACGCCGACTCAAGCAGTCATGTCACTACATTTCGAGGATCCCCCGCCTATGAATCATCATGGATGCGGATATCTTCGGAAAGCAGGGTTAGGATAACAGAACGCAAACCTGATGTAAAAAAAGCGTCAGATTTTTCTGGAATTGTGTATCATAAGGTTCTCACAAATCTGACTGATACCCGCCGGCGGGTTTGCGCCATGCCTGTCTGTGACGGTCTCCCCCGCACGGTGTCAACGGCAACATCACGGCGACAGCAGCGACGCGATCTCTTCGGCGGACAGGCACTTCCGGTATACTCGGACGTCGTCCATCAACCCGGCGAATCGGCTGCCGCCGTCGCTGTCCGCCCCGAGGCGCAGAGGGAGACCGGTGACGGTGAGAGGCTTGGCGGGCACGTTGGCTTCGGACACGAGTTTGCCGTTCATGTAGACTCGCAGTGTACCGGCACCCATGGTGACTGCCACGTGCGACCACTCGTTGACAGGGAGAGTCTCCTTCACCTGGTGCGTGGCAATTCGAGTGATGACACGCAGGTTGTTCTCGGGGTGGGTGTCGAGGAGATAGCCGTCCGCGCCTCCCGCCGGCCCTTTGTCAATTAGACGCATCGAGTCTTTTCGCTTGGGGCACACCCACAGGGCGAGGGTCATCCCCTCTGTCAGGTCCAGCGAGTCCGCATCGGCAATGTCCACAAATCCGGCGCCGGTGAACTCGAGGGCCTTGCCCACTTTGCCCTCGACTTGCTTCATGGGCGCGGTCAGCAATCCGTGGTTGCGATGCCCGGACGTGTCCACCGCCCAGACGCCTTTGAGCGCATCAAATGTCCAGTGCCCGACGAGGTCGGGATTGGCGATAGCCTGCGGCGGCTGGGTTGCTCCACGGGAGAAGACGATGCGCCCGAAGTCGTTGGGGAGATGGAAGGTCCGCTCCGACAGTGGCGCCCATGTGGACAACTCGCCGTGGGGTTTCTCATTGCGCCCGATATTGAATCCCCATGCGTCGTTCGCCTGGGGAGATTCGGGCATAATGGAGTTGAACGGGATCGCCACCTCCGCAGTCCAGCGGTTGCTCCGTCGCGTCGCCGCGGCCTGCCAGTTGGGGTTGATCCGGGAATCGTCGTTCGCGGCGGTGGCCCCGCGCGCGTCGAAGATGGCGCCCAGAGCGTTGACGGCGAAGTGCCAGTAGGGTCCGGGAGTCGGTTGCAGGAATATCTCGACGGAATCATCCCGAAAAATATCCGCGTCTCGATTCTCGGCGGCCGCGATGTACTCCGCCGAGACCCGATCCATCTTCGACTCCCAGCACGTGATTCCCAGGTAGAGCGCCTCGCCATCATATCCGATCCGGACTTCCATTTGTTCGGCGGCGCCGGACTCTTCGCCCAGAAGGAAGAACGGCCCGATTGGCGTCGCGCCCTGCCACGCGAGGTCGCTCAGGTCGGCGTCGATCTCCGGAGCGGAGTCGAAGAACACAGGATACACTTCCGGGTTCCGCGGTCGCTGTGGCTTGGCGACTGGTATGGGCGGCGGCGGCGCATCAGGTTCTATCGGAGGATTCCACACAACAGAGGCGAGTTCCTGTCTGCCGATCCATCGCGGACTGGCGGGGGTGAGACGTTTCGGTCTCTCGTTGCGTTCTGCCGAAACACGACGGACGGCGGAAGATGCTTCCGCCGGAGCGACCGTGTAAACCTCTCCAATCTTCGTGGGGAAATTCAGCAACCTGTCCGTCGCCTTCAGGACTTGTCTGCCTGACGCGGAGACAACGGCCGCGCCGATGTACGGGTTCATCATCGCCATCGGCTCGCCCCGCTGGCTGAGAACCTGCAGCAGCTTGACGCGCCCCTTCTCCGCGTGTGCGGTTACCTCAAAGCCGCCCATTGCCAACAGCTTGAAATCGGCTGACCACGCCTTCGGCAGAGCGAGACAGACACGGATCACACCGTTCCAGCTTTGCAGGAGCATCTCGCCCACACCGGTGGACATCGTCCCGCTACCCTCGAGGTACGGATGCTTGCCGGATTTGCGCCCATAGTAGTCCTGCAGTCCGCAGGGATAGTTCTGGTAGTAATTCGCGTGCAGGGGAAGAAGCCATTCCAGACCGCTCTGTTTTGCGGACTCCCCGTCAGGCAACGCGTCCGCCAGTCCGAGACGGGCCGCGGCGATGCTGTCCGTGGTCCATCCGTAGCCGTTCACGTTCTTGCGGTGGTAGAAGGTTTTCAGACCCAACTCGTAGTCCGGGCTTCCCGCGAGGATGTTCGGGAAGACGCCGATGGGGAAAAGGTCGGGGTTCTCGGCGTTGCGCCATTCCATTTGCTCATTTGGTCTCAGCTCGTAGGGCATGATGGCGCCTGTGTCCGGACTCACCGGATACGGCGCCAGATGATCCAGACGTTCTTGACATGCGGCCCTCAGCTCGGAGTCGAGATGCAGCTTCTGGCTCACGTCGATGAAGATAGGAAACACGTACCGAATGGCAGCCAGATCCGTCGTCGGATTCTTCACCTTCCAGAACGACTCGTGCGCGTTGGAGGGGTCCATGCTGTAGAAGCCGCGCGAGTCCTTCTCAAGGTAGCCGACGAGAAACGTCACCACCTCCTTCATCAATGGATAGACACGATCCCGCAGAAACGTCTCATCTCCCGTGTAGAGGTAGTTCCACCAGAACTGCATGACAATCTCAGCGGAGGACGAGAGGATCAGGTTGGTGTGCGCGACGGTCCTGGGTGTCGGGACGCGTGGGTGCGGCCCGCGCTCCGTCGCCCACTTCCCCATCACGCCGTCGAACGGAATCTTCTCCTGATACTGCGCGCCGTCCAACTCCCAGACGTCGTTCGTCCACTGCTTTACCGTTGGCAACATGCTCCAGTACATGTCGAAGTAGGGCCTCAACAGTTCCAGATGGTTGGCGGCGTACAGCGGCCAGTAGGTCTCCTGTGTGTTCCAATGCCAATAGGCGGGCCCCCATTCCCGCTCGTCGTAGTTGTCCGTCCAGAGACCGCCATTGAACTTGGGGGGGACTTCCCCGCGCGAACCGGCGCCCATCGCGTAGACGTGCATGTACCAGAGATTGGCGACGTAATCGGCAACTCCGTCCTCGGAGTCCAGCTTGATGAACGACTTCTTCCAGAACGCGGCCCACCACTCATCGTGGCGTTGCCTGACCTTCTCAACACCTCGCGCCCAAAGCGCAGTGAGTTTCTCTTTCGCCGACGCGGTTACGTCCACGTCCTTCTCACGCGTTGCCGCGAAAGCAAGCCACACGGTGAACTTGCGGCTGGTAGTTGTCAGCTTGCTACCCACGGCCGCCGCGCCGTCCTTCTCCGTCTCCAAATCGACGGCGACAGCAAAGCGATAGTCCGGTTCTCCTGCGTGCTTCAAAATATCCGTGACGAGGATCAGGTTGTCCTCCGTCGAGACCGACGCCGACTTCCTCCACGTTTCCACTTCGGCAGAGCGTTCCTTCACGTCCTCCCGTGTGTCCTCAACCTGGACGACCAGCGCGTCCGTATCCGCGGGCATGAAGGAGGTCATGCGGACCTTGCCCGAGTCGCTGACAACCTCCGTCGTGAGTGTCGCGGTGTGGAGAGACAACTGCTGTCGGTAGGATGCCATTCCCACCATCGTGCCTGGCAGTGTTCCCAGCCTTAGCCGGCAAATGGCGCCGCCGTACACCCCCGAGAGCGGTGTGTTGAGCTGGAATATCAGCTCTTCCGGTTGCCACACCATCGCGCCTAACGCGCCATTCCCCAACGGTAATCCTTCCCACCCCTGCCGCGCAGGTGAAAGGTAAACCACATCATTGTGCGACACGATGCTGGGAACATCGGCATCAAACACCCGCGCCGCCTTCGCCGCGCCGGAAGCCGCGAGAAAGCAAAGGACTGCTGCAACCCATCGAGTCGCTGACCCCCATGGTAGAGACATTTCCATTCCTCCCTCTCAACCGAATGGGATCATACGAGAAAGTGTCCCGGACCGCAAGCGCCGAGCATACGTGGGGTGTAAGTCAGATTTGTGATAATCAGTCCTATCCACCCCAGCCGGAACCATAGACGCCTGTAGCCTGAAACCCGACAGTGATTGTGTAACGCAGCTCGCGGTTTGTCGGTCCTGAGTGGGTTCATGCAACAACCCCTACCCCCATCCGGTCTTCGACCACCTTCCCCCGTTATCGAACCGAAACGGTTCGCACAGGGGAAGGCAATAACTACTTCTTTCGGTGTTCTATTACTATCGATATGTTCACCCAACTTACGTCAACGGCCCTTCCCCTGTGATAACGGGGGAAGGTGGTCGAAGACCGGATGGGGGTTGTTACTGTCCCCTTTCACTCGCGTAGGTTTCCCCAACCTCTCGTTCATGCCTGCCCGGCCCCAGGGGACTGATTACCACCACGCATCACAAATCTGACTTGCACCCGCATACGGCACGTCGCCGTGTGGCGCAGCGGAACTCGCTGGCTCTAATGAAAGGGCGAGGGGAAGAAAAAGAAGAGAGCGCGCGCCGCTGCCAGGGATGAGGCATGAAGGGGCGAAGAGGAAATACTTCTCCCGGGCTTGGCGCTCCCCAGCTTCTGCGCTGGGGTACTCTACTTGACCGGGAAGTACCCGACCTGGCTGACGATTTTCCGACCTTCGCTGGACAGACACCAGTCCACATACTTCTTCACTGCGCCCGTGGACGCGCCGCGGGTGTACATGAAGAGAAACCGGCTGATGAGGTACTTGCCCAACTTGACGTTGGCGGCGGTCGGCTGATAGGCGGGAGATTTCGTGGGTGCATCCCGAAATTACGGAGATTGCCGTAGGATAAAGCTCCAGCTTTGTCAGATGCACATTGGAATTGCGGGAAAGAGGTCTGCCACTGACAAAGCTGGAGCTTTATCCTACGACGA
>Ga0210024_1000562_pt1 | contig 33919 bp, 26 predicted proteins | sample CryGeymeta201525_FD_183988 | JGI IMG/M metagenome (GOLD analysis project Ga0210024, IMG submission 183988) | Groundwater microbial communities from Crystal Geyser aquifers in Utah, USA - Crystal Geyser metaG 2015-25 (SPAdes) (version 2) | ecosystem: Environmental > Aquatic > Deep subsurface >...
CATTTTTCCCAGTGAAAGGCGCTGCGCACCTCCCGCAAGCCCTCGGCACCCTCTGCAGACCGCCCGCTTCAACTAAAAATTCGAAAATCACCCTGCCCGAATGGCTTTTCGAATAGGGTCCAACTAGGCAACATCACGATCCCGAAACCCCTCCACCAAAAATGTCTTTCTACAATCTCTACGTTGGTGATGCCTCCGATCCTAACTTCCACTGGGAGGGTGGTGACTATAGCGGGAACATCCCCAAAATCATCATCGATTTAGGGGGCACCGGATTGACTGGATGCATCGAGGCCCGGACAATGCTGGAGAGCCCGAAGTATGGCGGTCGAGTTCTCGACTGGGGGTCAAGCGGCGCGCGCTTGACCAAGCCGCGGATCATCGAGTTCTTGAATGAGTTTCATGGTCATTTACTGGCTGAAAAAGCCGCACTTGCTCGGGTTCAAACCCTAGAAGACGACCGGGAATACATCCTCTTCGCTTGCGAACAGTGAGTGCCATCGAGTTCCGGAAATGAACTAAAGATGCCCGAAAAACCGGTAGTAATCCTCAAGAGCTTATCATGAAGAAGAGTCCTGCCAGAACTCCAGGCGAGGGAGGAGCGTCCTCGGCAATGGTCCGCTTGACTCGTTCCGCGAATCAAACAATCAAAGTCCGAATGTTAGGGGTCTCTTCAAAGAAAACCTCGCTTCTTGGGATCTTTTTCGGGAGGAAAGAATCACTCTTTAAGACAGTTTAGGCACTTAGCATAACCGTCCGCTTCGGCTTGAATCAGCGAGTGGAAATACACAGCGTTATTATGCTCTTCCAGCTCTTTGATCTGGCAGTCGCCTTTTGCCACCACAATACTGTGAACAATCTTTGTTCCTTTGTTGCCGATGTATGAAGCAAGGCCATTTTCTCTCTTTTCGATGGCGTCAAGTATTCTGAGCGCGCCCGCATGATCGCCGGCCTTATTGGCTGCGCGGTAAGCGCACATCATTTTAGATTTAAACATTTTATCATTCTTCTCTTTCTCTCTCAGAAGCTCGTTTTTCGCTATCTCTTCACGTATCAGTTTTGGCCTAGAAGAATGTATACTTAAGGCTCTAGCGACGACTTGCTCGCTTAGGGTGAGAGAGTTTTCGCTGAGCGATTTGGAAATGTTTTTTAGGATGATCATGTCAGCATCCGTAAGCACCATGGAATTCAATTCTTTATCGAAATGTTCAATATGGCTTTTCAGATCAGCGTTTGCATTCTGAATTCTGGTTATTGCTCTGGAACGAGTTTCAGCAGCCTTCTTAAATTTGTTACTTGCTCCAATATTATTTATGGAACCCATGGTGTTGGGTTCCATCATCTCAATTCCGTCCAAATCCATTTTGCTCGCACTGGCAAATGCGTCTTGAATGCCGCTGGTGGCAAGCTGATGAACTTTGAACTCCGAGGTGTAAACCCCCTTAATCAGGATGACCGACTTTGCCGCAGTGTCGCGCTGTGGCAATTCCTCGGATTTCGCAATATTTTCCAATTGTAACAAGCTCTTCTTGGCCGTTTCCAAACTAGGATTTTTGAGTGGAGAAAGAGCGTCGGAGAACTCGCCCGCAGAAAGCATGCAGGTGAAAGTCAGCGATAGAGCGATTGCAGCCTGGGCCCGAATCCAACTTGTGGTAGCAATGAATATTGGCTCTCTGATTGCCATTAATTTAGTGCGATGTTGAAATTACATCTCAGCTTGTTTCTCGTGCACTGTCAATGACCATTCCCTGGATGGTTTGTGGAACCAGGAGATAAGAAAGGGTTGCGTCAACGGAACACGAGACCGAGTTTCGCACCCTTCTTGGAGCATCGCTTAGCAGTTTGTTTACACCGCGCGATCACGGATCATATCCCTCAGCTCTACCACCGTTCTCAGTTCACCCCCTGCATGAAGCATCGCATGACAGTTTGGGCAAACGGGAATCAGGTCGCGGACCGGGTCCACCTGATACTCTTGGCCAATCTCGCTGAGCGGGACTCGGTGGTGAACGTGGATGTAGCCTCGCCCGATCTCACCATAGGCTTCCTCGAAGTCGAAGTCGAAGCCGCAGACCTGACATTTTGCTCCGTAGTGCGCGATACACGCCGCCCGTGCGCCAATGCTCCGCTCGTAGGCGTTCACCGTCACTTGGCGCACCGCGCCCTCAAACAGTCCGCTGGGATCCACCGCGTCAGGGAAGGCCCGCGCCTCCAAGTCGGACAGTAATTCCAACTTCGCGAGAGCCCCAGAGGCCACTTCCCGAAGCTCCCAACGCGCTGCACCGGGTTCCTCGATAAAATTGGCGATAACCTGCCACCACCCTGGGCTACCGCTGCGCCACTGGGGCACCTCAGTTTCTAAGTATTCCGCGACCCGCTTTCCAAGACGCCAGATGCGGTCGGCCACTTGCGGTGCGCTCCGTAGCCCCAGCATGGCTGCCATCTGCTCGGTAGTCGTCCGGTTCCGCCTTGCATCCTGAAGAACCGAAAGCAGGTCCAGACTCCCTTCCCGCAGGACCCCCTCAGCTTAAAAGGCTTCCAAATACTGCTCCTTGGTGATTTCGATAGGGGTGTTAGGCACAGACCCATGTAAACCGTTCCGTTGCCGCCTTACCAACTAATCAGGACGGACCAAGTCCTTGCCGGTTGGGGCTGATCCACTATAACTTCTAACCACAGACTCTCTAGATCCAAGGATTCACTTTTTCTCACAACCCCCTGTAGATGTCCCACGCTCTCCGCCAGTAATTCAGTCATCCCATGCCAGATCCCAACCTCTCCTCCTTCATCTGGTCCGTCGCCGATCTCCTGCGTGGCGACTACAAGCAGTCCGACTACGGCAAGGTCATCCTGCCCTTTACCGTCCTGCGTCGCCTGGACTGCGTGCTGGAGCCCTCCAAGGAGGCCGTGCTGGCAGAGAAGGACAAGCGCGAGGCCGCCGGCCTGAACCCCGAGCCGTTCCTTCTCAAGAAATCCGGCCAGTTTTTCTACAACACCTCGCCGCTCGACCTGAAGAAGCTCATGGGCGACCAGGACAACATCGGTGAAAACCTGCGCTCCTACATGCAGGGGTTCTCCCCCGCTGTAAGGAACATCTTCGAGAGCTTCGACTTCCACACTCAGATCGACCGGCTCGACAAGGCCGGGCTGCTCTACCTCATCACCGAGAAGTTCGCCAACATCGACCTCGGCCCCGAGGCGGTCAGCAATGCCGAGATGGGCACCGTCTTCGAGGAGCTGATCCGCAAGTTCGCCGAGCTGTCCAACGAGACGGCCGGGGAGCACTTCACCCCGCGAGACGCCATCCGCCTCATGGTGAATCTCCTCTTCATCGAGGATGACGACATGCTGACCAAGCCCGGCGTCGTACGCTCGCTCTACGACCCCACCATCGGCACCGGCGGCATGGTCAGCGTGGCCGAGGAGCACCTCCTCAGCCTCAACCCCGACGCCCGGCTCGTCATGTATGGCCAGGAGCTGAACGCCGAGTCTTACGCCATCTGCAAGGCCGACATGCTCATCAAGGGGCAGGACATCGCGAACATCATCTTCGGCAACACCCTCTCCGCTGACGGGCTGGTCGGGAAGCTCTTCGACTACATGCTCTCCAATCCGCCCTTCGGCGTGGAGTGGAAGAAGATCCAGGCCATCATCACCAAGGAGTACAAGGATCACGGCTTCAATGGCCGCTTCGGCCCCGGCCTGCCGCGTGTCAGCGATGGCTCGCTGCTCTTCCTGCTCCACCTCATTTCCAAGATGCGCCCCGCCAAGGACGGAGGCAGCCGCTTCGGCATCGTCCTCAATGGCTCGCCGCTGTTCACCGGCGGCGCGGGCTCCGGTGAGAGCGAGATCCGCCGCTACGTGCTGGAGAACGACCTCGTCGAGGCGATCATCGGCCTGCCCACCGACATGTTTTACAACACCGGCATCAGCACCTACGTCTGGATCGTCAGCAACCGGAAGCCGAAGGCGCGCAAGGGCAAGGTGCAGCTCATCGACGCCTCCAGCTTCTGGCAAAAGATGCGCAAGAGCCTCGGCAGCAAACGCAAGGAACTCAGCCCCGAACACATCGAGGACATCACGCGGCTCTTCGGCGGCTTCGAGGAAAGCACCCGCGACGGCGTGCCGATCAGCCGGATTTTCAAGAACGAGGACTTCGGGTATCGCACCATCACCGTCGAGCGCCCCCAGCGCGACGAGGCGGGCAAGATCGTGCTCGGTCAAAAGGGGAAGGCCAAAGGCAAACCCGTGGCCGACAGCAGCCTGCGCGACACCGAGAACGTGCCGCTCAGCGAAGACGTGCAGACCTACTTCGATCGCGAAGTCCTGCCCCACGCGCCCGACGCCTGGATCGACGAGACCAAGACCAAGGTCGGCTACGAAATCCCCTTCAACCGCCACTTCTACGTCTTCAAGCCACCGCGCCCGCTGGACGAGATCGATGCCGACCTCAAAGCCTGCACCGACCGCATCCTCACCATGATCGGAGGCTTGTCCCAATGATGAAACGCCGCCTTGCCCCAGCCAGCCGCTTGGAATATCCTCATGAGCAGTGAAGGACAGCCCGACAAAGACTCCGACCGTTCGCCCGCTGATCAGTGCGGAGCGGATGGAGAAGATCTTATCCTCGCGGCGCTCGGTGTCCTCCGAGGAGGCCTATCGCCAGATCGAGGCTCATTTGGGCCGCCCACTCTTGCCCGGCAGAAGGAAAGTCTCCGTGAATGGGCAGACGGTCTGGGTCTCTTGCTGAACTGCATCGCTCTTTTTCCCCAAAGGGGAATCATCCCACAGCCCAGGGTTGCGAGGCACGAGCTACCCTGGGATTCCATCCATCATGATTTGCTACCCCAACGGGGTTTCATCCAGCTTCTGCCATGCCCCAGTCTCTCTCTTCGGTTTATCTCCATCTCGTATTCTCCACCAAGGACCGCCGCCCATTCCTTCGTGGTCCGGCGATCCGGGACGAGATGCATTCATTCCTCGGGGGAATCTCCAACAAGCTCGAATGCCCGCCCATTCTTGTCGGAGGAGTGGAAGACCATGTGCATCTTCTCGCCCGCCACGGCCGGACCATCACCCAGGCGGATTGGGTCAAGGAACTCAAGCGGGCTTCTAGTCTCTGGGTCAAGGAACGGGTTCCGAAGCTGTCGGATTTCGCATGGCAGGCAGGATATGGGGTGTTTTCTGTTAGTGCCTCGAATGTTGATGCGGTTACCGATTACATCACCCAGCAGGAAGAGCATCATCGGAAATCCACATTTCAGGATGAGTTCCGAGCGATGCTTCGAAAAAACAAGATCGAGAGGGATGAGCGATACGTCTGGGATTGATTTTCAATCATTTCCATTGCCCCAACGGGGCTCCATTCAAAGTTTATCAAAGCTGGGAGCTCGCATCCCTCCATTGCCCCAACGGGGCTTTGTCCCAAAGCCCAGGGTTGCGAGGAACGAGCTACCCTGGGAACCCGCCCGCCATGAATTCATACCCCAACGGGGTTTTGTCCGTCGCATCGCTTACCGGTCGTTAGCACCAAGGACGCAACCCCGTTGGGGTTGGATCATATTGCGTGGAGGTCCCGGGGTAGGCCGTCGTTCCTCCGGCCAACCCCGGGCTTTGGGAAGAATCCCCGTTGGGGAAAATGCCGCCGTTCGTGCCGTTCGTGCCGTTCGTGCCGTTCGTGCCGTTCGTGCCGCCATCCGTACCGGTCACACCGCCGGCCACACCGCCGGTCACACCGCCGGCCACACCCTGCGCGCCATCCGCACCGTCACCACCCATCGCCCATCATGAGCTTCCCACGCTACCCGAAATACAAGGACAGCGGCGTCGAATGGCTCGGCGAGGTGCCGGAGCATTGGAAGACCGCGCAGTTCAGGCATTTCGTGGACATTGAGAATGGTTCAGACCACAAGCACATCGAGCAGGATGGCGGATACCCGGTCTACGGCTCAGGCGGCATCTTCGCATACGCATCGGACTACCTATTTGACGGGGAGTCCGTCCTTCTTGGGAGAAAAGGCACCATCGACAAACCCCTTCATGTAACCGGTTCATTTTGGACGGTGGACACAATGTATTGGACGAAGATCAAACCGGATACGTCGGGGCGATACGCTTACTACGCCGCAACAACCATTCCGTTCAACTACTACTCGACCAGCACGGCGCTCCCAAGCATGACCAAAGGGGCGCTAAATGGTCATCGTCTTCCGCGACCACCGCTCCCCGAACAAACCGCCATCGCCGCCTTCCTCGACCGGGAGACGGCGAAGATCGATGGGCTGGTGGCGGAGCAGCGGCGGCTGATGGAACTGCTGAAAGAAAAACGGCAGGCCGTCATCTCCCACGCCGTCACCAAAGGCCTCAACCCCGACGCCCCCATGAAGCCTTCCGGCATCGAATGGCTCGGTGACGTGCCGGAGCATTGGGAGGTGCAGCGTGTGAAGTCAGCGAGCACATTCACAACGAGTGGCCCGAGGGGGTGGTCGGAGCGCATCACCGAGGAAGGAGCGCTTTTTATTCAGAGTGGAGACCTAAATGAAACGCTGGGAATCGACTTTGGTGAGGCGAAGCGAGTTTCGATTCAGAACGACGCAGAAGCCGCACGCACGCAGCTTTTCGATGGAGATGTCGTCGTGTGCATCACCGGAGCGAAAACAGGGAAGGTTGCTCTTAGCAGATCGCAACCTGAACCCGCCTATGTAAATCAGCATCTTTGCCTTATTCGGCCTGGCTCTGAGATTCTGCCGCTGTTCCTCGCCATTGGGCTGAAGGGTGACGTAGGGCAAACCTACTTTGAGGTTTCGCAGTATGGGCTGAAACAGGGGTTGAGCTTGGAAAACGTTAGAGAGTGCCCAGTGCTTCTGCCTCCTATCGCCGAACAAGAGGCAATTACGGATTATGTTGCGAGCGAGACCAGCAAACTCGACACCCTCACCGCCGAAGCCCAACGCGCCATCGACCTGCTCCAAGAACGCCGCACCGCGCTGATCTCCGCCGCCGTCACCGGCCAGATCGATGTGAGGAAGGAGGTGGCGGAGTGAGCGAGGAAGTTTGGGACTTCGATCGCGCAATGGATATGCTGGCACGCGTGATGTTTTGTGAAACGGAGTCAGAGAAAGGTAGGTCCGGGCGAGACGCCCGAACCCACGGACTGGAGCGGGACGCTCCAGCCACATTCTGAAGGCGTTTCACAAATGGTGATGCGCGGCAGTATAGCGACTGGCTTGGACAAAGTGGGGCAAAGGAACCTAGCGGCGAAGAATCCATGCGATCGTATTGAGCCATCAGGGCTTATGTGATCGCATGAATCATTGAATTCAATGCGATCGCATAAATAAATCGCTTGCATGCGATCGTATAAGTTGCGAGTCTTCCTCTGTGATCGTCAATTCCGCCAGTGACCTTGGCGTTTTGGTTCGCTCGAAACGAAAGCAGCAAGGTTGGAGCCAACAGGATCTGGCCATGAAGGCCGATGTGAGTCCATTATGGATCTCGCAATTCGAGCGTGGCAAGCCCACGGCGCACATCGGGCTGGTCATTCGGACTCTCAAGGAACTGGACGTGAAACTGTGGGTTGGGACAGGTCCCGACGCCGTTCCCCGGGCCAAGGCGACGGTGGTCAATCTGGACGATCTTCTGGGAGGTAAGCCCGAATCACTGGACCTAGAGGAAAAGGTCGAAAAGGTCCCCGACCCACCGAAAGGATGAGCGATACCCTCGAAGCCATTTACGACGGACGCTGGGTTGGGCGCTTGTACTACGAGAGTGACCGGATGCGTTTCGTCTATGCCGAGGAATGGCAGAACGAGCCGGACGCGTTTCCCCTGTCGCTCTCGATGCCGCTGGTGGGGCGAGAGTATCCCGATGCCGTGGTCCGCCCGTTCATCAACGGTCTGCTTCCGGACAACAACGAGGTGCTGAAACGCTGGGGCCAGAAGTTTCATGTGTCGCCACGCAATCCTTTCCGGATGCTCTTCCACATCGGTGAGGAATGTGCCGGAGCCATCCAATTCGTACCTTCCGACGAAGTGGACAACTGGTTCGGCGACTCTCCGCCCAAGGGTGTGGATTGGCTCGAGCCTTCGGATTTTGTCGAGCGTGTCGAATGTCTGGTCCGCGACGGATCACAGGCACGAAGGATGGCGGACGAGGGGCAATTCAGTCTGGCTGGTGCCCAGGCGAAGACGGCTCTCTTCCGGGACCCCGCGACTGGAAACTGGGGCATCCCGAGGGGAACCCTTCCCACCACACACATCATCAAACCGAACCGGGAGGAGTTCGACAGCTTCGAGATCAACGAGCACTTCTGTCTGCGGTTGGCAGATTCTCTCGGCCTGCGAGCGGCGAAATCATGGACGGAGACCATCGGTGGAGTCCGGGCGATCATCGTGGAGCGCTACGACCGCCAACGGATTCAGGACCGCAACCTCCGAATCCATCAGGAGGATTGTTGCCAGGCGCTGGGGGTTTCTCCGGACCGAAAATACGAGAGCGAAGGGGGCCCTTCCGCGAAGGCGATCTTCGACCTGATCCGTGAAAGCTCGAGTCGCCCGAAAGAGGACGCCCAGCGTTTCCTGGACGCCATCATTTTCAACTACCTGATTGGCGGAACGGATGCCCACTCCAAGAATTTCAGTCTCCTCATCGCGGGCGGCGGGCAAATCCGGCTTGCTCCGCTGTACGATCTTATTTCAATCCTTTGCTATCGTCATGAACCCAAGAAGGTGAAGCTGGCCATGAGGATTGGCGGTGAGTATCTGATCCGGAAGATCGGAGTGCGCCAATGGGAGAAGGCGGCCGCGGAGTGGCGGCTGGATCACGATCAGGTTTGCGAACGTGTCACCCATCTCGCCGGCTCCATGGAGAACGCGGTATCCGAAGTGGTCCGCACCCTGACAGCAGAGGAGCAAGCCGTGGCGCGAATCCTGCCCGAACTGACCGAAAAGGTTGTCGAACAGTCAGTCTGTTGCCTAAAGGAATTTTGAGCATTCTGAACGAGCCCGCATCCCATGAGCCTTCACAAAGAAATCAGCTTCGAGAACGAAATCTGCGAGCACCTCGCTGCAAACGGATGGCTCTACGCCGAGGGCGATCACAAGCTCTACGACCGGGCGCGCGCGCTGTTCCCGCCGGACGTGCTGGCGTGGGTGAAGGAGGCTCAGGCTGAGGCTTGGGAGACGCTGACGAAGAATCATGGAGCGGGGGCTGGGGAGGTCTTGTTAGATCGCCTCCGCGAGCAGCTCGCCCAGCGAGGAACGATCGACGTGCTTCGCCATGGGATCGAGTTGCTGGGCCTGAAGAAGCCCCTCAAGCTGGCGGAGTTCAAACCGGCCTTCGGGCTGAATCCTGACATCATCGCCCGCTATGAGGCCAACCGCTTGCGCGTCGTGCGTCAGGTTCGCTATTCGCTTCACTGCGAGAACAGCATCGATCTCGTCCTTTTCCTCAATGGGCTACCGGTATCGACGGTGGAGCTAAAGACTGACTTCACCCAGAGTATCAATGATGCCATCGACCAGTATCGCTACGACCGTGATCCGAAGCCGAAGGGGCAGACTGCTGAGCCCTTGCTGAGCTTCCCCAGTGGGGCCTTGGTGCATTTCGCCGTCAGCAATCGTGAGGTCCACATGACGACCAAGCTGACCGGGAAGAGTTCTTCCTTCCTGCCCTTCAACCTGGGTGACGATGGGGCTGCCGGAAATCCCGAGAATCCGAACGGGCATCGGACCGCCTATCTGTGGGAGCAGATTTGGGACCGGGAAGGATGGTTGGAAATTCTGGGGCGCTACATCATCGCCAAGCGCAACAAGAAGCAGCAGATCGATCAGGTGATTTTCCCCCGCTACCAGCAGCTCGACCTGACTCGCAAACTGCAAGGGGCCGTGCTGGAGGACGGACCGGGCGAAAATTATCTGGCCCAACACTCGGCGGGGTCAGGCAAGACGAACTCGATTGCGTGGACCGCGCATTTCTTTTCCGAGCTGCATGATGCGTCTAACAACAAGGTCTTCGATAGCGTGCTGGTGGTCTCCGATCGGAATGTGATCGATTCCCAGCTTCAGGACGCGCTGTTCAGTTTCCAGCGCAAGCAAGGGGTCGTGGCGACGATCAAGGGCAAGGGCGGCAGCAAGAGCGAGGAGCTGGCCGAGGCGCTCTCCGGCGACAAGAAGATCGTGGTCTGCACGATCCAGACTTTCCCCTTTGCGCTGGAGAAGGTGCGGGAGTTGGCGGCGACCGAGGGGAAGCGTTTCGCGGTGATTGCCGATGAAGCGCATAGCTCCCAAACCGGTGAAGCGGCGGCGAAGCTGAAGGCGCTTCTCAGCCCGGAGGAGTTGGAAGAGTTCAAGGACGGCGGCGAGATCAGTGCGGAGGACCTGCTGGCGGCGCAGATGGCGAGCCGGGCAGAGGACAAGGGGATCACCTTCGTCGCCTTCACCGCGACACCCAAGGGAAAGACGTTGGAGCTTTTCGGCACGCGGCCGGATCCCACGCGCAAGCCGGCAAAGGACAATGTTCCGTATCCCTTTCACGTCTACTCCATGCGCCAGGCCATCGAAGAGGGATTCATCCTCGATGTGCTCAAGAACTACACCAGCTACAAGCTGGCCTTCCGGCTGGCGCACGAGGGCAAGGATTACGACGAGAAACAGGTCGAGCGGGCCACGGCGATGAAGGGCATCATGGGCTGGGTGCGCCTCCATCCCTACAACATCTCGCAGAAGGTGGAGATTGTGGTCGAACACTACCGCGAGAACGTGGCCTCATTGCTCGATGGGAAAGCCAAGGCGATGGTCGTGGTGGGAAGTCGCAAGGAAGCCGTCCGCTGGAAGCTGGCGATCGAGCGATACATCAAGGAGCAGGGTTACCAAATCGGGACACTCGTTGCCTTCTCGGGCAAGGTGTCGGATGAGGAGTCGGGCACCGAGGAGTTCACAGAGACGGGCGGCACCCTGAACCCTAGACTGAAAGGCAGGGACATCCGCGAAGCCTTCAAGGGCGACGAATATCAGATCCTGCTGGTGGCGAACAAATTCCAGACCGGCTTCGATCAGCCGCTGCTGTGCGCCATGTATGTAGACAAGCGGCTCGCGGGTATCCAGGCGGTCCAGACCCTTTCCCGGCTGAACCGCTGCTACCCCGGCAAGGACACCACTTATGTGGTCGATTTCGTCAACGATCCCAAGGAGGTGCTGGAGTCCTTCAAGGTCTACCACACGACAGCGGAGCTGGAGACGACGACCGATCCGAACCTCGTCTACAACCTCCGCGCCAAGCTCGATGCGGCGGGCTACTACGACGACTTTGAGGTGAACCGGGTGGTGGCCGTGGAATTGAAGCCAGGAGCCAAGCAGAGCGAGCTGGTGGCCGCCGTGGAGCCCGTGGCGGACCGACTGCTGAAGAAGTTCAAGGCCGCCAAGGAAGCTTTCAGGAGCGCCGTGGAGAAGGGCGACGATGCGGGCCAGAAGTCAGGGAAGGAAGAGATGGACGCGCTTATCCTCTTCAAATCTGACCTCGGCACCTTCCTCCGGCTCTACTCTTTCCTGTCCCAGATTTTCGACTACGGAAACACCGACATCGAGAAGCGGGCGATCTTTTACAAGCAGCTCATCCGCTTGCTGGATTTCGGGCGGGAGCGCGATGGGGTGGATCTCTCCAAGGTGGTGCTGACCCGCCACCGTTTGAAGCATCAAGGCAAGCAGAACCTCGGTCTGAACGAAGGAGATGGGGAGCAACTGAAGCCCATTACCGAGGCAGGTGCCGGCAAGCTTCAGGAGAAAGAGAAAGTCTACATGGCTGCGTTGATCGAGAAGCTGAATGATCTCTTCGGCCAGGACACGACCGACCAGGACCAACTTGTCTACGTGAACGGCGTCATCATGGGAAAGCTGCTGGAGTCCGACACTCTCAGGAAGCAGGCGGCGAACAATTCCAAGGAGCAGTTCGCCACATCACCCGACCTGATGCACGAGCTGGAGAATGCCATCATTGAAGCACTCGACGCCCATACTTCGATGAGCACAAAAGCTCTGAACTCGCCCAATGTGAAGAAGGGGATGCTAAGGCTGCTTCTACAACACTCCGGCCTCTGGGAGAAGCTGCGGCAGGGTGACGCGGCGGCGTAAGCCGAGGGGGAACCACACCTACGAGTCCCCCGCTACTCCTCCTCAATCATCCGCGCCAGATCAACCCCGAGGGCGCGGGCGACCTTCAGAAGAGAATGAAGCGTTGGGCTGGTCTCCAGGCTCTCAATGTGACGCAGACCCGTCCGGCTGATCCCGGCCATTTCGGCAAGACGCTGCTGGGAGATGCCTTGCTCGATCCGCGCCTGGCGGAGGGCCTTGCAGATGGCGTTGACGGTCTTCTTCTCTCGGTCGGGCTTCACGCCTGACCATTTATGGCCTTGCTTCCTTGATTGGAGGTGACCATAAATGGCCAGATGGGTGGGGCCTGACCGCAGTGCTTTCGGCTCTCGTAATCTAACTGTCCGTAGTATGGAAATTGGCGACTTCGATGACCTTGGCGCGGCCTCTGCCGTGAGGACTGATGGGATACGCTTCGAGGAACGAGGTGACGCCGCGATCTGGGTGAAGCCGCCAAATGAAGCGATCACGGGTGGCTTTAGCCGGCTGGAACCTCCTTCCAGTCCTTCTTCCGAAGATCTTCCATCACGACTTCACACAACAAGTGTGCCACTAGCGACCATCTCCGACTGGATGGAACCAACACAAAGGGGACGAGCCGCAGGCGGGGACCTATACCCACGCAGGGTACGAGCGCGGGCTAACGAAGCCTGTAAAGGTGCGATTCTGTTGTGATGCTTTGAGCGGATGAGACAGGGAACAAATAGAATAACTGAAAAAATGAGTAAGGGAAAAAAGTCAATTGGCTATCTTTTCGCCAGAGTCCTTGTTGCGCTGCTACTGATACCCAGCCTCGCCCTGTTCTCCTATTCCCTATCGTTGCCCTTCAGAAACAGCGAGATCAGTTCCTCTTATTCAAGCGGCCCCGACCCGATCATTGTGACAGCCGTAGCGATCTGCCTACTTGGAGGTGCCAGCTACTTATTGACATTGCTTTACCGATGGGTGCATCGATTGGAGCAAACGCTGGCTCCTGCTGAGTATCGGGGCTCATTTTCCAAATGGTTCAAACCCTCGGAAGGAACTGTTGGAGTTTCCTTCCTTCTCGGCTTCGTCTTTGGACTGCTATCCGGAATTTCATCGTTCCTAGCACTGGTCTTTATTACGATCTCGTGTTGCAGCTTTGCTGTTCTCTTTGATGTCGCAGCGCAGCGCAGAATGATCAGCAAGGAGGCGAGACGTTTGAGACGGGAGAAGATCCGAAAACAGAAGGCGGAAGTCGCAGCCAAATCACAAGAAGGGCTTCAAACGCATACAGGTTCAGAAAATATCGAAACAGGTCCCGACGACCCTGAAGGCATCAATAGACAGCGCGAAAACGAACTGTCCGTAAGGCACGGCGGCTTTTCAAAAGTCATTACAACTTGTCGGAAGAACAAGGCGCTAGCCACCGTGATAGTCATGATTGGTCTTTTAGCAGTTGGATCATTGGCATGGCTATTAAGGCCAGAAGAGAAAATTGCGAAGAAGCCGGTTTCTTATTGGATCAAACAATTGGAGGATCTTGACTGGGAGACTCGGTCGAATGCGGCGGAAAAAATCGAAAATTCAACAGCGGACCTGAGTCGTTATGAGGGACGACTCAGGAAACTCGCAGAGGAGGGAAACTTCGATGCAGGAAGGCTCATCGCCGTCGGGTTAGGAGATGGATCTTATTACCTCGACCACTGGGAGCCTTCACTCAAAGCCATTGGATACCGGGGCAGCAGCGATGAGATTCTAATAGCGGTAGCCAAATGTGACAGCTGGGCAGGCTTGACAATCCTAGAGACGGCCAAGCGCGAACTTCAACTGGTGGAAATAGAGTTGAAAGAAAGAGACGCCGACGGAACACACAGCGGCGACGACTTCGACTTCCTAAAGGATAGGAAGGCGGGCCTTCGTCGCATTATCTCTGAGGTCGAAGCGTCGCATGACGAACCTCAAAAACAATAAACGCCACTTGTTTTTAAACCACAGAATCAAGAGTGAATCGGAAGGAGAGCAACAAGATCCAAATGCTGTAATTCTATACCGGAGTCGCTACTTCTAGAAGGGGCGAGTCTTTCACAATTTTTTGCTTCACGAGGAACTTCCAGGTGCTCCACATCTTCCCTATTTTCCTCGCTGGAGGGTTCATCGGCTATGCTGTGAGGGAATCCGATTCGTGGTTGCCGAGAGCGTTCCAGGGCGACTCAAGGTCGAATTGAGGTGGCCGCATTCGTTGAGAACGGGGCTCGCTAATGTCACACGCTACGAGCGCCGGACGTAACGAATCGCGCCAATCGAATCCAACTGCTCGATCAACCCCGGAACGTTCAAGGGCATTGGACCAGACAGCTTCTTATTGATCTCAGCAAACAGCCAATGTCGCATGAGCCGAACATCTAAGCGCTTCATGAGACGACTTGCACCTACTGCCGCAGCGTTACGGCTCCGGCATTTTGGGTAGGTCATGAGGTAGGCGGTTGTCATCGACGGCAAACCGAAGCCAAAACGATTGTTCTTGGCAATGGGTGTCACACTGATCATCGCGAATCTCTGGTGTGACCACTTGATTTCCCGAGGAATCATGTGACGGGGTAACGGGTATTTCGCGGAGGGGGTTTTGTTAAGCTTCTCAATAACTTCCGCCGGCCGGCCGACAGAGCCTTTTCGAGTGAAAACCCTTATCCAGCCTAGTTCTTCCGCCTGTTCTACTTCCCACCACCAAATGCCGTGGCCCCTTTCTAAATCGCGGATTGTAGCACTCCCTCCAAGTCGGTCGAGAACTCGCAGTAGACGGTTGAGGCGTTCGAGGCAGAGACTGTGTGACATTGGTGCGTTGCGTTACGGATTGTGACAGCGTTACGGGTTGTGACAGCTTGGGACCGCGTCACACTTTCTCCAACGATGTGACACGCGTGACATTTCGGTTTTCATGCCTGGCTGAGAGCTTCCTAGTTCTGAGTTCTCCCCTCGCCACCTCGATAGCTTTGGTCAAAACACTTTCAATCGCTTGGCGCTTTTCGCCTTCAAAGGGCGGCTGTGGTGATGATGAGCCTTGAGATCTTTCCCTCGGAACGTTCCGGTGGGTTGCCCCTTCCTTTTCGGGTTGCGGCAGTCGCCAGTTGATCCTCATACGGTCCGGTCCGGGTGGGTTTGGTGATTGCTCGGGTTCAGCGGTAGATGAATGGAGATTGAAAATCACGGCGAGGGTCCCTCCTGCGAAAAACCGGGATAAGCCAAGGAAGGCAAAGAGTGCTTTTATGGCTTCGGCATGAGTTGATTTGGCTCCTGAACAACAGAACAAGGGTTGGTTGCCCCGTATATTAGATATACGGGGGCAACCCAACCTTTGCTCCTCAAGGGTTGGTTGGTTGCAAGGGTCAAGGGTTGGTTTCATTTCGACCATTGCTCTTTGTGTTCAGGGAGACAGAACCAGATTAGTCGATGTCCCCCTTTCGGGTTCTTCTCGCTCCACTCCGCAACAAGCGGCGGGTCAGCGGTCCTCGCGTCCTTGAGCGCGTCCTTCGCTGCCGATAGTCCGCATCTGGCTTGACTCTGCACTGCGGCGAGCAAGTCGGGGCGTTTCATTGCTCCGGTTTTCAATGCCGTCACCACGTCGCTTGCGTCGGCCTTTCGCTTACCCTTTGCCGGTGCCGCTTCTCCAATCAGTTCTTCGGCCTCGTCGTAATCGACGGGAAGCCATGCGGGGCGTTCTGGATTGTCGGAGCGTTTGACGAAATAGGAAGGCGTGAACTTGTCGTCGCCATCCTTCCAGCCTGTCGTCTGTCGCTTCCCTACCTTGAGCTCGAAAAGCCCGTTGGCCTTCGTTGGTCGCAGCGTCAGCACGGAGCGCGGAATGTTTGCCATTTCGCTGCCACCTATACCGGAATAAACATCGTCTGTTTCATCCCAGCTCTTTGTTGTCATCCTGTTCGTATGACTCGCGACAATCGCGGCACACTCGAATTGCTGAAGTAATGGGAGAAGCCACACGCGAAACCATTCCGATGCGTTGGCTACGATGTCGCCGCCGATGTAGGAAAACAGCGGATTGACCAGCACGAGGTCTGCGGGTTCTTGCTCCAGGAGTTTCGGAAGGCGGACGTGGAATTGATTGCCGACATGCTCCCGGCTGAAGTCGGTTCTCAGGTTTCGGTCGAGCGTTTCAAGGTCTGACTCGATCAATCGTTTTCCGGTGATGGCTTCGGAGTGCTCAAGGAATCCTTCCCGGCATTGGCCAAGTGTTACGTCGTCATCCTCGCCGGAGAATAGGAGCACGCGGAGTGGTCGGGTTGGTTGGATTCCGAAATAGGGAAAGCCAAGTCCCCACGCATACGCGGCCTGAGTGATGCCAACGGACTTCCCGGCTCCGGCAGTGGAAATGAACGTCGCAGCGTCTCCCATGCGAAGCCATCCATTGCCAAGGATTACGCGCTCGGGTGGGCAGTCGGTAGGGAAGCCCATCACACCCCTTGCAATATGTGGGTCGGTTGGCGGGGTGAATGTTTCCATCTGAATCATGAGAAGAGTTCCTCCGGTTCGATTTCGTCCTTCACGTCGGTCAGGTCTTTGCCTTCCGGCAATATCACCACGTCCACGGTGCATCCTATCTCTAGCAGGAGTTCCCGCCAGTTTGCCGCCATGATTCTTCCGGAATTGTCGCCGTCCGGCACGAGTCGCACATGGCGGCCTCGGAACCACGGTACAAGCTCGGGGTGGAGGGTCTTATTGGCCGCTCCAAGAAGTGCGATCGGTTGCCACGAATTGAGTATGCCAGTGACTTCCATGCGATACCGGCAAAGCAAATGAAATGCGGTTAGTAGATCGGTTGTGCCTTCGGTGATGAAGATGCCCGTTTCCTTCTTGGAGTGCTTGAGCATCGCAGCTCCAGGTAGCCATGACTTATCAACCCCCTTAAGACGGTAAACCTTTTCGCCGTTGAATGCTCCACCGTCGCAGCGCCGGATTTCCCCGGCCTTGTTTGCCTCGTCGGTGATGACAAAGCAGCGGATTCCATTCACCATCACAAAGCGAAGGATTCCGCTCTGAACGGCCACATATACCGAGCGGTAGGAAAGCCCCCTCTTTTTGGCAAATGCGGTCCATGTTTCCTCGTTGCCTGTTACAAGGTCTCCCGGCCATTGAATCCGCTTCTCTGGTTCCGCTGTCGTGAAGGTTGGGCTTTCTCCCGTGTCGATTCCCATACGCTCAAGAAACCAAGCGCGGGTATCGGTCCAGTCTCCACCGATGGCTTCCCTAACGAACCCCACCCTGTCGAGATGGTCGCCACGGCTCCGGTCGGAAAACCAGCGGTCATCCTTCGATATATCGCAGCTCGGGTGTTCGTCGGGGCGGAAGGGTGACGAGAACTTGGTTCCCAGTTGTGGTGGGCTCCCTGGTAGCCGCAGCATCTTCCAGAGGGCGGTGATGGTGTAGGTGGCGTTCGCCTCCGAAAAAATATCTTTCATGGCAAGCAATGGATGTTGCGGCCTGACTCGTGATCGGATAGTCTCTCGGCGGTTAATTACTTCCGCCGGGTCGGGCCTTTCACAAGGTTCGGCCCGGTTTTTTAGTCGAGGAGAGCATCCAGTTCAGACACACGAAATCGAAACTCACCGGTCGGGGTTCGTTTCGGGTTGAGCCGCCCACTCTTGATCCAACGGCGAATCGTTGGAGTGGAAATGTCCAGGTGCTTGCAAGCGGAAAGAGTGTTAATCCAAGGCTCGGCGCCATGGCTGTTTCCGACGGGTGGTTTGTCTTTGGTGTTCATGATTGCTTAAGAGCTTTCAGAAGCTCGCAATCATGCTCGCAAGTCGGGTAAAGGCGCAGGATGAGGCCCAAATACCCTGCAAAGGCGCAGAAATGGCCCAGGTAGTCCCGTAAAAGGCGCAGAATTAGCCCGTTGGCTGTCGATAAAGGCGCAGGATCTGGCCCGTATCGCAAATAGGGACGCAGAAATTGCTCATGGAGCCACTCTAACGACGCTGATCGTCTCGCGAGTTGGTCACCTCACGTGAAAAAGCAAAAAGGTAATATTTATCTGATGATCTCGCTGGAGATCCGGTCGTAGCACTCGCGGGCGATCCCAATGTGGTGGGGCTTGAAGCCTGATTCTATTAACGTCGCTGGAATTCCGGTTTGGTCGAACGACTTATCCAGCGACGCCAACAATGGACCGAAGAAGGCTTTTGACTTCTTTACGGTTGGCACGGAACCTAGGCACCCGGTTGCGGCAAGCTGTTCAAGAAACTCCGGAATACCTGCGAATGAGGAAAGACCACCTGATTCTTTGGCAAAACGCAGTAGATCAGAAAGTCTCAAATTCCATCGACATCGTTCTTGGTTGGCATTGCTGATGTCAGCCGCCTTTCTCCGTGAGTTTGCCTTCTTCTTCCCTTTCGCAACCGTTGTCTTCGAGTGCTTTTGATATGTAGACCGATGACGGACCCAGAATGCTCCGAATTTCTCGCAGACAAAGGCCAGGCTTCCTATCGATCGAACCGTATCATCGCCTTTCCACCAACCTTCATGGTGCCGACGGCCAATCGACTGGATCTCTTCAGGCAGTGGCTTTGATGGAGTGAATTCTTCACAGAGGGCCTTCTGACGCCTCAGTCTCTCAAGAGTTACTCGGGATTCAGGGTTCGTAGTTTTTTCCGGCTTTCCGGCAAACTCTCTCTCATAAAAATCCCTCTCCGAACACATCATGGGTTCCTCAAGAACGCCCCAGCAGGAGAGATAGTCCACAAAGGCTTCCTCCAATGTGATCTCGGAAACTTTTGATGATTCAACAGCAAAAGTCAGAGCCGCTCTCAGCGAACATGGAAGGGATGGAGGCTTCAAACCACGTGCCTTGGCCGTCCGTTCGACAATCGCAGTGTAATATGCGTTGTCTTCCCTGGTTGTGAGCTGCTGGAGTCCCCCGAAAATTTCACTTAATCTCATTGCGAGAGGTCGCTTTTTGGGATCAAGCCTTTCCAAATCCAGAGAATCCGCTGCCCCCCAGTGTTCAGAGATACCAAGCTCGGAAGCGATTCTTATAAGGGTGCTCAAGCTCATCGAATCAACCTGCTTTTGGAAGTTTTCCTCTGCCAGTTGTCGGGCAGCCTTTTGGATTTCGGATGCTCGTCTAACCAATTCCATCGCATCGAGACCGCTTCCGTCGTTTATTGTGGAAGATGCAAGGTGGGCCAATTGCGTCGAGTTTTCCTCTTCTTCGACATAGCGCCGAACGGCGTCTTCATCGATTTCTCCCTTGATCATTCTCGCAATCTCACCCTGCTGCCACTTCTTCATTTCGCTGTTCTTTGTTGTTCGTCTCGATCTTGCTTCAGATCCCTTGCATCGATGACCTTGTCCGATGCTCCAAGCAGCCCTTCGAACGCTTTTGGAGTCACCGTCTTCTTCTTGTCGGCGTAGAAGGCGGACGTGATTCGGATGTCCGAGTGTCTGAGATACCTGCTTGCTTCGAAGATCCCATGTTCGCTGGCGATGATGCTCCCAATCTCTTTACGCATCGTGTGGATCGGCTTCGCGGCTTCGACTCCTTGCTCACGAAGCCACACGATCAGTCGCGTGAAAGTAGAGTTGCAGCGATAGGTCCGTGCTTTGAGCTCCGACCGAGGTTGATTCGGGCTTTCGATCACGAAGATGCTTTCTGGGTTCTGAGCCCGATACCCCCTGAAGAGGGCGATGGTGTCGGCATCCAAGTCGATTTCGCCGGCGCTGTCCTCACTCTTCAGCTCGTGGTATTCGGTGGACTCGATTCGGAGCACTCCTTTAGTGAAGTCAAAGGACCTCCACAGGAGGTGATCGATCTCGGATCTCCGCAATCCGCAGACCAAGGACAGGAGCATTACCTTGAATGCCTCGGTATCTTGTTTGCCGAGTTCCCGCTTTGCCTTGGCCAAGATGGCGTAAGGGTCAACACGGGAAACGTAGCGAAGCGATGGGGACTTCTCCATCGTCACTTCGTCAAATGGGAGAGGTCTAGAGAGTTCCAGCCTCTGTTCCAAAAAGGGCAGTAGTTTCTTTCCGAGGAGTGCCTTTGCATTTCGGATGAGCGAGTTGACCGTGACAATCGCCCGGCGTCTTGCAAGTGGGTCAGAACCGGCCGCCTTTAGACGAGCGTTCTTCCAGGCGACCACATCAATTGGCCTCACGCTTGCCAGCACGACACTGTCTACTTTCCTCCGCCATGCTTCGAGATCGGTGAAGCCGTCCTCCTCAACACTTCCGTGCTTAATCTTTCTGATCTCGGAAACGATTCGACGCAGTGCCTTTGCGTATTCGTCGAGCGTATGTCGGCGAGCGTTTGAGATCGAAGCCGCCTCCTCGATGAGTCGCCCAACGGTCACCGACTTGGAATCGATTTCGCACTCGGGCTTATAGTGTGCCAAAGCTTCATTGAGTCCGTTCGCTTGGATGAAAGAGTAAATCTCGGCCGCCTTTGCCGCCGCCTTCTTTTTGTTCGGAGTCCCCAGTGGAAACCACTCTCTTCGACCAGAGACCTGCATTCGGGCAGAGTAGTTTGCTGAGTCGTGGAAACTCAGGCGCTGTCCCTCAAGCCAGTATCTTGAGTCCGCCTTGCTCCGAACAAAAATGGCCCGCTCCTGATCCTGGCGGGCCATTTCCGGGCCATTCTTCGACTCCATCAATGATCTCGATTGATCACTATTGATATTCCTCATGGCCGATTGAGGATCTAAACAAGAGGGAGTTACAACGAAAAACGGCTATCATTGGTGATCATGCGTAACTCATTGATTTTGCTAGGCGGGGCAGACTGGAAATCTGCTGGCGTGAGCCTACGAAGGTTCGAATCCTTCTCTGCCCACCACTTTCAGAATCAGGGAGTTACGAGGAATTCGTGGCTCCCTTTTTCGTTCGGTGGCAAACCGCAGTATGGCAATAGTGTGCCACTTTTGGAGTGGAGCTTTTCCTTCGGTGTTAAGGCTTCCGTCGGCGGCTGGGCAAGTTTCGTCTTATGCGTGGATGGTATGAGCCTAATCAAAAAAAGGGAGCAGCCTTCCCCAGAGCCCCCCTCTTAGGGCCCAGGGAAAGTGGATTTGGCGGCGTTCCTATCCAGCTGGGGCGTTGCCTTTGCTGGACTCTACCTGGTTCAAATGCCGCTCGCGCGACATCCTCAAGTCGGACTCCCATCCTGGACGCACGCGGTCCAGTAAGCCTCGGATGATGTCCGCGCCGAAGAACTCAATGAGATCGGCGGCGATGCGGCGTTTCAGGTTCAGGGCGGCGCTGTCCTTGAGACCACAGAGTTTGCCGCCCTCTCGCATCGGGACGCTCCAGCCACATTCAGAAGGCGTTTCACATATGGTGATGCGCGGCAGTCTAACAGAATTTGTTGTCATCAATTTTGAGAAGACGTTTCCGGAGCGATTCTGGATTAATTTGGGACGGCGGGCGGACCGTCGGGGGAATTCGAATGGATGCTCGGGCAAACCGGGATGACGGCGGAGAGATTTCCGGCGGTGGATGCGCGTTTCGTCGGACGGATGGCGCTTGAGTGGAGGAAGGAGGAATTGGCAGGAGTCTCTCCTCTGGTGAGGGGCTATGAGTCGGCGGGGCGCTACGCCTTGGCGCTAACGAAAAGGTTGGCGGTGGGGCGGGCGCGGCAGCGCGGCGCGGAGGCGGTGTTGCTGCTTGAGGATGATTGCGTGCTTCATCCCAACCTGCTCGGGCTGATGGAAATGATGGAGCTACCGGAAGATTGGGGGATTCTCTATCTGGGTTGTGCGCACCATTTCAGCCTACCAGAAGGGTGGCACCCAGAAGCAACTGCGCGATATGATCGATCGGACGTGGGAGAAGATGTATGGGGGCGGTGCGGGGGAAGCTCGCCAGGCAGGAAGCTCGAAGCTTGCGCTGATGTTCCTGACACGGGGCGATGTGAATTTGCCGGAGGTTTGGAGGGACTTCGTGGCGGCGGTGCCGGAGCGAGTCAGGATTTTCAGTCATCCGAAGGATCCGGCGGCGGTTGAGGGCGGGTTTCTCGAGGACAGCGTGATCCGTGAACACTTTGAGACGGAGTGGGGATCGATTTCGCTGCTAAGGGCGACGCTGGCGATGCTGAGGGAGGCGCTGGAAGACGAGAGTTTGACGCATTTCGTGCTGTTGTCCGAGAGCTGTGTACCGGTGCGGCCGCTTCCGGAGATTCTCCGTGAGCTCGATTGGAATCCGAAGCCGAGATTCAAAAGTCGGACACTCAGCGAGGCAAGTCAGTTGCAGAAAAGCCGCGCGGCACCCGTGCCGGAGGTTCCCGATGATTGCTGGCGCTTTCAATCCCAGTGGTGGTTGCTTGACCGGATCGCGGCAAATTGGGTCGCGCGGGCGGATTACACGGATGTCTTCGAAAAAATGGGAATTCCAGATGAGGCATATTTTTCCACGGTGCTCTGTCTGCTTGGGTATCCGGTCGATGACCGGTGCAGCGGCAAGCCTGTGACGTGGGTGCATTGGGAGAAAGACGTTGGGCGACCCACGGAGCATGACAAGATCTCCATGGAGATCTTGGAGGTGATGTTGGAGAGTGGGGCGTGTGGTTTGCCCGGAAGTTCCCGGTTGGGGCGGACATCGGGAATTTTGGGCTCCATTTACCTGCGCCTGTCAGTCGCAGGGGTAAGGAGAGATGAAGGAATCCTCAGTTGCTTGGATCGATGTCGCGTTCGCCTCGGATCGAATACCTGCCGCAGACGCGTGAGTTGCTCCGCGCCTGTTGGGACGAGGTGACCGAGGAAATGCTTCCCGACCACCAAGGCTTCTTCGTTCTCGAAGGGATGACGGATCACGCTTGAGCGCGGGAGGCTCGGCGGGTAGAGCCGCGTGCACCGATGCCGATTGTCTCTGAGTCCAGCTATCGTCCGCCGCTTTTGCTGCCGGGCGGGCATTTGCAGACGATCGTTCCGGCGCTTTATCGGAAGGCCGAGCGGGTGACTCGGGAGAGGGAGCGGCTGGAGCTGGCGGATGGGGATTTTCTGGATTTGGAATGGCGACGCGAGGGGCGCGGGAGCTTGGCGATCCTTTCGCATGGGCTCGAGGGCAGTGCGGGGGCGAGCTACATTCAGAGCATGGCGCGGGTGTTGAGTGCGCGGGGCTGGGATGTATTGGCGTGGAATTATCGGGGATGCAGCGGGGAGATGAACCGGCTGCCGAGGTTCTATCATAGTGGGGCAACGGAAGATTTATCGGCGGTGATCGAGCATGCGCTGGCGGTGCACCCGGCGGAGCGGATCGATCTGGTGGGCTTCAGTCTGGGTGGAAACATGACGCTGAAGTATCTCGGGGAGAAAGGGGCAGAGGTGTCGCCGGTGCTGGGCAGGGCGGTGGCGTTTTCGGTGCCCTGTGATTTGGCATGTTCATCGCGGACGCTGGATACGGCCTTCAATCGGGAAGTTTATATGAGGCGCTTCATCAAGACGCTTGCGGACAAGGTGCGAAGGAAGCATGTCATGTTTCCGGATGATCTTGATCCGAAGGGCTTGGAAAAGATCCGGACCTTCCGTGAATTCGACGATCGCTACACCGCGCCGCTTCATGGTTTCCGCGATGCGGAGGACTACTGGGAACGTAGTAGTTCAAAGCAGTATCTCTCGGTGATCCGGGTTCCGGCGTTGATGGTGAATGCACGGAACGATCCGTTTCTGGGGCGGGGGTGTTTTCCGGAGGATGAAGCGGAGGAGAGTCCGTTCTTTTACCTGGAAGCGCCTAGCTCGGGAGGGCATGTCGGATTTCCGACGAAGGATCGCGGTGAATTCTGGATGGGTCAAAGGGCGATCGGATTTCTGGAATGATGAGACTAGCGAACCCACCGACTCTTCCAATCCTCCATCGCACTTGAGGTGCTCTCCTGCTGTTCGTCTAGCAGGAGTTGGGCATCGTTCACTCTTCTCTCTGCATCGAAGAGTTTGTGGGCTTGGCGGGATTGGTTCATCGTGTCTCGATCAATTTTGTCGCCGAATTTGACGGGCACTTCGTTCATTGGCCAGTCATCGCTGCGCTGTGTGGCCAGCGGCGGGCCGTCCTGGGTGAATCGATGCTTCAGGTTGCCCATCGGGTTACGGGCCCAGGCATAGCGGTAGTGAACGGGGGCACTAACATGGGGGCTGGAAAGCACCAGCACGCGTTCATCGACTTTTGGGTTGCCCCTCGCGTCCTTGCTGACGACTTGGTATTCAGCCTTTGCCGGCTGGAAACGGCGGTCTTCACCGGCGATGGCGAACCCTTCGATGACATCATCCTTCTGACAACCAACGGGCTCATTGAAGGTGAGAACAAGGGTGCCGTTGCTAGGCTCCACCTTTTCAATGACCGTGGGCACCCACTTGAGATTTTTCCCATATTGGGTGGCCAAGGCCCAGCGGGCGATGCGCTCTCCAACGGGGATTTTCAGGCTCGGATGATACCAACTGCGACGCATGTCATAGCTGCTGGCAAAGCCGATATGCTTGTCGCCGGCTTTCTGCAGGTCGAGAAAGGTTTTGTACTGCACCTCGCGGATGTATATTCCTTCGTTGATCATTTTTTCCAGGAAATTGTCCAAGGTCTGCGGTGCCTCATCGGTGCACAGGGAAATGATTCCGAACGGCATGGCCGGATCGCCAAACGCCTTTCTCCACGAGGCGATCATGTCGTCGAAAACCTGATAATACATCACGTGACCATTGGCCTGCATGGCGTTGTTGTAACCCTGGTGCCAGATGGCTCCCTTGATTTTCAGGCCGGAAATGGGTGCCAGGATGCTGGCGTAGCAGTTGCCCGGGCGGTTCATGTCGAAAGCCGGACCCGGACGCGGTTCGGTGGGCTCTTTCAGATCTGCGGGAATCGCCTGACCTTTCTGTTGCAGGGCTTCGACCTGCTTGCGATACCGGGCCTTCTGCTCTTCGAGATCCTTTGCCGGGTCATAGGCCGCAATTTTCTTTTGCCACTCGTCGAGGCAGGCTTTGACCTCCGGGGTGTCGATTCCTTCCAACACGGAGGTGGGGATCCATGTTTCCACACAGGTGCCCCCGCGCGAGGCATCGATGATCCCGATCGGCACTTGCGAGGTCATGTGGAGGCGCTTCGCGAAGATGTAGCCGATGGCGGACAACTCAGGCACGGTCTCCGGCGTGCAGACATCCCAGTAGCCCTTGCGGTAATGGGTCCTGAAGAAGCCATGCCATTCCATGAGGCGGGGGAAATTCGTCCTCGTGTCCGGGCCATTGGGTTGCGGAACGGTGAGGTGGCGGATCTCCGGGTAGTTCGCGGACATGATCTCCAACGCGCCGTCTTCGACTCTGGCGATGGGATGCTCCATGTTGCTCTGACCACCGAGCAGCCAAACATCACCAAGGAGGATGTTCTCAATGCTCACGGATTCCTTGCCGCAGGTGATCTTCATGGTCTGCGGGGTCGAATTGGCGGGCATCGCGGGAAATTCGACCTCCCAGCGCCCGGACTCGTCGGGGCGGGCGCTCGCCTGTTTGCCTGCGAAGGAGGCCTTGACTTCCGTGCCCTTGTCGGCCCATCCCCAGACTTTGATCGCTTGGTCACGCTGCAGGACCATGTTGGACTGGAAAAGGTTGTGAACGCACAGGCCGCCGTGCATGGCCGGCACGTCGATGGAATCCTCGCCCTTGACCAATGGTTGCGCTGTTGCGGGTAAGGCCAGGAGGAGGGCGGTGAGAACAATCGTCAGTGAGTGTGCTGCTGGTTTCATGATGGGTGAGGGTAGCGGACTTGAGTCCCTACGGCCGAAAGTGGCAAACAATCCGGAACGTGACCACCTGGAATTGGAGGGTGAGAACAAAAGTTCTGTCCATTCATCATCTGGCGGTTAGAACACTTACCATAAGAGTCATCCTGACCGCTCTCGTAGCCGAACGGTGCCCCCGGCGGCGAAGTTGGCACCAAGAAACAGACACTCCCTTTCGTAATCAGTAACCACCATGAAATCATTCCTTCAAACAATCACTCTACTGACTGCTCTGGCATGTGGGATGGTAAGCCCGCTTGCCGCGCAAGCACCCGATCTCACCAAGGACAGCCAGTCGATTGATCGCAAGCTCACCTATAATCTGGGCTCCACCGGTCTGCGCGGATGGATTTACACCAAGGCGGCGAATAATCTCGATGCCGCGCAAGGCCGCACGACCTTGGCAAGTCGCCAGATTCTGGTCACTCATGTCGGTGCCGGCTCTCCGGCGGATGGGGTGGTGGAAGTGGATGACGTAATCCTCGGCGTGGAGGGTGGACCATTTAAAGACGACGCGCGTAAGAGCATCGCGCTGGCCATTCAGGAAGCGGAGACGGAAGCCAAAGGTGGTGTGTTGAAGCTGATGGTTTCACGCGGTGGACAAGTTCAGGAACTCGCTCTCAAGCTCGCGGTCATGGGAACTTATAGCGACACCGCCCCGTGGGACTGCGCCAAATCCAAGCGCATTCTTGATGAGGCCTGCAAGGTTCTCGAAAAGGAAGAACTGGAAGCCAACTGGACCGGCTCGATCCAAGGTCTCGCCCTGCTTGCAACGGGCAATCCCGACTACCTGCCGAAGCTGCGCGATTTCGCGCGTAGCGTGGCCGCCGCCGAAGTGGATCCAGACAAGAAGCCCGAAGGGCCCATTTGGGGCAACGCCTGGGAAATGGGTTACCGCAATCTCTTTCTCTGCGAGTATTTCCTGGTGACCCGCGACCGGAAGGTGTTGCCCGCGATCAAGAACAACACCCTCGCTCTGGCCCGCGGCCAGAGCATGTATGGCACCTTCGGGCACGGCTTTGCCGCACTGACCGAGGAGGGCAAATTCAACGGTTCCGTGCCTCCGTATGGTCCGGTGAACATGGCTGGCCTGCCCGCGAATCTTTCCATCGTGCTGGGGCGGAAGTGCGGAGTGAAAAGCCCGGAAGTGGATCAGGCGATCACCCGCGCCGCCGGGTTCTTCGGTTACTTTACCGACAAGGGCGCGATTCCCTATGGCGAACACGAGCCATGGCCGTATCATGAGAACAACGGCAAGAATTCAATCGCGGCGGTGATGTTCGGCGCAATCGGCGACAGACAAAAGGACGCGGAGTTTTTCGCCCGGATGGCGACGGCCGGTTACGCCAACCGTGAGTATGGTCACACCGGTCAAGGCTTCAGCTACCTGTGGAGCGCCCTCGGTGCCGCTGTCGGTGGGCCTGAAGCGGCTGCGGCGTTCTTCCGCAAGGCCTCATGGCACTTCGATCTCGTGCGCCGGTCGGACGGCTCGTTCACCTATGACGGCGGCGAACAGTATGGGGCGGGGAAAACCGATGATGATACCTACTTTGGAAAGAGTGGTTATTACGACCTGAGTCCTGCCGCCACGTATGTCCTCACCTACTCCCTGCCTCTGCGCAAACTGGTCATCACCGGCCGCGATGCCGATCCAGCAGGCTGGCTCGATAGGAAGCAGGCTGCGGCAGTCGTCGCGTCCGGGCGCTTCGATCTGGACCGGCGGGAAATGTCTGAGGATGAACTCGTGGCGGCATTCAGCGACTGGTCGCCCATCGTCCGCAGTTGGGCGGCGGAGGAATTGTCGACACGGCCGGAAGGAAGGACGATGATCGAAAAATTGATCCAACTCGCCGACGGCAACGATCCGCACCAGATCCAGGGTGCCTGCGAGGCGCTGGGCCGTCTCAACGCTCCGGAGTCCTTGCCCGTATTGGTGAAACAACTCGCCCATCCGGATCGTTGGGTACGCTACAAGGCCGCTCAGGCGATCCGCAACATGGGTGGTGCCGCCAAGCCCGCCTTGGAAGGCATTCTCAAAGCGCTTGTTTCCACGGCGGAGCCCATGTCACCGATCCGCTGGGAGGACCCCGTGCAGTTCGCCCACGGTCAACTGGCCGCTGCCGTCTTCAACGGTCCGCTCAAGGATGATCTCCATCAGGTGGCCCCCAAGTTGCGTTATGCGGCCATCCAATCGGTAGCGACAAATCCCGATGGTATGGCCCGCGCCACGCTCGAGAATTTTTTCCAAAATCAGCTCAGCGAGGAGGATGTGGTCGCGCTCGCGCCGGTCATCCTCGCCGCCGTCGAAAGCCCCAGTCCGGCGGACACCATGTTCAACAATGTCATCCGCATGGCGGGTTTGAAGGCACTCGCTAAATATCATTTCCAGGAATGCCTCGCCGCCGCCGCCGGTCTGGCGAAAACCCAGGGAGGTCACGGCAGCGAAACCCGGACCGGCGAGATCATGAACATCATCACCAGCTATGGCACCGCCGCCAAACCGCAGATTCCCGCGCTCAGGGAGGTGATCGCCATTTTCAATCAAGATACGGAACGCGGAGCATTCCCTCCTTCGTTGAATCGGGACCGGGTGGGCGCGGTCGAGGATGCCATCCGGTCGATCGAATCGGCAACCACCCAGCCTGAGTTACGAAGCATCAAGCGGTGAAGGATTCTTTGGTGATGGAACTTTAATTATTTCGGAGTCAGCATACTAGGAACGCGACGCGAATCGCCGCATCCCACGCAGAACTGCCATGAAACATATCACAGTATTGATCACTTCCGTGCTTCTCGCCGTTTCTGGTGCGGAAGCGAAACCCCTCAAGGTTTTCATTCTCGCGGGCCAGTCGAACATGGAGGGGCCGGCGAGCGTCGCGACCTTCGACTACATCGGCGACGACCCGGCCACCGCGCCGCTGCTGAAGTCGATGCGGGGCCTCGATGGGAAACCTTCGGTCGCCGGAAACGCGTGGATTTCCTACCTCACGGGGGCGAACGACAAGAACTTCGACCTGCATGGCCCGCTCACCGCCGGCTACGGGTCGATGTGGGGATTGGATCCCAGCAAGCCCGGTGACCGCATCGGACCGGAGTTCACCTTCGGCCTGACGATGGATGCGGCGCTTGACGAGCCCGTGCTCATCATCAAGGCGGCGTGGGGAGGCAAGAGCCTGCACACCGATTTCCGTCCGCCGGGCGCGGGACCCTATGAATTGAGCTCGTTCCAGCGGGAGAACTACCCGAAGCAGGAAGGGCACGGCATTCCGAAGGACTTCGAGCAGTGGAAGGTCGAGAAAGCCGAGGCGACCGGCCACTACTACCGCCTGATGATGGAGCACGTGAAGAAGGTGCTGGCCGACCCGCAGCAGGTCGTTGCGGATTACGATCCCGCCCAGGGATACGAACTCGCGGGCTTTGTCTGGTTCCAGGGCTTCAACGACATGGTGGACGGGCATGTCTATCCGAAGCACGGACAACCCGACCGCTTCGACCTCTACTCGGAGCTGCTCGCCCAGTTCATCCGCGACGTGCGCAAGGATCTGACTGCTCCCAAGATGCCCTTCGTGATCGGGGTGATGGGTGTCGGCGGGCTCAAGGATCAGTCCCCGGAAATGCTGGCCTTCCGGCGGGCGATGGCGGCGCCCGCGGGCTTGCCCGAATTCAAGGACAAGGTCATGGCCGTGGAAACCGCGCCGTTCTGGGCCGAGGAACTTGGCGTGATCGACGAGAAGCGCGCGAAGATCAGCCAGATGCGCCACTTTCTCGACTCGAAGCACAAGGAGCATCCGAATGCGGACGGCCACATGACCGATGAACAAAAGGAAGCTTACCTGAAGCAGTTCGAGGTAGATCTTATTTCTCCCGCCGAAGTTGCTAGGTGGAAACGCGGTGCCTCAAACGCCGGTTACCATTATCTCGGCTGCGCGAAGACCTTCGCCCTCATGGGTAAGCATTTCGCCGAGGCCAACCTCTCCCTGCTGAAGCGACAGGAAGTGCAGTGACGCCCCTCCGCGAGCTCTGCGGCTTTGCCTTGGGAAATCGGAACCCAACTGTGGATTATTGATGGTCGTAGCTTCCTGTCAGGCGCTTGCGGGTGGCTTCATCGAGTACTTCACAGAGACGGTAGCCTTCTCCGTGGTTGGGGATTTGCTTGAGCAGGGAGTCGCGTTCCTTGGGTGAGGGGAAATCGAGGCCGATGAGGGCGCGGCCGATGCGTTCGCCGGATTGCTGGTAGTTGAAGTAGCAGAGACTCGCCTTTCCCTGAATCCGCCGGGCGAGGAAATCGTGGAGCGCGCCGGGGCGCTCGTAGAAGTCGAGACGCAGGAATGCCGGGTGCTGGAGGAGGTCGGGGCGCAGGGGGATTGAGCGGAATGAGACATCGACGGCGCCGGTGAGGTCGTGCCATTCGAAGCCATGGGCGCTGAGCTTGGTGAGGACGTCATCGAGGACGTCGCTGCTGTCGCCTTGAAGGGTGAAAATCGGCCAAGCGTCGCTTTGAGAGGTTTTTCCGTATTGGAAGTCGGCGATGTTGAGGCCGGCGAAACAGGAGTCGAGAAGGTGGAGCATCGTGCCGGGGCGCTCGGGGATGCGGACTTGGAGCGTCTTGCTGGATTGGCCGGTGGTGCCGAGTGACTGGGCGATGAGTCCGAGTTTGAGGAAATCGATGTTCGCGCCGCAGAGGACGATGAGCACGCGTTTGCCGATGAGTTTTTCGCGGTTCTTGAGCACCGCGGCGAGACCCATGGCTCCGGAGGGTTCGGAGATGCAGCGCAGGCCTTCCCAAAGCACGCGGATGGCTTGGCCGACTTCGGCGTTGGTGACGGTCTCAATGGAGTCGAGACTGTCCTTACAGATTTGAAAGGGGAGTGCGCCCGCTTGTCTAACAGCAGTGCCGTCGCAGAAGAGATCGACTTGATCGAGCGCGACTTCGTGACCGGCTTCGATGGCCGCTTTCATCGATGCCTGACCGACGCCCTCTACGCCAACGACTTGGATTTCGGACCAGTAGGTTTTCAGCCAAGTCGAGACGCCAGCCGCGAGTCCACCGCCGCCGATTTGGAGGTAGGCGGCATCGAAGGGACCGTGGCCGGAAAGGACGATCTCATCGGCGAGCGTGCCCTGGCCGGCCATCACGGCGAGGTCGTCGTAGGCGTGGATATAGATCGCACCGCTCTTCTTCTCGTCTTGGCGTGCGGCTTGCATCGCCTCGTCATAGCTATCGCCGGATGAAATGATTTCCACGAACTCACCGCCATGATGGAGCACGGCGGCTTGTTTTACTTTCGGGGTGGGAAGCGGCATGTAGATCCGCGCCTTGATACCCAGGGTACGAGCGGCGAGCGCGACGCCTTGGGCATGGTTGCCGGCGGAGGCGGTGACGACGCCACGCTCGGCTTCTTCATCTGTTAGAAGCGCCATGCGATTGCAGGCCCCGCGCCATTTGTAGGATTTTACGGCGGAGAGATCCTCCCGCTTTACCCAGATCTCCGGGCCGGGTCCTGGAAGCTTCAGTTGATCCAAGGGTGTCGCTTGGCCGAAGCGGTAGACCCTTTCCCGGGCAAAAAGGATTTCCTGACGCAGGCGTCGTGGCAGGTCCGTCGGATCAACTTCCATGCGTTCTGGTAGTCGGTCCGGACAGAGGCTGCAATCTTTCAGGTGAGGCCAGCCTAAAGCCCGGATGCTTTTTGCGGTCCATTAGGGGCGCTTGATTCCTGCTGGGTCGATCGACAAGGCGAATTCACGGACTGTTTTCCTCATGTCGCGAGTTCGACTGAGAAAGAGTGGAGGCGACCATTTCCTCATTTTGTGCTTAGCGGAGACCTCACCCGTCACTCGCTTACCAAGGGGGGTGACGGGTGTTGGTGTTTAAGGAGGGCATGCCGATGGGTGACCATGGAGGGCAGGGCTAATGATGCCTATCCTTCGATAGACATACGTCAAAGCCCGAGGCGGCTGGCATGCCACGAGGCCTCGGCCCTCGTTGAAATTCCGAGCTTGCGGTAGATCGCCCGGATGTGGCTGGCGACGGTGCTTTCCGCGATGCCCAAAGTCTTCGCTGCGTCGATATTCCGGTAGCCGCGGGCGATTAGGGCCAGAGTTTCCTTTTCCCGCTCGGTCAGTGCGGCATCGCTGTCGGACGCCGGGCCGGTCAGGCGGAAGTGGGTCATGATGCGTCTCGCGATCGCGGGCGAAAGTGCCGGAACTCCGTCGGCAAGTTGGCTCAGCTGGCGGCTCAACAGGTCGGCCGGTTGCTCCTTGAGCAGATAGCCCTGGGCCCCGGCGGAGAGCGCGGAAACGATGTGAGAGTCGTCGCCGATCACGGTGGTGATCACGCAGAGCGTCTCCGGGCGCAGCTCCCGCAGACGGCGTAGGACATCGAGCCCGCTGCCGTCGGGAAGTCCCAGGTCGATGAGTACGAGGTCGAAGGTCTCTGTCTCGGCCGCTTGCAGTCCCGCTGCCTTGGTGGCCGCTTCCATCACGCGGCACTCGGGAAAGGCGGCGCGCACGATTTCTTCCAGCCAAGCCCGGGTTTCCGAGACGTCTTCGACGATGAGAACGTGTTTCATGTCAGGGGGATTCGTGATGAGTGGGAAAGTAGGCGGACAATTGGGTGCCGGGAAGCTGCGACTGGATCTTGAGTGTGCCTCGCAGGCCGTCCAGCCTGGTCTGCATGTTGGCCAGACCATGCCCGTAGGTGGTGGTCGTGGGGTTGAATCCGCGGCCATCGTCGGCAATTTCGAGTGAGATCAGGTCGGGTTGGCGGCTTACCCTGAGCTCCACAAGGCGGGCGCCGGCGTGTTGGATCACGTTGCTGATCGCCTCCCGGATGATCGAGCGAATGGCATGCGCGGTTCCCGGGTGCAGGCCGCAATTCTCACTGGCATCGCTCCGCCAATCCAGCTGGATTCCGGCGGCTGCCAGGCGGTCAGCCGTTTCAACACGCAGCTCGGCGAGGGTTTCTTCCAGCGACAGATCGTTGGATGAGGAGCTGTTGATCAGGTCCCTCAGATCGGCTAGAGCTTCGCGCACCATGGCATTTTTCCGAGAGTCGTCACGGCTGTGGAGCGCGGCCAGCAACTGCGCACCGATGTTGTCGTGCATTTCGCGGGCGATCCGGCTGCGTTCCTCGGCCATGCCCGATTCATAGGCCGAGCGACTGTCGATCGCATGTCTCAGCATCTCGACGAGTTCGCTGGCCAAGGCCGCTTCGCGTGGTGAGAAAAGCCGAGTCCCTCCGTGGGCATACTCGAGGCAGATGGCCGGGATGCGGCTGACTTCGGGCAGCTTGAGGGCCAGCCCGTCGTGGGAAACTTCCACCTTGGTGGCGGGTTCGGGGTCGATCTCGATTTGCAGCGGATCAAAAAGTTTTTCCAGCATCCGCTGCCAGAGCATTCCCTGGGTTTCTCCGCCCGGTGGCGTAAGGGCCACGTCCATCACTTGGCCGAAAAGGTCTTCTTGCCGCAGGTCCCGGCGTTTTTCCAAGCGGCTCCATGCCCATGAGCGCAGTGGTAGCCAAATCGCTCCGCAGACCAACAAGGCGAAGCCCAGCGAGACGCCGGACGACCATCGCAGCCCGAAGAGAAACATCAGGTCCAGTAGAACCAGCAGCACCACTCCTGCCGTCCACAGCGCGATCCTTCGCCACCAGTCACCCAGCTCGAATAGCCGGTAGCGCAAAATACCGAAGGCCAGCCCGCCATAGACCAACAAAAACAACAGGAACGCGTAACCCTGCACCGGCGAGGTATCCACACCTAACATCTGCGGCAGCAGGATGAAGATCGCGAACAGGCTGGTGCCCAGCAACCACGACAAGAGGAACCATTGCAGCGCCGCGCGGCCAACGGGATCGCGCCGGGTTTGAAACCAGTGCACGCCGGCCAACACGAAGGTGGCCAAGACTCCGACCATCACAAAGAAGCGGCGGGCGAAGGTCATGGACTCGAACACGCCGACCTGCTGAAGGATGAACCACAGCCCGTAAAGCCCCACCACCGCCAAGCCCACCCAAGCCGGGGCGATCCGCCGTGGATAGTGGAGCAGAAGCCCCACG
>Ga0210024_1000563_pt1 | contig 33900 bp, 26 predicted proteins | sample CryGeymeta201525_FD_183988 | JGI IMG/M metagenome (GOLD analysis project Ga0210024, IMG submission 183988) | Groundwater microbial communities from Crystal Geyser aquifers in Utah, USA - Crystal Geyser metaG 2015-25 (SPAdes) (version 2) | ecosystem: Environmental > Aquatic > Deep subsurface >...
TTAGATTTATGTACTACTCAAGAATTATGCGAAAGAGCCAGTTTGTATTGGTACAGCGAAACTTGTAATACTGAACCCGAAGTATTAACCTGTACTCCCAATTGGTCTTGCACTGATTGGCAGCCAGATCCAGAAACTATTGCCTGCGGTCAAACCTTTACTCAAACCAGAACCTGCACTGACGCAAATAACTGTGGCATTGAACAAGGAAAACCAGCTGAAGAACAACAGGCTACAGGAACTGACTCCTCAACTTGCGGCACTACTCTTTGTGATCCTAATGGCACATTACATTTAGTTGGTAGTAAATGCCAAAATCTTTGTGTAGAGGGAACTTGCCAGAATTGTACTCCCACTTGCTCTTGCGCCGAAGGCTGGGCAGATTGTAAAAATGACTTAATTGATGGCTGTGAGTTCCAATTAGAAACTTCCACTTCCACCTGTCCATAATTAAAGATAGAAACATTCCTAAATTAAGGAGTCAAATCCTTACCCTTTATTGCTTGAAATATTTGCTTAACCAGGTTAAACAATAGCCAAAACCAAAATCTCCAGCTCATTAAAATTGATGAAGTTAAAGCTGGAGATTTTGTTATTTCTCAATGAAGAAACTGGCAAAATTGAGCCAGCGAAAATAAAAGGCCTCCTTGATAAAGGAGTCCAGCCAGTCTTCAAGCTGACTACTGAATCTGGCCGCAGCATCAGAACTACTGGCAATCACCCCTATCTAACCCATCAAGGTTGGCAGAAAGTCACCCAATTGAAAATCGGCGACGAGATTGCCGTTTCAAATTTATTTCTCTTTAGCAGAGAGGCGGTGGATGATATAAGCCAAAGCAATGGCAATACCCACTACTCCAGCCGCAATATAGAAGAGAAGCATACCTTGAGTAAATGTGTCCATAGTTATTTTGAAAATGATAATGCTAAATACAAAAAGAATAAGGATAATATAATTCCAAGAAAAGTTCCAGCTACATTTATAAAAGATATTCCGCCAACAAATACATTCACTAAAGCACTCAACAATAAACCTTTAGCCACATCATTACAAAAATTAGATACGACCTTTAATTGGTTGGGGCTTGAAAATAATTCCATCAATTCTGATGATAGCAACTTAAAGAATAGTGTCAAGAGCGATATCCAATGGGATAAAATCGTCTCCATTAAATATGTCGGCAAAAAGCAGGTCTATGACATTGAAGTAGAGCCAGCGAAAATAAAAGGCCTCCTTGATAAAGGAGTCCAGCCGGTATTCAAATTGACCACCGAAAGTGGCAGAAGCATCAGAACTACTGGCAATCATCCTTATCTAACTCCTCAGGGTTGGCAGAAAGTGGGCCAACTGAATGTCAGCGATGAAATCGCAGTACCTAAAGCAGGAAAATAGGGACGTTTCTGAATTTTAGAAAAGTTGTGGTATACTAGAGCTATGCCTAGAGGTAAGCGTTTGACTTTTGATAACGCCATTTTCCACATCATCAATCGTGGCAATGCTCGTCAGGATATTTTTCACGATGAGGAAGATTTTGAAAAATTCCTGCATATTATCGCTCGCTATAAAGATAAATTTGGCTTTAAGATGTATCATTTTTGTTTAATACCAAACCATCATCACTTTGAATGGCAGATTCCTCAGGCCCGGATTCTATCTAAGGCAATGCAAGGAATTTCACTTTCATATTCTCGATATTATCACGCAAAATATAAAACGGTTGGCTATCTCTGGCAGGGACGATTCAAAAACATGGTGGTGGAAAAAGAGGATTATATGATGCGGTTGGGAGGTTATATCGAGCGTAATCCCCTGCGCCTGGGGTTGGTGAGAGATCCTGGCGATTGGAAGTGGTCAAGCTATCGATTTTATGCCTATGGTGAGCCAGTGCGGATTCCTTTAATTACAGTAGGCGGCATTAAAAAATGGGTGGATTTAGTTGAGCCTGACCCATTTTATGGGGGCTTTGGACGTGATCCAGCTGAGCGCCAGAAAAATTATCGAGAATTTGTTTTGGGAATGGAGGATAAAAAAATGAAGGAAAACCTACCTTTTCAAGATGGAGGAGTATTGGGTTCGGAAAAATTTAAGAAAGATATGACGGGAATAATGGAGAAGTTGGGAATGTTGGTGAAGCCAAAAAAAAGAGGGAGGCCAGCAAAGGGTTAAAATACAGAAATTCAGAAACGTCCCCAAAATGGCCTTGGAGTCCCGATGTTGCGTCGGTAGTTTTAGGTCAAGAATTTGTTCAGACCAGAGTGTGCCAGGATGTAAATAATTGTGGAATATCTGACGGCCGGCCCGCGGAACAATAAACAGCCTTCGGTACTTTCCAAAGCGAGCAAGTTACATCATTAACTCCGCCAACGCCAGTTTGTGATAATGAACACTTAGATTTATGTACTACTCAAAAATTATGCGAAGGAGCCGGTTTATATTGGTACAACGATACTTGTAACTTAGAACCAGAAACACCTGCTTGCATTCCTGATTGGTTTTGCACTGATTGGCAGCCTGATCCTTCGACGATAACCTGTGGGGAAACCTTCACCCAAACCAGAACCTGTACTGACTTAAATAAATGCGGCATTGACGAAGGAAAACCATCTGAAGAACAACAGGCTACAGGAACTGATGCTGCTGCTTGCGGTACCACTTTCTGCGATGCCAGTTTGAATCTGGTTGGCTCTTGTCAGAATCCTTGCTTAGGAATTGATGGCTGTGGTACCTGTACCCCAACCTGCACTTGTGCTGAAGGCTATTCCGACTGCGATGGTGACCTAGCTAATGGTTGTGAATACGCTAGTTCTACCTGCCCGACTCCGTAATCACTAAATTACGAGACCCGGCGACGTAATAAATAAAAAATAGCCCTTTTAGAAGCCATTTTAACGTTTAGCTGTTTAGTTATAGAGCTAAAAATTCTTGGTTTGATATTTTGAGCTGGTGAATAATTTTCTTTATGATTGGTAGACCAATATCTTTTCCGTGAGGATTGGGAATAAAGATTTTCTCTCCATCCCGTTTCATATATTCGTGTCTGGCAGCTGGGAATGGACCTGAAAATCCTAATTTCCTTAACTTTCTAATGAGGATTCTACGAGGAAGTGGCGAGAGTTTAGGCATGTAATTTAGCAGGCAGTTTTTTAAAACCAGGCAAAGGATGTTTTTCCTGAAGGCTAACTAAAATATAATCTTCGATTACTTCAGCTAATTGCGACCTTACTTCTTCAACCGTATCTGCCTGAGCATAAGCGCCTGGTAAATCCTCGACGCTGGCACACCAACTTTTAGTTTCCGGATCATATTCGTATTCGGCTTTAGCTAAAAGATTTTCGATGTATTGGGCAATGTATAGTTTCATATATTTTCATCTTACTCTCTCTAAAATTTATGTCAAGAAGAGGCGGATAGGGGTTACGCCGGTGGAGATTTCATTGAGAATATCTACAAAATAATCATTAAAAAGTCTTCCTTATACGAATAAAATATTAGAATCTGAGCTATGTTATAAAATTCAGGGATGCATTTTTAATGTTGCAAATAAATATGGGAAAGGATTAAAGGAACAAATTTATCAGAAGGCATTAGCAGAAGAATTAACCAAGCAAGGGCTAGGATTTGAACAGCATAAACGTATTAATATCTATTCATTAGATACAGGCAAACATCTTGGAGTATATGTTCCTGACTTTTTAGTAGAAGATAAAGTAATTGTTGAAATTAAATCCAGTGATTTTACAACTAAGAAAGATATAGATCAGCAGCGTTCATATCTTAGGTCAAGTATTTATGAGATTGCCTATTTGGTAAATTTTGGTACCAGTAAACTAGATATCCGTAGGTCAATCTATACAAATGACAGAAAGAATTTTGTAGCTTTATTAAACAGAGATTCGTGAATTCGTGCTAATTCGTCTCTCATTCGTGTCCATTCGTTAATATGAAGCATATAAAACTAACAAAACCAATAATAGCAGGAATATCAATAGCAGTTGTTTTAGCCATTGTCGGAACTGTTGGCGCACTCAACGGTTGGTTCGGCGGCGGCGGCAAAATCCCAGGAGACACCTTCACCCGCGGCCTGGTCGGCTACTGGAGCTTTGACGAGGGCTCGGGCTCTATGGCTTACGACGCCTCGGGCAACGAGAACCACGGCGAATTAAAACCAAGCGCTACCAATCGTCCCCAATGGACCACCGGCAAAATCTCCGGCGCCCTCCAATTCGACGGCCTGGATGATTATGTGGAAGCTACGGTTAGCCAGGCAACCACCACTATTATGTTCTGGTTTGATGATGGTGCCGGCTGGAAGCACTGGACCAAGGTGGAAGACGCTTATTATCTCAACGGAACTGTCACGGGAACGCCGGCTGTTTTCCCGGTCTATATTGTCGGCACCACTGTCCAAATTGGCAAGCATATAGAAGATGGCAGTTTTGTTGCTGGCAAGATCGACGAAGTCCGGATTTACAATCGAGCGTTGTCGGCGGCGGAAATCCGCTACCACTACAACCGCGGAGGCCCAGTCGGTCACTGGAAGTTTGATGAAGGCGAAGGCCAGATTGCTTATGATTCAACTTGGAACAACAACGATGGCCAGCTCGGCTCCACCACTGCTGCTGATGCCGCCGACCCCAAATGGGTCACCGGCAAATATGGCTCCGCCCTCTCCTTCGACGGCGTGGATGATTATGTCCAAGCCACAGTAACCCAAACAAAAACTTCTTATTCTTTATGGGTCAAACCAACTAGCACTGGCCTCTGGGAACATGTCGCTAAAGTCAGCGACACTTATTACGTGAATGGTGTCAGGGGTCAGACCCCGACTGCCTTCCCAATCTATGTTGATGGCAATACTGTTTATATTGGCAAAACCGGAGCTGACACATATTTCAACGGTCTCATCGACGACGTCCGCATTTACAACTACGCGAGAAGTCCCGAACAAATCCTCCAGGACTACAACGCCGGCCTCGGCATCTATTTTAAGTAAAAAAAGGGGTAAAAAAAGGGACGTGTACTTTTTTTAAACCAAAAAGCCCCGGATAAAGGGCCTTCTGGATAGACCCGAGGGGACTTAGCACTCGCTTCACTAGGTGCTAACGCTAGTATGCTAACCACATGCACTCCGGGCCCGGGTCCAAATTTATTGTATCATAAAACAAAAGAAGCCACCAAATGGCGACTTCTTCTGTAGCACCCATCATTGGCCCGTGAGGCGAACCATGACAGCGTCTACCCTAATTTTACCAAACCAAAATGGCTTGTCAAGTAAAATAGGGACGTGTACTTTTTTGAATAAAAAACAGCCCTTTGAAAAGCCGTTAGAACGAAAAATACGAATGATTAACTTAAGATAAATCTACATCCATTAACAGCATTATATGTTTCATTGATCCTTGATTTTAACTCTGCCCGTTCTTCCTTTGCTTCTTTAAATCCTTCTTGAATATTTACTTTGATTACCCTTATATCCTCCTCGATTTTATTTAATCTATTTACTAATTCTTCATTCATGTTTTATGTAAATAATTTTTAATAAATTTAACTAATGGTTTTGAGCATTTTTCACAAAGGTCGAAAGAAATCCATTCCGCAGGATTACTGCTTCTAATGGTTCCACTGACTCCTTTTCCAATCTCATTGGTTCTCTTTGGCCTTACGATCCTCTTACATTTATCGCACTTTATTATTTCCATACTTTCAACTTTATTTTAATCTTTTGAGAAACCTTTGTCAACAAAAAACAACAAAAAAGGGACGTGTACTTTTTTGCGGGATGTGATATAATTGCGGGATGTGATATAAAGAAAATAAAAGACATGCCAAGGATTGCTCGAATAATTTTTGATAACGCCATCTGCCACATTTTTAATCGAGGAAATGCCAAGCAAACCGTCTTTCATGACGATGAGGATTTTGAGCATTTTCTCTACATTCTCGCCTACTATAAAGAGAAATACGGGTTTAAAATGTATCATCTTTGCCCAATGCCGAATCACTTTCACTTTGAATGGGAAATTCCCCAAGCCAAAATTTTAGCGGTGGCAATGCATGATATCACTTTTACCTATACCAATTATCATCACCGGAAATACAAAACAGTTGGTTATTTATGGCAAGGAAGATACAAAAATATGATAGTAGAGAAGGGCGATTATCAATTGAAGTTGGGCGGATACATTGAGCGTAATCCGGTGCGGGCAGGCCTGGTGGAGCGGCCAGAGGATTGGCGATGGTCGAGTTATAGGTTTTATGCCTTCGGAGAACCGATGCAGCTTTGGATTAAATTTAAAGGAAGTAGAAAATTAGTAAATTTGATTGATGAGGATCCGATTTATCAAGGGTTTGGTCAGAGCGCCACTGAACGACAGAAAGTTTATCAAGAGTTCATTTTGGCGATGGACGATGAGAAGGTGAGAGAAGAGCTGGGCTTAGTTGAACGGCTAAGGGGCCGTCCGAGAAAATAAAAGGGACGTGCACTTTTTGATTAAGAAAAAAGTGCACGTCCCTATTCCCTTTTTTAAAAAAGTCGTATAATAGTTATTAGTATATGCAAACTTTATTCAATCGGATAATCAAAATAAGCATTTATTTATTAGTTTTTTTGTTGCCGTTATTTCTTCTACCCTTTTCGTTTGAGGCTTATGAGTTTAATAAACAGTATTTACTTTTCTTTTTGGTATCACTTGCTTTTTTTTCCTGGATAGCCAAGATGGTTTTGGTTGATAAGGAAATCAGATTTAAAAAGACACCCCTGGATATTTTGGTGGTGGCTTTTATTTTCATCGCCGTTTTATCAGTCATATTTTCGGTAGATAAAGGTTCCAGCCTTTTCGGATTCTATGGTCGTTTCTCCAATGGCCTGATTGGATTGATAAGTTTGGGAGTGTTATATTTTCTTATCACCAATAATACACGGATTGACACGGATAAGAAACGGATGGACACGGATACACGGATCCGTGAATCAGTGGAAATCAGTCATAAATCTGTGTCAATCAGTGGAATGCTGAAAGCATTCATGTGGTCAGTCTTCTTTGTGATTTTGTTTAGTTATTTTTCGATTTTTGGCGTCTGGGCTAAACTCAACAATCAATTATCAGTAATCAGTGATAAATTATCAATCAGTTTGCCTCAGGTAATACTCCAGCCAACCTTTAATCCGGTGGCTGGCTCGATGGAAGGGCTGGCGATTTTTCTGGCAGTGGTCATTGTCCTTTTAGTTGGAAGGATTTTGTTGGGCGCTAAAGGTAAATTATCTTCGATTATTAATTATTTATTACTGATGGCTAGTTTGGGATTATTGGTGATTATTGATTTTCAGGCAAGCTGGATTGTTTTGTTAGTAACCATGGCTTTGTTTTTAGCCCTGGCCATTGGAAAAAGGATGTTTAGAGAAAATGTCAATAAATTATTACTACCAATATTTTTGATGATTATTGCCATTGCCTTTTTATTTATTGAGCTAAATCTCTTGAATTTACCCCAAGAACAGGTTTTGGCTCAAAAAGAATCCTGGCAGATTGGATTTAGAGGAGCAATTGAAAATATAAAATCAGGATTTTTGGGTTCAGGAATTGGCACTTTTCATTATGATTTTGCCAAATTCAAAAGCTTAGAGTTTAATCAGACTCTTTTGTGGCAAATCAGGTTTGATAGAGCCGGAAATTATATTTCAGAAATTTTTGGGACGATGGGATTTTTGGGATTAATTTCCTATATTGCCCTGATTGGGTTTTTCTTAATGGTCAGCTGGTTTATTTTGCAAACGCTAAACAGACGCGAAACAACACGCGAAACCGACGCGAAACTTCCAGGAATTCAGCTACCATTACTCATGGCTTTTCTGGCTCTCTTAGTTTCCCAGTTTGTCTATTATCAAAACACCATTTTGGCCTTTACTTTTTGGTTGGTTTTTGGACTATCAGTAGTTTCCTGGCAACCCCCCACCAAAACTTGGTGGGGGGCAGAAAAAGTTATTTCTTTTAAGGCCTTTCCGGAAATATCTCTGATTGCCACTGCTTTCTTAATAATTTTGGGTTTGCTCATTTTGGGATGTTATTTCTTTACCGCTAGGTTTTATTTAGCTGATATGAAATATATTGGCGGCCTTGGCCAAGTTGGAGATGAGCGACTTGATTCCCTGGCTAAAGCTACTAAATTCAACCCTCTTTGCCCCCAATATAAAATTATTTTAGCCAGAACTTACCTGTATGAAGTTTTAGATGAGATGGCCAAACCAGCTCCAGATCAGATAGTTTTGTCTCAAAATACCCAACTGGCAATAGCTGTTGCTAAAGAGGCCAGCGAACGTTCTCCTAATCTAGTAGCTGGCTGGGAAACTCTGGGAATGATTTACCGAGAGATCAGGGGGATTGCCACTGGCGCTTTAGAGTGGGGGATAAAATCTTTTGAAAAGGCAATTACTTTGGAACCGACTAACCCTGTCCTTTATACTGAATTGGGGAAATTGTATCTGGCTTCAGATGATGTTTCTAGGGCCAGAGAAAATTTTGCCAGAGCAATTTCTCTTAAAGGAGATTATATTGATGCCCTAATTCAAGAAATTTTAATTTTAGAAAGTGAGGGAAACTTGCCTGAAGCCATTTCAAAAATGGAAAATTTGGCCATTACTTATCCTCTAAATATTGAGGTTGCCTTTCAACTGGGCCGGCTTTACTTTAATGGAGGGAGAATAGATGATGCCATTTCTCAATTGGAAGGGGTGGTGGCTTTCTTCCCTAACCACTCTAATGCCCTTTATTCTCTGGGCATTGCCTATCAAGCCAAAGGCGAAAAAGAAAAAGCCATCAGGGTTTTTGAGAGAGTTCTGGAATTAAATCCCGGTAATCAAGATATAATTCAAAAACTGGGAGAGCTAAAGAAAGAAGAAGTAAAAGAAGAAGTCAAAAAAGAAAAATAACCCTTCACCTTTCTAAAAAGTGGTAACGGGGTTGACAAATTTTTAGAAATAAACTAAAATTAAATTTACAGTGAACTGAAATTATTTTTAAATACTTGATTTCCTCTTTGTTTTAAAACTAAATAATTTCCATTACCCTAAATAGAAATAGAAATTAGGGTGTTTTAATTTGTCTTTTTCTAAAATTAATCAAAGTCCGACTTTCATTATTTCTAATGCCGATCTAAATTATTGGACTTCGAGACCAATAATTTATGAATTATTAAAATTTTATTATGGAGGAGATAAAAATTAAAAATTTCGGAAAAGCGAGGGTTTCTCTACCGCTTCCCTATTTACTGACCCTGGAAAAGGAAAGCTGGCAGAGATTTTGGGAAAGAGATTTAAAAGAATTATTCTCTGAAATCTCGCCAATCCGAGATCATACTGGAAAAGAGTTAGAGCTCTGGTTTTTGGATTATAAATTGGATGAGTCAAAATATAAAACTGATTTAGAAGCAAAACAAAATAACGATTCTTACGAAGTCGCTCTACGAGTTAGAACAAAACTGGTCAATCTCAAAACCAAAGAAATCAAAGAACAAGAAGTTTTTTTAACTGATTTCCCCTTAATGACTGAGAGGGGAACTTTTATTGTTAATGGGGTAGAAAGAGTGGTAATTTCTCAATTGATTCGCTCGCCAGGAGCCTTTTTTACTGCTCAAAATATTGCCGGAAAAAATTATTTTGGAGCCAAAGTTATTCCCAATCGGGGGGCCTGGCTGGAATTTGAAACGGATAGCTCGGGAGCAATTGGAGTAAAAATTGATAGGAAAAGAAAGGTAATGGCGACGACTCTCTTGCGTGCCTTTGGTATTGATAAGGATTCGCAGCTCCGCGAACTCTTCCAGGATGTTAACAAAGGTGAAATAGATTTCATTGAAGAGACCTTAAAAAGAGATTTAACTCACAATCAAGCCGAGGCTTTAGTTGAAATTTACGGTAGATTAAGACCCGGTGATATGGGTACGCCTGACACTGCCAAAGATCTAATCTTTAATATTTTTTTTAATTTTGGCAGATACGATATTTCTAAAGTGGGACGCTGGAGGATGTATCAAAGATTATCAGAGTTAGCTAAACAAAAACCAGAAGCAGAAGTCAAAAATTCAAAATTCAACCACAGCCCATTTCCAATAGGCTGGGTTGCCCAGCCCTTTAGTAAGGGCTATGGCAAAATTCAAAATTCAAAATTACAAGCCAAAACTACAACCCAAGGACGGGAGCTCCCGCTTCGCGGGAAGCTCTCGCGTCCCGACCCACCACCCTCCCAAAGGGCCCCTCGTCAAAAGTTAGATGAGGAAATTACTACAGAAGATAGAGTATTAAAACCCGAGGACGTGGTGGCTGTGCTAAGAGAGATAATCCGGCTCAATAACGACCCCGAAGGAAAGCCTGACCAGATTGACCATTTAGGTAATAGAAGGGTGAGAGCTTTAAATGAATTATTGATTAACAGATTGAGAGTCGGGTTAGTGAGAATGGAAAGAATAATTAAAGATAGGATGTCAACCCTGGATATTTATACCTTAACTCCGGTTCAAATCGTCAATCCCCGGCCAGTGATGGCAGTAGTTAAGGAGTTTTTCACCTCAAGCCAGATGAGCCAATTTATGGACAATGAAAATCCTTTAGCCGAGTTGGAGCACAAAAGAAGGTTATCAGCTACCGGACCCGGTGGACTGACCAGAGAAAGGGCTGGTTTTGAAGTCAGGGATGTTCAGCCTTCCCATTATGGTCGAATTTGCCCAATCCAAACTCCCGAAGGACCAAATATTGGATTGGTGGGCCACATGTCTTCTTTTGCCAGGGTTAATCCCTATGGTTTTCTGGAAACCCCCTATTTTAAAGTCGAGAATGGAAAAATAATAGGGTGGCGGGAGGGTGGCGTCCATTATCTCAATGCTTACGAAGAAGAAAGATATAACATTGCCTCAGGAGCAATATCCATTGATGGGAGGGGTAATATTATTACCAAAAAGGTGGAAGCCAGAATTAAAGGTGAACCAGGTATATCGGATAGGGAGGAAATTGATTTTATTGATGTTTCTCCAGAACAATCTATTTCCATTGGCACTTCTTTAATTCCCTTTTTACAAAATGATGACGCTAACCGGGCACTCATGGGTTCAAATATGGAGCGCCAGGCCGTACCCTTGATTAAACCCGAGCCACCTTTAGTGATGACCGGAGTAGAGGAAAGGGTGGCCAGGGATTCGGGCCTGGAGGTGATTTCGGATGTTGATGGTATAGTAACTGAAGTCGATGCCAACCACATTACAATAAAGTCAAAAGTCTATAATTTAAAGACTTTTATTCGGACCAATCAGTACACTTGTTTTCATCAAAAACCGGTAGTTAAAAAGGGAAAAATCGTGAAAAAGGGAGATGTTTTGACTGATGGCGGTGCAATTTCTAAAGGACATTTGAGCTTGGGTCAAAATATTTTGGTTGCTTTTTTATCCTGGCGGGGAGGAAATTTTGAAGATGCCATTTTAATTTCCGAAAGATTAGTTAAAGACGATACTTATACCTCAATTTATATGGAGAGTTTTAGCTGCGATATTAGAGAAACAAAATTGGGACCAGAAACAACTACCAGCGACATCCCCAATGTCTCTGAAGAAAAATTAAAAGATTTAGACGAAGAAGGAATTATTAGAATTGGGGCTGAAGTTGGACCAAATGATATTTTAGTTGGAAAAATTTCTCCAAAAGGAGAAGCTGATTTAACAGCTGAAGAAAGATTGCTACGAGCGATTTTTGGAGAAAAAGCCAGGGAGGTGAAAGATACTTCTCTTTTGATGGAACACGGGAAAAGGGGGAGGGTTATGGGAGTGAAAGTCTTTTCTCGAGAATTAGGCCATAAATTACAACCCGGGGTGATAAAAAAAATTGAAGTAGAAGTGGCTGAAGTTCGAAAAATTCGGGCCGGAGATAAATTATCTGGAAGGCATGGAAATAAGGGTGTAATTTCAAAAGTTTTACCGGTTGAGGAAATGCCATTTTTAGAAGATGGTACCCCGATGGACATAATTTTAAATCCCTTAAGTGTTGCCTCGAGAATGAATTTAGGTCAGATTTTAGAAACCCATCTGGGTTTATCTGCTAAAAATCTTGGATACTATGCTATTTCTCCAGCTCTCTCTGGAGCAACAGAAAAAGAGATCAAAGAAGAATTAAGAAACGCCCAACTTCCCGAAGATGGGAAAGTTACTCTTTATGATGGCAGAACCGGCCTTCCCTTTCCAGAAAAAATTACCGTAGGTTTTTTGTATATGATGAAATTAATTCACATGGTTGAAGACAAAATTCACATGAGATCTATTGGTCCTTATTCTCTGATTACCCAGCAACCTTTGGGAGGAAAGGCCCAATTTGGCGGTCAGAGATTTGGAGAAATGGAGGTTTGGGCTTTGGAAGGTTATGGGGTGGCGAATATTTTGCAAGAAATGCTAACCATAAAATCTGATGATGTTCTAGGAAGAGCAGCTGCTTATGAGGCCATTTTGAAGGGAGAGGAAATTAAACCACCAAATGTTCCAGCCTCCTTTAACCTTTTGGTAGCAGAATTGAAGTCACTGGGGTTGAGTGTTGAAGTAAAAGAGAAACCTAAAGAGCAAAAATAAATTGCTAATTGCTAATTGCTAATTGCTAATTGCTAATTGCTAATCTATTAACTATTAACAATTAACTATTAACTATTTTATGCGCGTCCAAGATTTAGAATCAATTCGAATAAAATTAGCCTCACCCGAGGAGATTTTAAGTTGGAGTCATGGTGAGGTGACAAAACCTGAAACCATAAATTACCGAACTCAAAGGGCGGAAAAAGACGGGCTTTTTTGTGAAAAAATTTTTGGTCCGGAAAAAGATTATGAATGTTATTGCGGAAAATATAAAAGAATTCGTTATAAAGGCATAATTTGTGACCGATGTGGGGTGGAAGTGACAAAGGCTCAGGTCAGACGTGAAAGGATGGGCCATATTAAGTTAGCAACTCCTTGTTCTCATATCTGGTTTTTAAGGGGAGTGCCTTCGAGAATAGGTCAGATATTGGACCTGCCAATGCAACAACTAGAGAGGGTAATTTATTTTGCTAACCATATTGTTACCAATGTTAATGAAGAAGCTAAAAAGAAGGTCTTAGAGGAGATTGAAAAAGAATACAAACAAAAACTCAAAACTCAAAACTACCTACCCCCCCGCCACCCTCCTGCTAAGGCGGGCCCCTCGTCAAAACTCAAAACTACAGCTAAAAACTCAAAACTTAAAAAGCCAAAATTACAGGAATTGAAAACGGCAAGAGATAAGGCTCGGGAAGAAGTTTTATCAATCAAGCCATTAAGAATTTTATCTGAGGTTGAATATAATACTTTGGCCCTGAAATATGGAGAGGTTTTTGAGGCTGGAACAGGAGCCGAAACTTTAAGAAAAATCTTTGAAAAAAATGATTTGAAAAAAGAAATTGAAAAATTAAAAAATGAGTTAGAAAAGATAACTCCGGCAAATCGAAGGAAAATTTTGCAAAGATTAAGAATTTTTCAGGGAATGGAAAGGGCAAAAATTAGACCGGAGTGGATGTTTTTAACTGTTTTACCGGTGCTGCCACCTGATTTGCGGCCGATGGTTCAATTGGATGGCGGTCGTTATGCCTCTTCCGACTTAAATGATTTATACCGGAGAGTAATCAATAGGAATAATAGACTTAAATATCTTTTGGAAATCGGGGCTCCGGAAGTAATTGTCAGAAATGAAAAAAGGATGTTGCAAGAAGCGGTTGATTCCTTAATTGATAATGGGATGAGAAAGGGAACCACCACTCAAGCCACAACCGGAGGAAGGAGATTATTGAAATCCCTGGCTGATATGCTCAAAGGAAAGCAGGGAAGATTTCGCCAAAATCTTTTGGGTAAGCGGGTTGATTATTCTGGTCGGTCAGTGATTGTGGTTGGGCCAGAATTAAAAATTAATCAGGTTGGAATTCCAAAGAAAATGGCTCTGGAGCTTTTTAAGCCATTTGTTATCAAGAAAATTTTAGACAAAGAACTGGCCTATAATGTAAGATCGGCCTCGAGACTTATTGATGAGGAAACCGATGAGGTCTGGGAAAACCTAGAGGAAGTGGTCAAGGATAAATTAGTTTTATTAAACAGAGCCCCGACTTTGCACCGACTTTCTATCCAGGCCTTCTATCCAATACTTATCGAGGGAGAATCAATCAGAGTTCATCCTATGATTTGTAAGGCCTTTAATGCTGATTTTGATGGCGACCAAATGGCCGTTCATTTACCCCTATCCGATATAGCCCAAAAAGAGGCCAAAGAAAAAATGCTGACCAGTTCAAATTTGTTGAAACCGGCTACCGGTACGCCAATTGTCACTCTTTCTCAGGATATTGCTCTGGGCTGTTATTGGTTGACAAAGATTATTGAAGAGGCTCAGGCGGAAGTCCCAATATTTGGTTCGCCAGAAGAAGCCATTTTAGTCCAGGAGTTTGGAAAAATTGATTTAAGAACGAAAATTAAGGTCAGGTTTAAAAGTAAATTCATTGAAACCAGTGTCGGAAGGATTTTATTTAATCAAGCCTTACCAGATGATTTTCCTTTTCAAAATCAGCAAATTCGGGTAAAAGATCTGGAAAATATAAGTGGCCAAATTTTTGAAAAATATGATTCCCAAATTGTTGAAGAAACCTTAGACAAAATTAAGAAGTTGGGGTTTGAGTATTCGACTTTGTCTGGAATTACCTGGGGCATGGATGACTTGATTATACCTCCTCAAAAATCAAAAATTATCGAAGAAGCTGAAAGAGAAATAGAGAATATTGAAAGCCATTTCAAAAAGGGACTTTTATCTAATGAAGAAAAGCGGGGAAAGGTGATTGAAGTCTGGAGTAAAGTAAAATTAGAAATTGAAAAATTAGTTCCCCAAACCCTGCCTAAAGATGGTCCCGTTTTTCAAATTATTGATGCCGGAGCCAGAGGTTCTTGGGCTCAGCCAGTTCAAATGACCGGGATGAAGGGTTTGGTGATTAATCCGGCCGGCCAAATTATTGAGTTACCGGTTAAGAGTTCTTTTAAAGAAGGATTTAATGTTCTGGAATACTTTATTTCAACTCACGGAGCCAGGAAGGGGACAGCTGATACTGCTCTTCGGACTTCGACTGCTGGCTATTTGACCCGTCGTTTAATCGATGTTGCCCACGAAGTAATAATTGAAGAAGAAGATTGCCGAGATGAGGTTGGAATTGAGATTTGGAGAAGAGATGCTGAAGAGATTGGCCAGAACTTTTTAGAGAAAATTGTTGGCAGAATATCTTTGGAGAAAATTTCCGGAATTTGTAAAAAAGGAGAGATTATTGATTGGGAAAAAGGGGCAAAAATAATTAAAAAAGGAACGGATCGGGTCAAGGTAAGATCTCCTTTGAGTTGTAAATCGGTTCGGGGGATTTGCCAAAAATGTTATGGTTGGGATTTTGGAAGGAATGAGTTAATTGAATTGGGTGAGGCGGTGGGAGTTGTGGCTGCTCAGGCAATCGGGGAACCCGGAACCCAATTGACAATGAGAACATTTCATACTGGTGGAGTGGCTGGTGGGGGTGATATCACCTTCGGTTTGCCCAGAGTTCAAGAAATTTTTGAAGCTCGCGTCCCTGGTGGAAGGGCAGAAATGACTCAGAGAGATGGAAAAGTAATAGAAATCACTCCAGAGAGAATAGTAAAAATAAAATCCAAAATCCAAAACCCCGGCTACCCGCATCGCAGGTGCAAAACTGAAGTTATGGAATATAAAATTCCGTCGACAGCAGCAATTTTAGTTGAAAAAGGGAAAACTGTTAAAAAAGGAGAACAACTTTGTGAAGGAAATCTAGATTTAAAAGATTTGTTTAAATTATCCGGCAAAGAAAAAACCTGTCACTATATACTAAAAGAAATCCAAAGAATTTATGTTTCTCAGGGAGCTCAAATCCATGATAAACATTTAGAAGTCATTATTCGTCAAATATTTTCCAGAGTAAAGATCAAAGACTCGGGTGACTCCGACTTTACTCCCGGCCAAATAGTAGAAAGAGCAAAATTTCTGGAGGAAAATAGCCGGCTAAGAAAAGAAGGGAAAAAAACAGCCAAAGCTATACCCATTTTGCTTGGAATTTCTCGAGTAGCTTTAACTACCGACTCATTTTTGTCGGCTGCTTCTTTTCAAGAAACCTCGAGGGTATTAATTAAAGCAGCCATTGAGGGAAGAGAGGATAAATTGAGAGGATTGAAAGAAAATGTAATAATTGGAAAATTGATACCAGCGGGTACCGGTTTTAAAAAGTAAAGAAAAGATGATATATTAAAATTGGGTAAATGGGATTTAGATACGAACCCCCCTTAGAAATCACAGTACTAATGGGGTTCACAAAGTCGATTGTTAAAAAAAATTACAAGAATTTCTAACGGGGTGAAAAAAAGGAGAAATAAAAAAATAAAAAAAGTGGCTTTAAAAGAAAAAAAAACCCTCTTGGTTTTGCCAGAAGAGACTAAAAAATGGATTTTCGGACTCGTCTTTTTTATTTTAGCTATTATTGTTTCTCTGAGTTTTTTTGAATTATCTGGAATAGCTGGTAAAGCCATCATGAATGGCCTTTCTCGGTTGATTGGTAACGGGGTCTTTGCCATTCCCCTGATTTTAATCTTGGGAGGTTTAGTGTTCTTTTTCACCCGCTATCAAAATTTTTTTGGGCCGTTAATTTTGGCTTCTCTGCTTTTAATTTTAGGTATTTGTGGGATTATTGAGTGTTTAAAACCCAACCTTAAAGAAGGGGGATATCTAGGGTTAATTTCCCTGCCCTTCTTAAAACTTTTTGGTTTTTTGGTAAGTCAAATAATTTTAGGCGGGATAATTATTTGCGGAATTTTTATTTTTTGGCATCTTTTAAAGCAACCCGCGGCTGAAAAAAAACCCTCCTTGCCCGCCGAAGCTCCAGCTAAAGTGGGTCTAATTAGAAGAATCTTTGCCCCGCGTTTTAAGGTCAAAGAAGTTGAACCTAAAATAAAAGAAAAAGCCACCCAGCCTCCGGCTGGGTGGGTCCCTTCGCCAGAATTAAAGGTTAAAGAGGGACCCCAAAAGCCATTTATTTCTGAAGTGGAATACAAATTACCACCTTTTGAATTATTAGATTCTGATAAAGGTGCCCCTTCGGCTGGCGACGTCAGAATAAATTCAGCAATTATTAAAAGAACTCTCGAAAATTTTTCCATCCCGGTTGAGATGTCGGAAATAAATATCGGCCCGACAGTAACCCAATATACTTTAAAACCAGCCGATGGAATAAAACTCTCAAAAATTACTGCTCTTTCCAATGATTTGTCTTTGGCTTTGGCCAGTCATCCAATTCGAATCGAAGCTCCAATTCCTGGCAAACCCCTAGTTGGAATTGAAGTTCCCAATAAAGTCAGAGCAGCCGTTAGGTTAAGAGATTTAATTCAAAATCCCCAATTTCAGCAGGCTAGTTCTAATTTAACTTTTGCTTTGGGAAGAGATGTTTCGGGAAACCCGCTTCATGCCGATTTATCTCGAATGCCCCATTTATTAGTTGCTGGTTCCACCGGAACAGGGAAAACCATATTTTTGAATAGTTTAATTCTTTCACTTCTCTATCGGAACTCGCCGGAAATTTTGAGATTTATTTTGATTGATCCAAAAAGAGTTGAGTTCCCGGTTTATGAAGGCCTTCCTCATCTTTTATGTCCGGTCATTTTTGATGCTCAAAAGACCATAAATAGTTTAAAATGGTTGGTTTCGGAAATGGAAAGAAGATTTGAAATTTTATCGGAAGAAAAATGTCGCGATATTACGAGCTTCAATGAAATAGCTTTCAGGGAGGGGACTCAATCCCTGCCCTACATTATTTTAATCATTGATGAATTAGCCGATTTAATGGCAGCCAGGGGTAGAGAAGTGGAAGCCGGAATTGTTAGGCTCGCCCAGATGGCCAGAGCCGTTGGCATTCATTTGGTGGTAGCTACTCAAAGACCATCGGTGGAGGTAATCACCGGTTTAATTAAGGCTAATATTACTTCCAGAATTACTTTTCAGGTTGCTTCCCAGGTTGATTCGAGAACTGTTTTAGATATGGCTGGTGCCGAGAAACTTTTGGGTTTAGGAGACATGCTTTTTGTTTCAGCCGAAATCGTCAAACCAAGAAGAATCCAGGGACCCTATGTTTCAGAAAAGGAGGTGAGGAGGGTGGTAAATTATATAAAAATTCAAAATTCAAAATTCCGGGTACCTGCCGAACGGGTGCCAAAATTAGAGGAAGGAATTTTAGACTACACCCTCCCACCACCCAATAAATTAGCAGAAGATTTAGAGAAAACTCTTGAGGCGCCATCTGGGACAGGATTCGAAGGTTTCTATACCGGTGAAGATCCTTTGTATGAGGAGGCAAAAAGAGTGGTCATTGAAGCCAGAAAAGCTTCGGCCTCCCTTTTACAGAGAAGATTAAGGATAGGCTATGCCAGAGCAGCGAGGTTAATTGATACGTTAGAAGAAAGGGGAGTAGTTGGCCCTGGAGAAGGAGCAAAGCCCCGAGAAATTTTAATAAAAACTGAGGAAGAGGAAGACGATGAAGGCTGGCAAAAAATTTAAACGGTAGCGAAAACCCCGCCCCCTAGACTGTTTGTATTTTTTTAAAAAAGAATTAAAATATTATAATAGCACTCAATAAGTCCTCACAAGAAGAATTACTGCTGAGGGGGCGGGGTGCTCACTACGTTCGCATATGACAAAGAAAAAAGAGGAAAAAATAGAAAAAACTGGTTTAGAAGAAGCAGTAGAAGAAATCAAACAACGCTTTGGTGAAGGAGCGATAATGAAATTAAAAGATGTGAGAGCGTCTGATGTTGATGTAATTCCAACTGGATCTATCTCTTTGGATATGGCTCTGGGAGTAAAGGGTATCCCCCGGGGAAGGGTAATTGAAATCTATGGCCCAGAATCTAGCGGAAAAAGCACCTTAGCCCTTCATATTTTAGCTGAGGCTCAAAAACAAGGCGGAGTGGGAGCTTTTGTCGATGCTGAGCATGCTTTGGATCCAGATTATGCCAGAAAAATTGGAGTTAATGTTGATGATTTATTAATTTCCCAGCCAGATTCAGGAGAGCAGGCCTTGCAGATTGTTGAGACCTTGGTTAGATCAGGCGAAGTCGATGTTATTGTTGTTGATTCGGTAGCCGCCTTAGTCCCCCAGGCAGAAATTGCTGGAGAAATGGGCGAATTTCAGATTGGCCTTCAGGCCCGTTTAATGTCGCAAGCCTTGCGAAAATTGTCAGGAATTATTTCCAAAACAAAAACGGTTCTGATTTTCTTAAATCAGACCAGAATGAAAATTGGAGTTTTATTTGGAAATCCTGTAACCACTTCTGGAGGGTTAGCCTTAAAATTTTATTCTTCTTGTCGAATTGAATTAAGAAGAATTGCCCAGATAAAACACGGAGAGGAAATTATTGGAAGCAGGATTAAAGCCAAAATTGTTAAAAATAAAGTTGCCGCTCCCTTTAAAACCACCGAGTTTGATATTTATTATAATGAGGGAATTTCTAAATTCGCTGATATTATTAACACCGGGATTAGGCAGGGTCTAATAAAAAAAGCCGGCTCTTGGCTTGAGTATGAAAATATTAAACTGGGTCAGGGCCTGGAAGCGGCTAAAAACTTTTTAAAAGAAAATCCTGAAATCGTTGAGAAAATTGGAAAAGCTATCTTTGAGAAAGTTTAACTATTTTTTTCCTAGAAGGTAATAGTGATTATTTTGCGTTCAATGAATCTTCGATTCATCTCAATCACCAAGTGCTAGCGAAGGTGGAAAAGAAGAGAATCTTCTTTGACTTTCAATAAATCTTTGATTTATTTTGATGTGTAAGGAAGCAGTCCAAGGTGACGTGCTTTTTTTATTGCTTTAGAAAGTTTACGTTGATGTTTAGAACAAACTCCGGTTCTTTTTTTTCCTCTAATTTTAGCCAATCCAGAAATAAACTTTCGCAAAAGTTCGGTATCTTTAAAATCAATTTCCTTTATGTCGCGCTGGCAAAAATAACACACCATGGTGATGAAAATTGAATTAACCAATATAACAATTTTTTTTCTTTATATTTTTAATCTTCTCTAATGATTGTAAGTTTTTTAAAGCCCAGCATTGTTTAAATTCAAAATCGTTTGGCGTAGTGTAATTAAATAAACTTTTCGGCTTTACATGGTCAACTACCCAATAACTCCCATAATTACCCCAGTTCATTTTACTGTTAAATTGTTTTTCTAAATATTCCATTAATTCTCTTAAAGTATAACCAACTAGAATTTCCCATCCTTTTCTATCTTTCTTGCCTTTTAAAGACCTAGCAATCGCCGAACCCATATTTTCATCGAGGCGATATTTTGGATCTGTCTTCCTTCTGTATTTTTGCCATTCTCCTTTATACCGTAATATTTCTTCTTTGTTTTTCTGATTATAATTTTTGTGACGCCACTCCACCTTTTCTCTATTTTTCTGATAATACTCTTTAGATTGTTGTAATATTTTCTTTCTATTCTTTTGATACCACTTTTTATGATATTGTGCTATTTTTTCCCAATTCCCTCGATAATATTCTCTGTGACGCAATTGCACTTTCTCTTTATTTTTTTGATACCATTTCTTTCCGTACAATCGCATTCTCTTTAGTATTTTTTCTTTATTCCTTTGATAATACCCCTTCTTATTTTGTCGTTCCTTTTCTTTGTTTTTATAAGCCATAATTAAAACCTCCTTTGGTTACTCACGGTGCAGGAACACATAGAAAGAAGATAACCTTTATCCTATTATAGTTCTTCCCACCCTTTTCTCAAAAAAATTTCAAAAAGGGATTTTGCTTATATCAATTTCTCCCTCTCCTTCTTCTTCAATAATGGGGATTTCTTCTTTGGTTTCTTCAGTTGGTGGCCGCCCTTGGCGAGCCTCGCCTTCGGCGGGCATTACTTTTTCAGCCGTTTTCGGTCCCAATTGGATTCTTTCGCCTAAAATTTCAGTTCGATATCGCTTATTACCGGAAGCATCTTGCCAGGTTCTCGTTTGCAATCTTCCTTCAATCATCGTCAAGGAACCTTTAGTCAAATATTGGGAGGCAATTTCAGCCAATCTTCCAAATAAAACAATATTATGAAATTCTGTTTGTTGCTGTTTTTGACCCGATTTATCGGTGAAAAATCGGTCAGTGGCGAGACCAAAAGAAGCAACCAATTGACCGCTTGGTAAAGTTCTCGATTCAGGGTCACGAGTGAGTCTACCAATTAAGAAAACTTTATTTAAATTCACTAAATTTGCGAATTCTGCCAATGACTTCGTCTACGAATTTTACGAATAATATATTCGCATTGTTCGCAGTCCGAAGGACATTTGCAGTATTCGCTATCTTTATTATTCACCTAATATCTCTTCTAATTTTTTCTCAATCTCCTTTAATTCAACTTTTGGTTTAGGTCTGATTACTTTCTTAGGTATTTTAGTTGGTATCTCCACTTTTTTAGGTAATTGTTTTACTAAAATAAGATATCGCAGGATTTGATTTTCTGATTTCAATTTTTTTTCTAAATTTGTCAATTTTTCTGGTTCAAGATGGAAATTTAAAGTAGTTATATAAGCCTGACTTCGGCGTTTTATTGGCGAAAATAGTCTCTTCTTAATCGGTGAGTTCATCTTAGTCAAAATTCCCTTTTCTTCTTGAATGAAAGAGTTAATTTTTTCTTGCAAAGTTTTTAATTCTCCTTCAGAAATATCTGGCGGAATTAAATAAGTTAGTTCGTAAGTTTTCATAATTTTCTACGAAAGTACGAAATTTTCACGCCCCAGAAGTAGAGCGAAGCTCACTTCGGGGCTGCCCCGTAGCGAGCCGAAGGCTCTGCTACTGGGGCGAAAGTACGAAAAATTTTAATATTCAGCAATTTCTTAATTTCGTAGATTATATCTTGAATTCAATTACATCGCCGTCTCGAACTATATAATCGCGGCCAACTATTTTTAACCATCCTAATTCTCTGGCTTCTTTCCAACTGCCAGCTTCAACTAATTTTTGCCAGGGAATTACTTCAGCCCTAATAAATTTTTCTTCAAAATCAGAATGGACCACTCCACCAGCCTCGGGTGCCCTCCCCCCTTTTTTTAAGGTCCAGGCCCTGGTTTCTTTCCCACCTGCCACTGTATAAAAGGTAATTAAATCAAGAATATTGTAACAGGCCAGAATTAGCTGGTCAAGCCGAGATTTCAGACCGAGTTCCCTAGCATCGGCTTGGGAAAGTTCTGACATTTCTTCCTCTTCTTTTAAATTCATCTCCAAATAATCAACAACCGAGGTTGGATATTTTTTATCATCGGTGTTTAAAATGTGTAAAATTGGTTTTTGGGTTAAAAACTGATATTCTTTAATTTCCATCTTTTCTTCATCGGTTAAATCAAGTTCTGAAATTAACTTTCCTTGAGAAACAATTTCTTTAACTTTTTTCAAAAATTCAAATTTTTTTAAGAATTTTTTATCCCGCTTAGCATCATTTTCGAGTTTTGAAAGCAAACTTTCTAAACTCTCTAAATCCTTCATTAAAAGTTCGACCTTAACAATTTCAATTTCTTTTTCTGGATTGATTTCTCCCAAAACATTTTCAACATCAGGATCTTCAAAAGCCCTAGCCACCTCTAAAATTGTAGCACAATTTCTAATCTGAGCCAAAAACTGGTTACCCAAACCTTCACCTTTGTGGGCGCCCTTAACTAAACCAGCAATATCAATAAATTCAATTACAGTTGGAGTAACCTTTTCAGGTTTTATAACCTGAGCAATCTTTTCTAATCTTTCGTCAGGCACAGTAACCACTCCAACATTGGGATGGATGGTGGTGAAAGGATAAGCAGCAATATCAACCGGTATTTTCGTCAAGGCCTTAAATAAGGTTGATTTTCCAACATTGGGCAAACCAACAATACCTACTGAAAAACTCATATAAATATGCTATAATATTTTTATATGAAAATCAACCCCCAAATTTTTCGAGCTTATGACATTCGGGGGATTTACCCCAAAGAACTTGATGAAAGAGCCGCTTATCTTATTGGCCGAGCTTTTGTTAAATTTTTTAAAAAACCACGATTAAAAATTGTCGTTGGTCGCGACAATCGCCTTTCTTCTCCCTCGCTTTTTAAAGCTTTAACGAAAGGCATCATTGATCAAGGAGCTGATGTTATTGATATCGGTCTTTCCACCACCCCAATGCATTATTTTACAGTAGCTCATTTTAAATTCGATGGGGGAGTAATGATTACCGCTTCTCACAATCCACCTCAATACAATGGCTTTAAATTCGTCAGAGAAAAAGCAATTCCCATTAGCGAAAAAACTGGTTTAAAAGAAATCAAAAAACTTACTACGAGACCCGGCAACGTAATTACGCGACCCGGCCGCGTAGTAAAAAAGGAAGTTTTAAAAGATTATATAGAATTTAATCTGAAAGATTTTCATTTGAAAAAAATAAAACCTTTGAAAATTGTTATTGACACTGCTAATGCCGTACCCGGGATTCTGGTGCCAAAAATTTTTAAAAAGATAAATTGTAAAATCTATTATCTTTTCGCTAAATTAGACGGTTCTTTCCCCAATCATCTTCCCAGTCCTCACGAAGAGAAAAATTTAAAAAGTCTAAAAAAAGAGGTTTTAAGAAAAAAAGCTGATTTGGGGATAGCTTTTGATGGCGACGGCGATAGAGTTATCTTTGTAGATGAAAAGGGTAAAATGATTCTAGGAGATTTAATTACTGCTCTCTTAGCCAGTTTGATTTTAAAAGAAAATCCTGGCGAAAAAGTATTATGTGACGTTCGTTCAAGTAATATAGTCAGAGATGTCGTAAAAGAGATGGGAGGAATTCCAGTAATTGGTAGAATAGGGCATTCTTTTATAAAAGAAAGAATGCGGAGAGAAAATATTATTTTCCAAGGAGAATTAAATGGTCATTATTATTTAAGAACGCACTATTTCTGCGAGGCCCCATTTTTCGTGATATTTAAAATCCTTGAAGAAATATCTAGAAACAGAAAAAGCATTTCTGAGTTAGTAAAACCATTTCAGAAGTATTCTCACTCAGGAGAAATAAATTTTAAAGTCAAAAACAAAAAAAAGGTTTTTAAAACCTTGGAAGATAAATTTAGAGGAGGGGAGATTCTAAAGATAGATGGTTTAAGAATTGATTTCCCGAATTGGTGGTTCAATGTTCGTCCATCCCACACCGAGCCGCTTTTAAGATTAGTGGTGGAAGCTAGAACAAAAAAACTAATGGAACAAAAGATTAAAGAAATAAAGTCAATAATTGAAAATTGAAAATTTTTAAATCTAAATGAGACCCATTTTTTTCTTGACGTCTCGGATCGTAGATTGGGCGATAATTTGAGCTCTTTTTTTGCCTTGCTCTAAAATCTCTCTAACATAAACTTCTCTAGTGAGAAGTTCTTTTCTTTTTTTGCGAAAAGGTTCCAAAGAATCTATAAGTAATTCGGCTAAGGACTTTTTGAACTTTTCATAGCCTGACCCTTTAAATTTTTTCTCCAATTCTTTAATTGATTTTCCGGAAAAAAGAGAATAGATTGTCAGAAGATTGGAAATACCGGGTTTTCTTTGATGATCGTAAATTATTACTTTCCCTGGGTCGGTGACAGCAGACATTATTTTTTTCTCAATAATTTCTGGATCATCAAATAACTCAATACGCCCCTGGGGATTGTCGGTTTTTGACATTTTCTTCTTAGGATTTTGGAGGGACATAATTTTTTCTCCAATTTTTGGTAATAAAACTTTGGGTTCTTTAAAAACCTCTCCGAACTTTTTGTTAAATCTCCGAGCAATTTCTCTGGTTAGTTCAACGTGTTGCTGTTGGTCTTTACCTACCGGAACTAAATCAGTTTGATAAAGCAAAATGTCAGCCGCCATCAAAAGAGGATAATTTAATAATCCGGCGTTAACACACTCTGGATGTTTTTTTGATTTCTCTTTAAACTGAGTCATCCTTTGAAGTTCGCCTAGGGGCGTAAATGTTCCCACCAACCAAGTAAGTTCAGCGTGTTCTCTTACCTGGGACTGAACAAAAAAGATGCATTTTTCCGGGTCAAGACCAGTCGCTAAATAAGCAATGGCTAGATCAATAATATTTTTTTGTAATTCCTCAGGTTGATAGGGAGTGGTTATAGCATGCAGGTCCACAATGCAAAAAATACACTCATTTTTTTCTTGGAGTTCAATCCATTGTCTAATTGCTCCCAAATAATTTCCAATATGCAATTCACCTGTTGGCCGAACGCCACTAAATACTCTCATACTTCAGTGAACAAAGAACAGCAAACAGAGAACAATAATTAAAGATAAGATTGTTCATTGTTAATTGTTAATTGTTAATTGATTTAAACTTCGATGACTACTGGTAATATCATTGGCCGTCTTTGAGTCTTTGAGAAAAGAAATTGGCCAATTTTATTTCTAATTTCGTCTTTGACATAAATCCAATTGACGGCACCTCCTGAACCAGCCGCTTTATCAACAATATTTATCACTCTTTTACGCGTTTCCCTCAGTAGCTCTTTTGATTCCCTCAAATAGACAAATCCTCTTGATATTATATCAGGAGAACCCCGAACTTTTCCAGTAGTTTTGTCAACCACAGCAACAATGACAAACATTCCATCTTTGGCTAACATTTGTCGGTCTCGCAAAACTACCGCGCCAACATCACCAATCCCTAAACCATCAACCATTACATAATTTGAAGATATTAAGCCTTTTTGGAGATAAATTCTTTTCTGGTTCAAATTGATGATATCACCATTTTCGGCAACGACAATATTTTTTTCGGGAAGACCCATTTCTTTAGCTAATTCCGAATGAGCTACTAACATTGAATATTGGCCATGAATTGGTAAAAAGAACTTTGGTTTTATAATTTTAATCATCTCTTTTAGTTCCTCTTTTTGGGCATGACCTCCGGCATGAATATCCATCATCTTATAATGGAAAACTTTTGCTCCCTGGCGTAAAATATCGTCTTTTAACATTTGAACCGTTCTTTCATTTCCGGGGATAACAGAGGAAGAAAGAATAACCGAATCTCCTTTCCTTAGGTGAATGAAAGGATGCTCTTTAATGGCAATTCTCATTAAAATTGCCGAACCTTCTCCTTGGGCGCCGGTACACAAAATGGTTATTTTTGAATCATGATAATTATTAATTTCTTTTGCCTTAATAAAAGTTCCACTCCTGGCTTTAACATAGCCCAGAATTCTCGAAATTTCCACGTTGGTTTTCATTGAATAACCCTCAAGACAAACTTTTCTGCCGTGTTTTTCTGATAGGGTGATAATTTGCTGGATTCGATTAATTAGAGAGGCGAAGGTGGCAGCAATAATTCTGCCATAAGAATGCTGAAAAATTTCATCAAGGTTTTCTTCAATTGTTTTTTCAGAAAGAGAATGACCGTCTTCTTCGGCGCCGGTAGAATCTGAAAGTAAAAGCAAAATTTTTCTTTTAGCTAAAGAATACAGTTTTTGAAAGTCAGTTGGTAAATCATTGACCGGATGAGAGTCAAATTTGAAATCAGAGGTGTGTAAGATATTGCCTACCGGAGTTTCAATAAATAATCCTAAATTATCAGGGATGTTATGGTTTTGTCTAAAAAATTCAATTTTAAAAATACCTAATTGAATTTTTGAGCCATTTTTGATTTCTTCAACATCTAATTTTGGTAGATTGGGAAAATCCCCTTGCCTTTTGAAAATTATTCCTCGGGTTAAAGGAGAGGCAAAAATTCTTAAAGTGGGTCGCCAAACCTTTCCAATTAAATAGGGAACAGCTCCTATGTGGTCGTAATGGCCGTGGGTGAAAACTATTCCTAAAATATTTTTCTGAATATTTTGCAGATAAGAAATGTTTGGGACGATATAATCAATTCCCGGCATATCTTCTTCGGGCATACGAAAACCCATGTCAATAATTAAAATACTGTTTTTGTATTCTAACAGCATCATATTTCTTCCCACCTCACTCAGTCCGCCCAATGGAATAATTCTTAAATTAGTAATTTTTTTCATAAATTGTGCGGGCAGGAGGATTTGCACCTCCACAGACTTTCGTCTATAGCGTCCTGGACGCTACGCGTATCCTAATTTCGCCATGCCCGCTTGAGAAATTTTTTGAGTTCTTTTCCAAATTGAGGATGTTTTAAAGAAAGATAAAGATTGGATTTTAAATAAGCAAGTTTATTTCCGCATTCTAACCATTTTCCTTCAATTTCCCAGCCATAAATTTCTTTTCCTTCTTTTACCATTTGGGTCATAGTCCTAGTTAAATTTATTTCGCCGGGCAGATTTGGAGAATTTTTTTCCAAATAGTCAAAAACTTCGGGAGTAATAATTCTTTTTCCAATAATTGCTAAATTTGAGGGTGTTTCTTTTAGCGAAACCGGTTTTTCAATTATTTTCTCTATTTTAAAAAGTCTATTTTTAATTTTTCTTCCACCAACCACTCCGTAAGATGAGAGTTTTTTCCTTGGCAGTCGGTAAAGAGCCATTACCGGTTTTTGATATTTCTCATAGATTTTAATTAGTTGTAAAAGACAGGGAACTTTTGATTCAACAATGTCATCACCGAATAACACCGCGCATGGTTTCTTCCCAACTAATCTTTCTGCTCTTAATATCGCGTCACCATCGCCCAAGGGTTTTTCTTGTAAGACATATGAGAAAGAAATTTTTTTAGTAATTTTTTCTAAATTTTTCAGCTCGGCCAAAAGGTGATTTTTTTTCTGCATTTTCAAAACTTCTTCAAGTTCAGGAGTCCTTTTCAGATATTTCTTAAAGTAATCTAAAACTTCTTTTCTCTCGGGTCTAATAACAAAAATTATTTCTTTTATACCAGAATTAACTGCTTCTTCAACAATATATTGAATAACTGGTTTATCAACCAGTGGCCAGAGCTCTTTTGGAAAAACTTTACTCAAAGTTAAAAATCTTGTCCCCAGGCCGGCAATTGGAATAATTGCTTTTCTAATTTGAGTCATTTTTCAAAAAATCTCAATTTTCTCTTAAGTAGCTGATTAGTGCGCAACTTTGGAATGATATCATATTTTTTATTTTTAATCCAGCCCGACTTTGTATAATAATAACAAGCCCCCTGAAGTTTTTCTATAAAATCATAAATACCCCGGCACTTTTTATCAATCCAATTAGCTATTTTTAGTTTTTCGGGACCCGGATTAATTGTAATGTGAGCGTAACCTACCGGAGCAATCACCCGATCTCCTTTTTTTGCCAAAATTTGATAGACATCGAGAACCCTTTTTCCTTTAGATTTTTGAAATAAAAATATCGCTTTGCCCTCAAGAACCGTTATGAATTCCTGACATCCCTTTGGATGTTCGTGACCTTTCGTTTTGGGAAATTCCCGGCCAAGAAGGCGAGAGGTAATGTCGGTAATATCATATCTTAAGCAATTTTTTTCTTTAACGCCTCGATATATATAATAAACCGGAAAATTTTCTACGGTCATTAACCATTTTTTATCATAAAGAACACTCTTCATATCATACAAATAGCGGACATCTGGTTTTATTTTAGTTTTTAGTTTTAAGTTGTAGCTTTGAGCTTTGAGCTTTGAGCTTTGAGCTTTTACTTCCATACTCTTTTTATTTTGATGTACCAATGTTCTATATCTGTAAATCTTTTTGAGGGATCGGCAATTATTTTTACATTTACCCCTTTAATTTCTTTTGAAACTAAATAAAGGTAATCTGGATTATAAAGGAAGACCACTGGAGCATCTTCAATTAAAATATCTTGGAATTTTTCTAACTTTTCCTTTCTCTCCGCTTCATTTAAATTTTTTCTCGCTTCTTCCAATAATTTATTACATTCTTTATTTTCGTAGCTAGCCAAATTTAATCCAGGGTCATTTTTTTGAGAAGAATGCCAGAAAGGAAAAGGGTCAGGAATCGCACCCAAAACTTCACCAAACAAAAGCGAGCTATAATTTCTTTGGCGAATAACTTCTTCAGTTGCTGCTAAATTTTGAATCTCAAAAGTTTTAATTTCCAATTCCACTCCCAAAGCCTGCCATTGCTTCTTTAAGAGATTAGCGGCCTCAATTAATTGTGGTTGATTGGGAGTAGCTAAAGAAAATTTCAACAATACCTTTTCTTCTGCGATTGGAAAACAGATTTCATTTAATTTCTCTCTGGTTTTTCCCTTAACCTCTCCGGTTCCTTTTTCTAATTCGTAAGGTTTTAAAATATCTTCTTTGTATTTTTCCTGGAATCTAATTACCGCCTCTTTAGTCGTATTGCCAAAATAACCTGAAACTAAACCTTCGGGATAGATTTCCTTATCTTTGGCCAAGCATTTTTGGAGTTCTTCCACTTCCTGGCCTCGAGAACCAAAGGTCAAATTACTTTTAAATTGAAAAGGAATTACTTTTTTAACAATTTTTTCTCGGATTCCGGTTTCATTTTTGAGAAAACCTGCTTTTTCTAAAATATCGTTTGCCTTTTCTAGATTATATTCATAAACTTTTGATGGAGGATTGAAACCATAAATATCTGGCAAAAGAGGAGAATCGACAATTTTCCCCCTACCTTCCAAAATATTATTAATAATCTCTTCTTTATTGGTTCCATAATTTAGAGCTTCCCTCACCTCTTTTTCAGATAGGACTTTGGAATTTCCCGAATTAAAAAAGATGGCAAAATATCTTGGCAAAATAAGGGAGTAAAGGTTAGCCGAATCAGTGAAATTGGTTAAAGAAGTTAAGGTAAATCCCTTAATTTCTCCTTGCCGGTAATTCTTGATTAGTTCTTCTTCCTTTTCAAAAAATCGAAAAGAAATTTCGTTAAGATAAGGGAATTTACCGAAATAGTAAGGATTTCTGACTAAAGTTAAAGAATTTATCTTTCCTTCCTTATCTTGGAATAAATTTTTTAATTGGTAGAGCCCCGAACCAACCGGTTTTAAATTATTATAAAGCGCTAAGGGGAAATTTTGCGGAGATATGTTTTCCCAGATATGCTTTGGTATTATTTTTAGGGTGCAGTTTTCTAAAAAAACCGAAGATTCATTTTTTAATTCAAAGCGGATCTCTAGATCAGAAATTTTTTCTACCGTTACTCCCACCCAGCTTCCTCTCAAAGGACTTTTAGCATTGGGATCTTGAATTGATTTTATGGTAAAAATTACATCATCGGCAGTTAAGGGCTTTCCATCTGACCAAAAAAGATTCTCTTTTAGATAAAATTCATAAATTTTTCCATTTTCTAAAATTTTATAATCCCTGGCTAAATCAAGAACAATTTTTCCGTTTAAATCATATTTTAATAATCCCGAGAAAATTAATTCAGTTAAATCTCTATCTACATCATTAGACGGAGCATAGAGGGGGTTAATCCATCTCGGAAAGCCCACCGCTCCTTCAATATAAATTCCGCCTTCCGCTGGTTTAATCTCTGTATTTTTAAAATAAAAATTAATTGCTAAGATTAGAAATGAACTGAAAAATAAAAATAATAAAGAAGAAAATATAACCTTCTCCTTTTTATTCAAAATTTTAAAAAATTGTCTCCATTGCGGTTTTGAGGGCCATTTTTTTATCGAGATTTTAGAAAAAAAACTTTTGATTTTTAGGAGATTTAACATTTAAAGGACAAGGTTAAGCAAGGCTAAAATTAAAAAGGCAGCTCCGAAGAGACAAGTAGCCCAAAAGATTTTTTTCTGGATTCCCCGCCTGGTCATATAAAATTCTCCTCCGCCGCCAAAAGCAGACCCTAGGCCTTGACTTCTTTGTTGGATGAGTATAAAAACAATTAAAAAAACAGCAACTAAGATTTGGACAATTGGTAAAAATTGTTTCATTGTTATTCGACGATTACTTTTTGTCTGGGTCGATATATTCCTAAAAAGAGACTCAAAACCCAGATAATAATTGTTGTCCAGAAAAGAGGAATGAGGCCTTCAATTTCAAATTCCAGGAAAAAAATATCAATTACCCAAACCATTAACATATTTATCACTAAACTAAATAAGCCAAAAGTTAATATTCTCAGGGGCAGAGTAATAATTTTTAAAACGGGTTTAATGAAAAAATTAACTAAGCCCAAAACAAAGCCGACCAAAAGTAAAATTTGCCAGCTATCTGTAAATTCTATTCCAAAAAAAGAGCTTTCTCCAGGAATAACCTTCAAAGAAACTCCGGGGACAAATTTGGCAGCTAAAAAAATCCCTAATATTCCGGCAATAATTTGTAAGATTAAACGGTTCATGACTCTATTAATATTTTTTAATAATACCAATTTTTTGGACGAAGGTCAATCTCTCTTAATTTTCGATGATAAGAAATGGCAAAACGATGAGCTTCGTCCCTTAGCTGCAAAATCAAATTAAAAACCTCTCTCGGCAAACTTTTTAATGCAATTGGCTTTTCTTGACCTTCGATATATAGTTTATTTTCTTTTTTTGCCAAGGCTACAACTTTTATCAATTTGCAATTTGCAATTTGCAATTTGCAATTTAGCGCAGCGTTCAGCTGCGCGATTCCTCCATCGATTAAAATAAAATCTGGCAACCCCCATTCTAAATGTTTAAAGCGACGAGTCAAAACCTCTTTAATCATCGCCACATCATTTGGTTTTCCCTGCACGGCGATGAGAACTTCGTTCTCATCTTCACCTTCGTCCCGCCCTTTCCTTTCGTTTAGAAAGGGCGGGACTCGGTTTTTAATCTTAAATCTTCGATAAAAATTTTTATCTGGCAAACCATTAATAAAAGTCACCATTGAGCCTGTTGCTTCTTGTCCTTGGATATTAGAAACATCATAGGCCTCAATTCTCGCAACACTTTTTTTAGTTTTTGATATCTGTTGCAAGATTTTTTGAATCTGAAGCCAATTTATTTTTTGGGTTAGATAAAATTCCTCAAAAATCTTGGCGTGAGCTAGAACTTTTTCTAAGGCTTCAATTTGATCCCTGATTTTGGCTGCTTTTTCAAAATCTTGGAAAGCGGAAGCTGCCTTCATTTCTTTTTTCAAATCTTTTAAAACTTGAATTTTACCTTTTTCAAGGATTTTTAGGAGATTTTTAGCATTTCTTTGGGAATCTTTTTTTATTTGAGTTTTCCCTCCAGGGATCAGCTTTCCTAACTTTGATTCCAAGAAACAGGGAGCCAGGCATCTGCCGAGCTGATACCAAAGACAGGGGCGCTTTGGCAAAGATCGGCAAGTTCTGTAAGGAAAGACTTTCCTTAAAACTTTTAAACTCTGTTTTAAAGCCTTTCCATCAACGAAAGGACCGACGTATTTAGGGTTTAGGGTATAGGGTTTAGGGTATAGTTTTTTAGGTTGGTGTGTGATGAATACTCTAGGATAGCACTCTTTCGTAATTCCTACATAAAAGTAATTTTTATCATCTTTCCAGATAACATTATATTTTGGCTGATATTTTTTAATTAAATTCGCTTCCAAAATCAGGGCCTCAATTTCCGAATCGGTTTTGATATAACCAACTTGCCCTCCGAAGCCTTGGCGAAGGAGGGTTTGTTCCCAGAAGGCGACAGGTCTTTGCATGTGATTTTTTACTCTTTCTCTGATATTTGCGGCCTTACCGATGTAAAGGAGCTTAGCTCCTTTTTTGAAAGTATAGACGCCTAAAGTTTTTGGGAGTTGATTAATTTTGTCTTTATTTAAAAAATTAAATTTCTCCATAACTAAGTCATTTTAGCTTAAAATTTTTGACATTTCAATTAAATAAAAATCGGAGGTTCAACCTCCGATTTTTCGTCAGAAACCAAAACTCACCACCGAGTTTCGCCTATCTTTTCATTAATTCCTTTATAGCTTCCATCAATTGAGAAACCGCTGCCGAAATCGAAGCCAATTGGTTTTCAATAGATTTTAAGCCAACAGTAGATGTTGCTTCAAGACAGGGATTCACGGTGGAGTTTTTCATTTCATTGCACCAGCTTTCATCGTTTATGTGACTAACAAGGAGGGAGGAATCTAATACGTTAATATACTTATCTTTATTAAGATCAAAAACTGGGTTATACCTGGTATCTCCGCAAGTTGTTCCAAAGCTTTCTGTAATACCATTCTTAAGATAAGTGCAGGAAGGTTCCAGGATACTGAAATAATTGTCGCTTTCATCAATGATTTCTGGCGAATACCTATCAGCAATTCTTATCTTATATTTTCCCGGTTTAACTTCTTGAGGTTGACAACCGGCTCCACAACAATCTAAAACTGTACGAGTATCCCATTCAAATTCTGTTTTTATTTGAGACGCGGCTTCGAATGGTGTAAAATATCCGCACCTAATTGTTCCAATATAATTTTTATTTTCGTCGATCAGTTGAATACTATAAACTCCGCAATCAGCGCCTACCGTTGGACATTTTACTGGTCGATTGCTTAATTTAATTAAATGTTTTTTTCCTTTCACCCACGTCTCCCCTCCATTTGGAGAAAGGACGGTGATTGAAGGAGTGGCTGCCCCAACAATGCTGAAATAATTGTCGCTGTAATCTTGTATTTTGGGATTTTCTGCAGCTCGAATATAAACTTTGTAAACATCCCCCACAGGAACATTAATTACTTTCCAGGTAAATTTTTCTAATTGAGCTGAAATGTTAGATGCCAAAACTGTACATGGAATATCTCCAGCTTCTAGGCATAATAAAATATTCACACTATTTACTCCTTTGTTTTCCCACTTAATCTCATAACTATTCCCCACCACCCACGTCTCCCCTCCATTTGGAGAAAGGACGGTGATTGAAGGAGTGGCTGCCCCAACAATGCTGAAATAATTGTCGCTGTAATCTTGTATTTTGGGATTTTCTGCAGCTCGAATA
>Ga0210024_1000567_pt1 | contig 33832 bp, 28 predicted proteins | sample CryGeymeta201525_FD_183988 | JGI IMG/M metagenome (GOLD analysis project Ga0210024, IMG submission 183988) | Groundwater microbial communities from Crystal Geyser aquifers in Utah, USA - Crystal Geyser metaG 2015-25 (SPAdes) (version 2) | ecosystem: Environmental > Aquatic > Deep subsurface >...
GAATTGGTAGGAATTTTAGATAAAGCGAATAATTTTCCTCATCAACTTTCTGGGGGAGAACAGCAAAGAGCAGTTATGGCTCGAGCTATTATTTCCCAACCCAAAGTTCTTCTTGCCGATGAACCAACAGGAGACTTGGATGTTTATACTACCAAAGAGATAATGAAATTATTTTTAAAAATTAATCAATTGGGGACAGCAGTAATTTTGGCTACCCATAATCGAGAAATAGTCAATACGATTCAAAAAAGAGTGATAGTCCTCGAAAAAGGGAAAATAATAAGGGATGAACAAAAGGGGAGATATTACCTTTAATTTGACCCCGTTAGAAACATGCCCCGCAGCTTGCTACGGTTGGGTTACAATATAGATAAACTCGTGCGGTTGGGTTTTATGTCCTGCACGAGTTTCTAACGGGGTTGACAATTTTCACCTAATGTGCTAATAGCAAATTAGGAATTCAAAATTTATGTTAACCAATTTTTTAAGGGTTTTTAAATTCGGATGGCAGGAATTTTTGAGGAATATAGGCATTTCCGTAGGGACGATTTTTATAATGTTTATAGCTCTTTCCCTTTTAGCTGGAACTCTATTTTTAAAAGGTATCAGCGAAAGTTTAATTACCACTTTAAAAGAAAAAATAGATATAAGCGTTTACTTTAAATCAACTACTCAAGAAGGAGATATTTTCAAGGCCAAAGAGAAATTAGAAAACTTTCCTGAGGTAGAAGAAATAGATTATATTTCGAGAGAAAAAGCTCTTGAGGCATTTAAAGAAAAACACAAAAATGACCCTCAGATAATGGATGCTCTAAATGAAATAGGAAATAATCCTTTACCAGCCTCTTTAAACGTCAGAGCTTCCAGTGCCCAGAGCTATGCAGCTATTTCTAATTTTTTTGAGAAAGGAGAGTTCAAAAATTTGGTTGAGAAAGTAAATTACAGACAGAATAGGTTGATTATTGAAAAACTTTTCTCCATTTCGGCTCTTATTAAAAAAGGAGGACTAGCGATAAGTCTTTTTCTGATTTTTATTGCTGTTGTAGTGACTTTAAATACTATAAGGCTCGCTATTTACGCAAAAAGAAAAGAGATTGAGATTATGAAATTGGTTGGCGCTACCGATGGATTTGTTCGAGGCCCTTTTTTAATTCAAGGAATTCTTCTTGGGTTATTCGCCGGCTTTCTATCATTTATGGTATTTTATGGAGTTGATATTTTATTTCCCAGTGAGGGATCGCTAATTTTCGCAGAGCTGGGATTTTCGAACTTTTTCGGAAAAAATATTTTACTCTTTTTGTTAATTCAAATCGGGGGAGGAATCATCCTAGGAGCAATTTCCAGTCTTGTGGCTATCCAAAAATATCTTAAAATATAGAGGAATTTTATCCCCTTTGAGTTATTAAGAAATAAAAAAAACAGCTTCTGAAGCTGTTTTTAAAAGAAAATGAAATCAAGAGAAGATGATTACTTATCTTATAAATGGCAAGATAGCCATTTCTCTAGCTTTTTTCACAGCTTTTTTAAGACTGCGCTGATGGAGGGCGCAGGCGCCAGTTTTTCTCCTTGGTTTAATTTTGCCCGATGCCGCCAAAAATCTTAAGAGAAACCTCTCATTTTTCCAATCGATTTCCCTTGTATTTCTTTGACAAAAATAGCACATAATCTTTTAAATTTAGAGTGGTAAATCTTTAACATCGATTTCTTCTTTATTTTCCTCGATTGTGGGAATTTCTTCTTTTGCAACCTCTTTCGGTTTTCCCTTTTCTTTATCTTCTTTTAAAGAGGGGGATTGACTTTTTGGTCCAAGTTGAAGCCTCTCAACAATAATCTCTGTTCTATATCTTTTGATACCATCTTTATTCTCCCAGGACCTTGTTTGAAGCCTTCCCTCAACTAATACCATCGACCCCTGCCTTAAATATTGCTGAGCAATCTCAGCCGCTTTATTAAAAGCTACTACATTATGGAATTCAGCCTGTTCTCTCTTTTGTTTTTCCTGGTCGTAAAAAATTCGATTAGTAGCCACTCCAAAATTGGCTACCAATTGGCCAGAAGGCAGGCTTCTTGCTCGAGGATCTTGAGTTAATCTTCCTAAGATAAAAACCTTATTTAAATTCATATACTTACTACGAATTTACAAATATATTACGAAAATACGAATTTTTTTTCAAAGATACTTTCTTTTTTCGTCAATTAACTATTCGGATATTTGTATCTGATTTGTAATTTGTAGTTACTTGAGCATTTCTTCCAACTTTTTTTCTAACTCTTCTATTTTAACCTTTTCTTTTTTAACGGGCTTTTTAAGAATCGGTTTTCTTCTCTCCCTTTTTGCCTCTGTAACTTCTTTAATCGCCCCCTTTCTTTCTAGGATAATTCTTATTATTTCTTTATTCGTTTTTAAGTAATCTTGGAACTCCTTTAGTCTATTTTTTTCTAAAGAGAAATTTATTTGGCCCAAAAAACCTTCCTGGCATCCTTTTACCGGATAGGCAAAGAATTTTTTCTCGATAAATTCATCCTCGGGCTTGCCCTTGAGCTTTATTACTTCTTCTTTTATTTTTTTCAATAGTTCCTCTCGCTTTTTTAAATCCAGAATTGGGATTAGAAAAGATAATTCATAATTCATAAAATTTCTATTTTTATATTTTAAAAAATATCTATATTTTAAATTCTATTATATCACCATCATTGACAATATAATCTCTCCCTTTTACATTGATTTTGCCTCTTTTTTTAGCCTCTTGCCATGAATCACTTTCGATTAAATCTTTAAAAGATAATACTTCAACTCGGATAAATTTCTTCTGAAAATCACTATGCACTTTACCAGCTGCCACAATTATCTCTTCACCTCTTTTTAGTTCGTAAGCTCTTATTTCTCTTCCTCCCTTAATTGTATAAAAAGTGATTAAATCCAATCTATTGTAGCAGCTGAGGATTAAATCGTCAAGGTAAGAACTAACTTCAAGTTCCTCTTTTTCTTTGTTGCTTAGCTCGGATATCTCTTCTTCTTTTTTAAGATCTATAAAAAAAGAATAGGGGAAAGAGGTTCTTAATTTTGCCTCTTCCTCTTTCGTTAGATCTCTCTCACTAATATTAAAGAGAAAAATCAAGGGCTTAACTGAGAGGACGGCTGACTTTCTTCCCAGGTTTTTCATATCAACCTGAGTTTCTCCTGGCAGCTGTTTAATCCTTTCCAATAACCAGGTTTTTTCGCCTAAAAACTTTTTTAATTGTTCTGCTAATTCATTCTCTGTTTTTAACTCTTCATCTAAGGGACTACTTTTTATCTTTTTCTTTAGATTTTCTATAAAATTAGAAATTATTTTTTCATCCCAAGCCGCAATTTCATTTTTAATAATTTCGATGTCTCTCTCTGCGTCTATTACATTTTCTACATGGCTGACTTTCTCATTTTTGAAAAGTCTTACTACTTCCAATAGAAGATCGACCTCACTAATATGCGAGAGAAATTTATTTCCTAGACCCTTGCCTAGGTGCGCCTCCCTAACAAGACCGGCAATATCTACAAACTCAATTATAGCAGGTGTAGTTTTTTGGGGTTTTACTATCTCTTTTATCTTCTCGAGTCTTTTATCTTTTACCTCAACTATTCCTTTATTTGGATCTATTGTAGTAAAGGGAAAGATAGAGATAGGAACGGCTATTTTTGTTACTGCCTTGAATAAAGTAGATTTTCCAATATTAGGTAGGCCAATAATGCCGACGGAGAACATAATAATTACAACTAACAACTAACAACTAACAACTAACAACTTTATACTAGTCCTACTTTTTCTTTCACTTCTTTTATCGTGTCTTTGGCAATTTCTTGAGCTTTTCTTCTTCCCTCTGCCAATACTTTCTTAATATACTTTTGGTCTTTTTCAATTTTTCTTACCTTCTTTTGTAACGGCAAGAGAAATTCAATTAGCACTAGGGCTAATTTTTCTTTAAACTCTTTATAACCGCTGTTTTTAAACTCATCTTCTATCGTTGAGATTTCTTTTCCGCTTGATAGACTATAAATATTTAAAAGATTTGAAATAGCTGGCTTTTGTGGAGTTTTTTTTATTTCTTTACCTGAATCAGTCACTGCCTTCTTAATTTTTTCTCGAATTTGCTGAGGGGAATCGTCAATAGCAATATAGTTAAGTGAAGATTTTGCACTCTTTGACATTTTCTTTAAGGGATTATCCAGGCCCATAATCCTTCCTGCATCTTCTTGGATTGAAGCCGTAGGGATTTTAAAAGTCTCACCAAAGATTTTATTAAATCTTCTCGCTAGTGTTCTGGCAAGTTCGACATGCTGTTTTTGATCTTCTCCAACAGGCACGATATCGATGTTATACAGTAAAATGTCGGCAGCCATTAGAATGGGATAGTCAAAAAGTCCTACGTTGACATCTTCTTTATGCTCTTTTGCCTTTTCCTTAAATTGGGTCATTCTCTCAAGCTCTGGAATTTTCGTTATAGTATTTAAAATCCAGCAGAGTTCTGTATGCTCCTTTACCTCCGATTGGATAAAGAGTATAGACTTTTTAGGATCTATCCCTGCAGCTAAAAGAATAGCTACCATTTTATAGGTTTGTTTCTTTAGCTCTTCTGGTTTTTTGGGGAGGGTAATAGCATGATAATTAACGATACAGAAAATACACTCACAGTGATTCTGGAGTAGAATCCAATTTCTTATTGCCCCGAAAAGATTACCTATATGGATTATTCCCGTAGGTTGAATACCGCTAAATACTCGCATGTTAGAAATTGTTCACGCCTAAGTTTTCCGAAGGAAAATTTTGGCGGGTTACTATTTCTTACACCCCGCACCAATTTTACCAGAGTATTAGTCTGTTTATCGAATAGTGATTGTAAAATGATGTTATACTATGGCAGCACACGGGAGGCGAACAGCCTCAAGTCCGCCTTCAGCAGACTACACTATTCGTTAAGTGTGCTGCAAAACAATTGTTCTGTAAAATTGGTGCGGGGTAAAGGTTTTGTTACCGCTCAGACTTCGCCTTCGGCTCGTCTTCGCGGATAAAACGCTTTATATTTCTATAACTACTGGTAAGACCATTGGTCTTCTTTTGGTTTTTTTAAATAAAAATTTTCCAAGCTCCTCTTTAATTTTGTTTTTTACAAAAGCCCAATTAACGGTGTGCTTTGACAAGGTAATTTCTTCGACTAATCTTATTACTTTTTTCCTTACTTGTCGCAAAAGGTCTTTTGATTCTCGAAGATAGACAAACCCTCGAGAAATAATATCAGGACTCTGTCGAACCTTTCCAGTAGTAGAGTCTACTACCACCACGAGAACAAACATGCCATCTTTAGCCATCGCTTGTCTGTCTCGCAAGACTACTTCGCCCACATCCCCAATTCCTAGGCCATCTACCATTACATAACTTGCTGCGACTTTCTCTTTTCGCACTTTTATTTTTCCCTCCGTCATCTCAATTATATTACCATTTTCTCCAATTATAATATTTTTTTGAGGGATTCCCAAAGAAAGAGCAAGGTCTTTATGAACTTCAAGCATATAATGGCTTCCATGAATTGGCATAAAGAATTTTGGTTTAACAACATTAATCATTGTCTTTAGTTCTTCTTGTTGGGCATGGCCAGAAGCATGAATATCCATTATCTGTGAGTGGAAAATTTTTGCTCCCTGCCACGATAAAAGGTCTTTTAATTCTTGGACGGATCTTTCGTTTCCCGGGACAGTAGAAGAAGAGAAGATAACGGTATCTCCTTTTTTAACAGATAAAAATTGATGGTCTTTGTGAGCAAGACGCATCAGCGAAGCATCTCCTTCTCCTTGTGAGCCTGTACAAATAATCAAAATCCGTTTGTCAGGAAAATGGCGAAGTTCTCTCGGAGAAATTAGGGTGTCTTTTCTCATTTTAAGATAGGAAAGGGAAATAGCAATTTCCGTATTGGCTTTCATTGAATATCCATCAATGATTACTTTTCTTTTAAATTTTTCTGCTAGATTTATTAACTCTTGAATCCGAGATAAAAGTGAGGCAAAGGTAGCAGCAATTATTCTACCTTCGCTTTTTTCAAAAATTTTTTCAAGGTTTTCTTGGATAACTTTTTCAGATAAGCTGTGTCCCGGCACTTCGGCATTAGTAGAGTCAGACATTAAAAGTAAAATCCCTTTTGAGGCAAGATTAGCAATTTTTGAAATGTCAGTAGGACCATTGGCAATAGGAGTGTAATCGAATTTAAAATCGCCTGTATGCAAGATTTTTCCGGCTGGTGTTTCAATTAAAAGACCAACTCCGTCAGGAATATTATGATTTTGAGGAAATGTTTTTATCGAAAAAGGCGGAAGACTGATTTTATCCTCTCTTTTAATCTCTTTTATATTTAAAGGCGAAAGACGAGAAAAGTCTTCCTGACGTTTTAAGATTATCCCTTTTGTAAGTGGGGTAGCAAATAGGGGTGGATTTCCTAACTGATTAATAAGGTAAGGAATCGCTCCTATATGGTCATAATGACCGTGAGTAAAAACCACTCCCAAGATATTTTTTTCTCTTCCTTTAAGATAAGAAATATTAGGAATAATATAATCTACTCCCAACATATCAGCGTTAGGAAATTGAATCCCCATATCAATAATTAAAATCTTCCCTTGGTATTCAAGGACTATCATATTTTTCCCAACTTCTTCTAACCCTCCCAAAGGAATTATTCTTAAAAGATGTTTTTTCATGTGTTTATTAAATAATTTTAAATTCACGTTTTACAACTCAAAATATAGATTGAGACTAATTCGCTTGAAGTCGTAGTTTTGTATTTTGAGTTTAATAGTTTTTTGTGCCAAGGGTGGGATTTGAACCCACAAGGCATTTCTGCCGCTAGCTCCTGAAACTAGTGTGTTTCCCAATTTCACCACCTTGGCAAAATATTCCGCCAGGGTAATGAGTCAGTAGTCCTTAAAGAGTTGTTTTTTAAACTTGCCACTCTTTTCTCGTAGATATACCAATTTTCTATAAAGGGTGACAGACCCATTCCCGTTGCAAAGACACCAAAGGTTTCTTATGCTTTCTTCCTAAAAGGAAAAAAGATTAAGATTTTTGAAGAACACCGCTTCTCTTACCTTGCCACTCTTTTCTCGTAGATATACCAATTTTCTATATTTATAAATCTTTTTGAGGGATCGACTATATATTTTCCATCAATTCCTTTCACCTCATCTCGAACAGCGTAAAGATAATAAGGGCTGTAAAGAAAAATCGCTGGAATGTCGTCGGTAATTTTTTGCTGGGCTTTTTGAAGTAACCCCCTTCTCTTTTTAGAATTTAATTCTTCTCTCGAATTTTTAAGGAGTTCGTCAATATCTTTATTCTGGTAAAGAGAAAGATTGAGTCCTGGATACTCTTTTTGAAAAGAAGACCAAAAGGGATAAGGGTCGGGAATAATTGATAATCCCTGGCCAAAAAGAAGGATATCGTATTTTCTTTCTTTAATGTTCTCTTGAAGAAGCTTTGTCGGCTCAAGGGTCCGAATCACTAGTTTTACTCCGATTTCTTTCCACCTGGCTTGAATAATTTCCGCCGCTTTTTTAAGTTCCTCTTGTTCCACTGTAAATAAAATTAATTTCAAAGGAGTCGCTTTCTCACCCTCCTTTAAAATTTTTTCCCTTATTCCGTCTTTATCTTTATCCTGCCAACCAGCTTTTTCTAATATTTCTTGTGCTTTTTTTAGATTAAATTTATATTGTTTGAAATCTCCCTCAATTCTATTTTCTGGCAGAAAAGGACTATCTATTATCCTAGCTTCCCCTAATAATATTTTTTCTATAATTTCATTCTTCGGCGTGGCAAAAGCTAATGCTTCTCGGACCTCTTTTTGGGATAAAATACTCTTGTTCTGATTTAAGAATAGAGCAAAATACCGAGGGACCGATAGTTTATAAATATTAAAATTTTCTTTGAATATTGATTTCTGTTCAGAAGAGATGCCAGCAAAACTTAGTGCCTTATTTTTCCAAGTTGGAAAATCTCCAGTAGTGGGTATAAAAGTTATTTCAATTTTTTCTAAAAATGAGGCCTTGCCATGGAAATTAGGATTTCTCTCCAGGATAATTTTTCTGATTTTATTTTCTGAATCTTTTTCAATAACCTTGATTTCAAATTGCCCTGATGAAGTAAGGTTCTGAGGCGGCTCAAGAATAAATGCTTGTGGGGAAACTTTGTTAAAAATATGATAAGGCAAGATTTTAAAGGTAAAATTCTCAAGGAAAGGAGGATAGGGATTTGGCAAGATAAATTTGATGGTTTTATTATCAGTTTTCTCTACCTTAACCTCTTGCCAGATGAGTCTTAGGGGGCTTTGGACCTCGGGATTTCGAACTGATTCTATAGTGAAGACAATATCTTGAGTAGTAATTTCCTCTCCGTCAGACCAAAAAAGATTATCTTCTAAAGTAAATTCATATATCTTACCATCTTTACTTATTTTATAATCTTTAGCCAAGTCCTTGATTAAACTTCCTTCTTGGTCATATTTTAAAAGTCCTGCGAAAATTAACTCTGAAATATCTCTGTCAGCATCGTTTAAGAGAGCAAAGAGTGGGTTTAATGATTGAGGTTGGCCTACCATTACTTCTCTCAAAATTCCTCCCTTGGTGGGGACGACTTTAGTATTTTCTAAGTAAGAAATCCTCCACCAGGAAACTCCGGCGCCCAAACCGAGAATTAAGAGGAAAAAAAGTATAATTCTTTCGGTCCTGGAAATAGCGATTAAAAAAGCTAACCACTGTCCCTTTTTAGGCCATTTGTTTTTATTCTCTTTCCACTTATCAATATTGAAAAGTCTTATCAAAAAACTTTTTAGATTTTGGAGAAAAATACTAATAGATTTTTAGAATAGAAAGTTTAAGAAAGCTAATCCAAAAAACATTAAAGACAGTGTCACTGTGCCCCAAAAAATAATTTTTTCCGTACCTCTTTTTTTAAAATAATATCCTCCTTCTCCGCCAAAAATAGAAGAAAGCCCGCCACCCCTTTGTTGCAAAAGTATAGAGATAATTAACAAAATAGAGACAACGGCTTGGGATATAGTCAGAACCTTCATAACTATTATAAGTTAGAAACTTTCGATTTCTTTTTTGCTGAGAGGAAAAAGAGCTTCGCTCTCAATGTTTTATGATAAGAAATAGAAAACCTATGAGATTCGTCTTTTAAATGAAGAATAGTCATTTTAACTTCTCTTGGAAGTTTGTCAAGAGAGAGAGGATTTTTAAGAGAAATATTATACAGCAAATTTCTCTTTTTTGCAAGGGAGATAATAGGAATCGGCTTTACAAACTTCGCCCTCTGAAATTTCATTATTATTTTTTTCACGGCGTTCAATTGAGATTTTCCACCATCAACATAAATGAGGTCCGGTAACCCCCATTCCTGATGAGACAACCTTCTCCTTAAAACTTCTTTTAGACAAGCGATATCATTTTGTTTCAAAACTTGCTTTATCTTAAATTTTCGATATTGGCTTTTCTCAGGCACATATTTATATTCACAATATTTTCTCTCTTTCTCTTGGCAGAATCGCGACAATTTAAATACGACCATTGAACCCACCATCCCTAAATTTTTAATATTAGAGATATCATAACCCTCAATCCTTTTTGGAATTTGAGATAGATGAAGAATTTCTTTTAATAGGAGTCCAACATTTTCTTTCTCTTTTTGGGGAATTTCAACTAGGATTTCTCTGTGAAAAAAGATTTTTTTAAGACTTTCTATCCGGTCTCTAATTTTAGCTGCCTTCTCGAATTCTTCAGATTGAGCCATTTTCCTCATCTTGCTTGTTAAATTTGAAGTAAGTCTTTTTCTTTCTCCTGTTAAAATTAATTTTATTTTTTTAATATCATTCTTATAATCTTTTTTTCTTAAATTAGTTTCTTTTTTAAAAATCTTTCTGATTTTTGCCTCCCTTTTTATTAAACAGGGAGATGGACAGCGATCGAGCTGATACCAAAGGCAAGGTCTTTTGGGTAAGACTTCACAAGTTCTATAAGGGAAAATTTTTCTGATAGTTTTTAAAGCTTCTTTTAAGGCTCCTCCATCAGTAAAAGGACCGATATAATCAACTTTCAACTTACGACTTTCAACTGTCAACTGTCCTTCCTTGTTAGTTGTTAGTTGTCTGTTGTTAGTTGGCTGATGGGTAATAAATACCATAGGCCACTCTTCTTTTGTTATACCCACATAAAAATATTTTTTATCATCGCGAAAGAGAAGATTAAATCTTGGCTGAAATTTCTTAATCATTCGGCTTTCTAAAATCAGGGCCTCAATATCAGACTTCAATGGAATATATCCAATTTTCCTTATCTCCTTAATAAAAAGATTGTCTTTATAGTTGGGTTGGAAAAAGTGGGTTTTTACCCGTTCTCTTAAATTAACTGCTTTTCCTATATAAAGAGGGGATTTTTTAGCATTAAAAAAAATATAGACGCCGGCGGTGACGGGCAGAGAATTCAGCTGAGAAGGCTTAAGCTTTTTTAATCTCATAGTAATAAATATTCTACCATAACCCAGCAAAAATTAGATAATTGACAAATGAGCAAAAAATTATTATAGTAAAAGCAGCGCAAAAAGGAGGTTTAATAAAAAAATGGAAGGAAGAAGTGTAAAAGCAGCAGAAAAAGAGCTGGAAGAGAGAATAAAGTATAGGGAGATAAAATCTGTCGATAAGATAATGAAACCTGCCATGGTCGGCCTTATTAGATTCGGAGTCTTGCCAGTGAAAGCCAACTCAAAAGAACCATTTCCCTTTATAGTCCTGCGTCCTAGTGAGATAAGTAAAGTGGCAACAATAGTTCAGGCCTGGATTATGTCTCCTTTGACTGGCAACCACGACAAAAAAACAGAACTCGTTTTGTCTCCGAGCAAAGAGCTACGTCTGGAACCAGAAAATATTACCTTAGACCTAGAGACTTTGCAGAAAGAATTCATTGCTTTCGGTAAATGGCTCAAAAGCCTACCCTCAGATTATTTCGAAAAACATTGAAAAAGGAGGTGGAAAGAATGATGGAAAAAGAAAAAGAAAAAGAATGCCTCTTGAGATTAGAAACAATGAAGGCCGGTGGCGGGATAGCTATAGAAGACAAAGAATTTGCGCGAGTTCTCATTATCTGCAAGGCAGGAAATTGCTCCGACCCTGAAGGAGTTTTGGAGCAAACATGGAAAGCTGTTTTTCCTCAAGCAGAACTAAGACGTCCGGTAATCGATAACGAAGAATTTTACAGGCCAGTGATTGAGATATACAGGGTGTTTTTAGGAAAAGACGAAGATATCTTGGCAGGCAAGGGAGAAGAAATGCTTCTTCTGAAAGCGGCAAGAAGGGCATTAATAACCAAGAAAAATCCATCATCAGCAGAAAAAATCAGGGGATTCATTGATTCAGTAATTCTCTCTTCCTAATTTTTTTGTGAGGCATCAAAAGTGCCTCCTTTCTATTTTAGAAATTTTTTGTTTGCCCTCTCTTTAAATTAATGATAAAATTCTATAGTTTCTAAAAAAGAAAATATGAAAGGAGGGGATAAAAAGGTGAGTAGAATAAAAATCTTTACCGGAAGCTCTCATCCAACGTTAGCTGAAAAAATCTGCCAGAAACTTAAAGTCCCGCTTAGTCCTTTAGAAATCCAAGAGCATGCTAATGGCTGTTTTGAAATAATCTTGAAAGACAGTGTTTGTAGACAATCGGTGTTTTTAATTCAGACGTCCCTACCTGATACCTGCCAATTGCATCGACACTTGTGGGAACTTTGCCAAATGATAGACGCTGCTTCAAAATCCGGTGCCAGCAAGATAATTGTGGTGATGCCCTATGTTTCCTATGCTCGCTCCGATAAAATCCATACCCCTGGTATGGCCCTAAGCGCCGAATTATTGATAAAACTCCTTGAAGCAAGCGGAATGACAGGATTTATTGGAGTCGACTTTCACTCAAGAGAGATTGAGCAATTCTTCTCAAAGAAGACCAAACTCTATCATCTTTCGGCCTTGCCTCTGATTGCTAGATACCTTAAAAAAAGAGATTTAGAAAATACTATTTTGTTGCCGGCTGACCAGGGAGCGACAGACAGCGCATTTTATTTGGCAAAACATTTGAATGTTCCGCTGGGTAGGGTAGAAAAAGAAAGAATCAATGATACAAAAGTTAAAATAAAGAAGATAAGTGGTGAAGTTTTTGACAAAGATGTGATTGTGATTGACGACGAAATTTCAACTGGAGCCACCCTCAAAATTCTAGGAGGAAAGCTCGAAAGCATGAAGGTTCGAGGTTTAACTATTGCCCTAACCCATGGATTATTTGTCAGAAGAGCAGTTGAGGATCTTCGAAAGCTCCCGATATTAAAGGAAATTGTAGTCACTGATACCGTTCCTATCTCAGCAAAAGTCCCCAAAACCTTGCCGTTAAAAGTTCTTTCCTTGGCAGAAGTTTTAGCAAAAACAATTGAAGATATCGCTAGTAAAGAGTAATTGCATCCCGGCGGCTTATGAAAGCCGCCTTTTTCATATTTAAAATCTTAATTTCATTATCAGTTTATAACCTTCTTTAAATATTGACCGGTATGACTTTCTTTTTCTTTTGCTATTTTCTCAGGTGGTCCTTCGGCAATAATATAGCCGCCTTTATCACCTCCTTCTGGTCCAAGATCAATTATCCAATCCGCATTTTTTATAACATCAAGATTATGTTCTATCACAATTATGGTATTTCCTCTATCGCGGAGACGAGTAATTACCAAAAGTAATTTTTTAATATCATCAGGATGGAGTCCTACTGTTGGTTCATCTAAAATGTAAAGGACGTCACCACTCTCTGCCTTGGAAAGTTCATTGGCCAATTTTACTCTTTGAGCTTCGCCACCAGATAGATTGGGAGCCGATTGGCCAAGTTGAATATAACCAAGACCAACATCTTTTAAAGTTTTAAGTTTTCTTTCCAGGCCAGGAATTTTTCGAAAAAAGTTTAAAGCCTCATCTACTGTCATTTCAAGAACTTCAGCAATATTTTTATCTTTATATTTTATCTCTAAAGTCTCTTTGTTGTATCTTTTACTTTTACATTCTTCACACTCTACATAGATATCAGGTAAAAAGTACATTTCTACTTTTTTTAACCCTTGCCCCTGACAAGCCTCACATCTTCCCCCTTTCACATTAAAACTAAAACGGCCGGGCTTGTAACCTCTAATTTTTGCTTCTTCTATTTGGGAGAAAAGTTGACGAATATAGGTAAAAGCACCAATATAGGTGGCTGGATTAGAACGAGGAGTTCTACCAATGGGAGATTGGTCCACTATCGCCACTCTTTTTAAATTCTCTTTGCCCTCAATCTTGGTAAATTTTCCTGGTTCTTCTCTCGAGTTATAAAAGTCTCGCATCAACGCCCTGGCCAAAGTTTCATTTAATAAAGTTGACTTTCCTGAACCAGAAACTCCAGTAACGCAAATGAATTTAGCCAAAGGAAATTTAACATTAAGGTTCTTTAAATTATATTGTCTGGCTCCTTTTAGAATCAGATATTTTTGTTTTCCTTCTTTTATTTTTGTTTCTTTTTCAATTTCTACCTTCTTTTTCCCAGAGAGATAGAGGCCTGTTAAAGTTTTGCTTTTTAAAAGTTTTTTTGGAGAGCCTTCAAATGTTACCTTTCCGCCTTCTTCTCCTGCTCCTGGTCCAATATCAATAACCCAATCAGCAGCCAATATTGTTTGGGCATCGTGTTCTACTACAATTACGGTAGTTCCCAAATTCTTAAGCTTTTTTAAACTTCCAATTAATCTTCCTTGGTCTCGAGGATGAAGTCCAATAGAAGGTTCATCTAAAATATATGTTACCCCAACCAACTTTGAACCAATTTGGGTAGCCAAACGAATTCGTTGGGCTTCTCCTCTCGCTAATGTCCCTCCTTTTCTTTCTAAGGTTAAATAGTCAAGTCCAACATCGATTAGAAATTGAAGGCGATTGATAATTTCTTTGATAATAGGCAAGCCAATTTCTTTTTGAGGTTCTTTTAATTTCGATTTTTTTAAATTTCCAAAAAAATCTTTAGCTTGGATAATATTCATTTTCACTATATCATCGATTGACTTACCTAAAATTTTTATTGATAAGACTTCTGATTTTAACCGTCTACCCTTACAAACTGGACAAATTTTTATTCTCGTATATTGTTCAATTTCCTCTCTTGTGGCATCGCTTTCTGACTCTCGCCATTTTCTTTCCAGGAAAGGGATAACGCCCTCAAATACTCCATTTCCATGTAAAATTGTATGTTGAATCTCTTTTGAGAGTTGTTTAAAAGGTATATCTAAAGAAAAATTATAATCGGAAGAAAGGGTTTGAATCCTCCACCAGAAATAACTCTGTCTTCCCACTTTGTGGGAAGCCCTTGCCCAAGACAAAATTGCCCCTTCGGCCAAGGAGAGATTTTTATTAGGAATAACCAGTTCGGGATCTACTTCTAATTTTTCGCCAAGACCAGAACAAAAAGGGCAAGCTCCAAAAGGAGAATTAAAAGAAAAGAGCCGGGGTTCGATTTCAGGAAGCGAGATTCCGCATTGAGGACAGGAGAATCTTTCACTAAAGATAATATCTCGAGTCACTTGAGTCTTTATATCTGATTTTGGGCTTACTATTACTATTCCTTTTCCAATTTTTAAGGCTGTTTCTACTGAGTCAGATAATCTTGCCCTTTGTTCTCTCTGGCTTTTTTGGTAGCGTGGTGCTTCTAATTTTAAGATTCTTAGTCTATCTACAACTACTTCGATTGAATGTTTTTTCTTTTTGTCCAACATTAACTCCTTGGCCTCCTCAATAGGATAATAGCGGCCGTCGATTCTTAAATTTAAAAATCCCATTCTATCAATTTCTTCGATAACTCCTTTATGTTCTCCCTTTTTTTGACGAATAGCCGGTCCTAAAATTACAACTTCTCCCTGGAGTTTTAATACTTGGTCAACTATTTGGTCGATAGTTTGACGCTGGATTTTTCTGCCGCACTTTGGACAATAGGGAACACCGATTCTGGAAAATAAAAGTCGCAAATAATCATAAATTTCTGTAATTGTTCCAACGGTCGAGCGAGGATTTTTTGAAATACCTTTCTGGTCAATAGCAATAGCAGGGGAGATACCTTCAATTTTATCAGCATCGGGTTTTTCCATTACTCCCAGAAATTGGCGTGCGTAAGCAGACAAGCTCTCAACATATCTTCGTTGTCCTTCGGCATAGAGAGTGTCTAAGGCTAAAGAGGATTTTCCTGAGCCAGAAACCCCAGTTATTACTATGAAGTTATTCCAGGGTATATCAAGACTGATATTCTTTAAATTGTGAACCCTGGCACGTCTTATTTTTATAAATGACTTTTCCATATTGAGGATAACTCCTTAAACTGTTAGACAAACTTTTATTTTACTTTATTTTTAAAGATTTTTCAATTTGAAAACCCCTCTTTTAAGAGGGGGAAATAGCTTTACCCCCACCACCAAATTTTTGGTGTGGGGTTTCAGGTTTTTAGGAAGGAAATTTTTCTTATCTTTTAATGAAGTCTTTTATCAACCTTTCCGCTTCGTCTTGGGTCCTAATCCATTGTATTCTCTTATCTTTTTTAAACCAGGTCATTTGGCGTTTGGCAAATTGAATTGTGTGAAGGATTATTTTTGTTTTTATTTCATTCTTTTCTCTTTGTGCAAGAGAAAAAATATAATCTTTTTTATCCTCCGTAGCTTTTTTGTCCGCCGACTTCGTCTGGCCGGAGGCCGACTCCGTCAAGCCGAAGGCCGAAGCTTTAGCGGAGGCGGAAGCGAAGGAGAACCATTCTTGGTAGCCGATTGTTTGGAGTGGGGAAATATCCCAGCCATATTTTTTAACTATTTTTTTTACTTCTTTTTCAAGACCAAGCTCAAACATTTTTTCTACCCTTTTCTCAACTCTTTTTTTTAACTTTTCTTTTGACAATCTTATTCCTATCTCTAATACTTCAAAAAGAGGTTTCCCCCTGGACCTTTGTTGCCAGAATGACTTTTTTGTTGATTTGCAAACCTCAATTGCGCGAATTAATCTTCTTTTATTTTCTTTGTCAATAATTTTGGCTCCCGCGGGATCTAATTTTCGATAAATTTTGAATAATTCCGAAGTGGTTTTTTTCTCTAATCTAACCCTCAATTTTTTACTTTGAGGAACTTTTGGGAACTTAATATTATCGACGACAGCCCGAATATAAAGACCGGTTCCCCCGACCAGAAAAGGCACTTCCTCTCGCTTTTGGATATCTTTAATAGCCTTAATTGCCTCTTTTTTGTAAATCGCCACATTAAACTCCTGACTAGGTCTAACAACATCAATTAAATAATGAGGAATTCCTTGAATTATTTTTGGTGTAGTTTTGTGTTCTTTTTTGTGTGGTTTCGTGAATACTGCTTTAGCAGTACCAATATCCATTCCTTTATAAACTTGTCGAGAATCAGCTGAAATAATCTCCCCATGGAATTTTCGAGCCAGTTTAATGGTTAAATCCGTCTTGCCCGAAGCCGTCGGTCCTAAGATAACAATTAATTTTGGTAATTTTTTATTTCTCATTGCTTTTATATTCTAACCTGTTAAGGGCGATATATCGATGGAATTAGCGATATTAAATTAAAGTAAAAAAATAAAGCTGGATTAGTTCCAGTCTGAGATTTTGGTCAAAGAGCTAAAGACAGGAGTTATTTTATTGAGTGATAAGTAGAGGTTCCGGTAAAGTTTTTGATTTTTGTGATTTCTCTCCTAGTACAGACAATATTGATTAACAAAAAATAAATCATTATTAAATATTTGTCAAGATTTAAAAATATTATTTTACAAACTCTCCCTTCAACCCCCAAGAAGAAATAGCGATGATTTTTATCTTTATAAATTGACCAGTTAAACTAGTATTCAGTATTTGGCGTTTACTATTTAGCATTGAAATTTTTACTGTTTTGTAGCTTCTTGTTTTCCCAAAATAAAAATTATTTTTAAAGGTATCTATTAATACCGCGGCTTCTTTTTTGAGATATTTTTTATTATTTTCCAAAGCGGTTTCTTTTAAAATTTCAGTTAAAATCTTATATCTTCCTTCTTTTTCTTGCGGAGAAACGTCATCTTTTAGTTTTGCTGCAGCAGTGTCAGTCCGCGGAGAATATTTAGCAATATAAGCCATATCATATTTGATTTTTTTAAGAAGCTTTACTGTGCTTTCAAATTGTTTTTTTGTTTCTCCCGGGAAACCGACAATAATATCGGTTGAAATTGATATATCTTTTTCCAACCCCTTTCTGTATTTTCTAAAAGCAGTTCTGATTTTTTTGATTAAATTTTGATAATGTTTGATTGTATAGGGCCTGTTCATTTTCTTTAAAATTTCATCATCTCCTGACTGAGCCGGTAAATTTAAATAAGGAGTCACTTTTTGACACTTTGCCATTACCCTGATTAACTCATCAGAAAAATCTTTAGGATGAGGAGAGGTAAATCTAATCCAAAAATTACCCTTTATATCATTTATCATTTTTAAGAGTTTTGGGAAATTTATTTTCCTATCTTTATAGCTATTAACATTCTGTCCTAATAGCCAGATTTCTTTGTAATCTTTTCTTATTAAATTTTTCATTTCCTGAATTATTTCTCTTGCAGGTCTGGATACTTCTCTCCCTCTTGTATAAGGAACAACACAATAAGTGCAAAAATTATTACAACCGGTCATAATAGGCACAAAGGCGGAAAATCTGGTTTGATATTTTGGGGGAATTTCAAAGTACTTTTTTGTTTTTTGTCTTGCCCTCATCGTCCTAAACAACTTTGGCCACCTGGATAAATCTTTAATATCTAAAACCGAATCAAATTCTTTGGCCAATTTTCCTCTATCTTTTTTGAGGACACAGCCAGTCAAGACAGTTTTTAGCTTAGAGTCTTTAGTTTTTAGTTTTTTTAATTTAGGTGCAAGGCCATGGACTCTATCAACGGCCGACTGCCGGACGGAGCACATATTTACCAATATTAAATTAGCCTCGCTCATTTTTTTTGTGGGCTTTAAATTAATCCTTTCAAGGAAAGTAGCAATCCGTTCCGAGTCACTTTTATTCATTTGACAACCGTAGGTGATGATGAAGTACTTTTTCACACAGTTTAATTTTATAGTATACTAAAATATTAATATTGACAAATTTAAATATATCTGATATAATTTTGGCACAACTTTTGGAGGAGGTGAAACAATGGGCTTGAAAGACTTCATACTGGAAAAATGGAAAGGCTCGCCCTATCCGATAAATCCAGCATTCTGCAGCAGACTCACCCAGAATTGTGACATGTGCAAAACATTCGCTCCACGGCTTGCGCCATGCCTTAGAGAGCAACTCAAAAAAGAAAGTAGACTTTCAGAGGCAGCTATGTTCACTGGAAGAACAAAGGAGTGATAGGGTAGAGATCTGAAGAGAGAATAAACGAAAGAGAGAAAGGAGAAAAATTTTTAGAAGCTTAGAGTAAAGCACCTCCGTGTAGAAGTTATCCGGTACATTAATATACATTCATTCACATTGTTGGCTGGGATAGGTGTCCATATTTTTTTATCTCTTATATGTCCCAGCCTTTTCTGTTTATAGAAAATTTTTACAACTTTTTCAAAATCCTTTCCCGTCTCTTAGTTTTATAATTTTCTCCAAAAACTTATTCAATTTTACCGCTCCTAAATCTCCTTTCCCTCTTTCTCTTACCCGAACACTTTTATCCTTTAACTCTTTATCTCCGACAACCAAAAGATAAGGAATTTTTTGGAGCTCGCCACCCCAAATTTTTTTAGAAACAGTTTCATTCTCATCTTTAACTTCTATTCTACATCCAGCATCTAACATCTTACTTCCGACTTCTTTGGCATATTTTTGATGCCGGGATCCAACCGGTATTATCCAGATTTGGACTGGGGATAACCACAAAGGAAGAGCCCCACCATAGTGCTCGAGTAAAACTCCGATAAATCTTTCTATTGAACCCAAAAGGGCCCTGTGAATCATTATTGGCCGGTGCTTTCTTCCTTTTTTATCGATATAATTCATATTAAATCTTTCTGGCAAATTGAAATCAACCTGAATCGTTGTACATTGCCAGGGACGACCTAAGGAATCCTTTATTTTGATATCAATTTTTGGGCCGTAAAAAACTCCTCCCCCCGGGTCAATTTGATATTTTAATTTCAGTTTTTTGACAACGTATTTTAAAGAATTTTCTGCTTTTTGCCAGTCTTTTTCAGTTCCAGCATATTTTTCTGGCCGGGTCGAAAGATAAATGTCAAAATCTTTGAACCCAAAAGTTTTAATAATTTTAAAACCAGCCTTAAGAAGCTTGATTAATTCTTGAGATATTTGATCAGGGGTACAAAAAATATGAGCATCATCCTGGGTAAAGCCCCGAACCCTGACTAAGCCATGTAAAACACCAGATTTTTCATAGCGATAGACTGTCCCCAATTCGGCAAAATATAATGGTAATTCTTTATAAGAGCGAATTTTGGAATTATAAATCTTGACATGGAAAGGGCAATTCATTGGTTTTAACATATATTCCTCCTCATCAATTTTAATCGGGGAATACATGTTTTCTCTGTATAAATCCCAGTGGCCAGAAGTTTTCCAAAGATCCAATTTTCCAATATGGGGGCTGACTATCCATTGATATCCTTGTAAAATTAATTCTTTGTATAAATAATCTTCGATAATTTTTCTTAAAATTGCTCCCCTTGGATGCCATAAGGGAAGGCCAGTCCCAACTTCCTCATCAAAAGAAAACAACTCTAATTTTTGGCCTAAAATTCGATGGTCTCTCTTCTCCGCCTCCTCCTCTTTTCTTAAATAATCTTTTAATTCTTCTTTTGTTTTGAAAGCCACCCCATAAATTCGAGTAAGCATGGGATTTTTTTCATTTCCCCGCCAATAGGCACCAGCAATCTTTGTCAATTTAAAAGAGTCTATTATTTCTTTTGCTTGCCCTGAATGAAATTGAAGGGTTGATTTAACATGAGGACCCTTACAAAGGTCTAAAAATTGTCCAACCTGATAAGTTGAAACTTCTTTTTCACCCGATTTTTCCAATTCTTTTATTAACTCTAATTTATAAGGTTGATTTCTAAACAGTTCTTCTGTTTCTTTTATCCCTAAATTTTTCTTTCTAAATTCTAAATTCTTTTTTATAATTTCTCTCATTTTCTCTTCAATTTTTGGCAAATCTTCAGGAGCTATTCGCGTTATTCCGCGTTTCAATCCGCGTTGGTCCGCTTCTATAAATTCAAAATCGTAATAAAATCCGTTTTCAATTGCTGGTCCGATGCCAAATTTTACCCCAGGATATAACTTCTGAACGGCATAAGCCAGAACATGGGAAAGCGAATGACGGATAGTTTCAATTTTCATAGATTACTACGAATTACCTACCCGCCATCAACTTCGCCTTGGGCGAATGGCAGGCGGGCGAGTTTTTATACAAATATACAAATTTGTAGATTCGTAACTGGATTTATGATTTGCAGCTTATTTAATTTCTTCTGCCTCTTCGCAAATAATTTTTAATTCTCCGTCTCTTTCAGAGACTCTTCCTTCAATTTTCAGAATTTTATTCTCCCGGAACAAAAGAGATTTTTTTTCTAACATATCTGGGAAAACTAGAACTTCAATCTTCCCGCTTAAGTCCTCGACAGACAAAAAGAGCATAGTTTGACCTTGACGAGTTACAGTTTTTTGAATTCCCGAAATAATTCCAGCGATTCTGACCTGATTAGAAATTGAATCAGAAGAAAGATCTGCTATTGAAAAAAGGTTTTTAGTTTTCTCTTTGAAATTTTCTAAAGGATGGGCAGAGACAAAGACGCCCAAAAGCTCTTTTTCCCAAATAATTTTCTCTTCTTCGGTTAAAGAATAAGGGCTATCTTTTAAAGTCAAGCCAGTCATGACCACTCTTTTATTCTCTTTTGGTAGGGAGTTATTATAAAATGAAAAAAGAGAAGCGTCACCATTTATTTTTTTCCTTTGGGATTCTCTTGCAAACTCAAGAATTTTCTCAAGGTTAAAAAGAAGCTTCCCTCTCTCTCCAAGCCTGTCAAGAGCCCCGGCTTTTATTAAACTTTCAATGGATTTTTTATTTAAGACTTCACTTGGTATCCTTTCAATAAAATCTTCAACCGATAAAAACTTTCCTCTATTTTTTCTCTCCTCAACAATTTTCTCAACAATATTGTGTCCAACGTTCTTTATAGCAGTTAAACCAAAACGAATAGTATGGTTATCAATAATAGTAAATTTGGAGATACTCTCATTAATATCGGGTGGTAGAACCTTGATTCCCATTGTTTTGGCCTCCTCAAGCAGGATTTTTAATCTATCGATATTTTTTTGTTCGCTATTCATTAAAACTGCCATAAATTCAATTGGAAAGTGAGCTTTAAGGTAGGCCGTTTGATAAGCAATCATGGCATAAGAAACACTATGGCTTTTATTAAAACCATACCCAGCAAATGGTAAAATCCAATTCCAGATTTTTTCGGCGGTTTCCGTCCCTATTTTGTTTTTCATCATACCTTTTATGAACTTTTCTTTCTGTTCCAAGAGCAAATGTCTAATTTTTTTACCGACAGCCTTCCTTAAAATATCTGCCTCGCCCAGAGAAAAACCGGCTAATTCTTGTGCAACCTTCATTAATTGTTCTTGGTAAATCATCACACCATAGGTATCTTTTAAAATAGGTTTTAGTTTTGGATGGAGGTATTCTATTTTCTTTCTTTTGTGTTTTCTTTGAATATATTCAGGGATAAGTTCCATAGGACCGGGTCGGAATAAAGCAATCATTGCTACAATATCCTCAAATTTTGTCGGTCTTAATTCTTTCAAATATCGCTTCATTCCCTCAGATTCTAATTGAAAAACTCCTGTTGTGTTGGCTCTTTGTAAGAGTTTGTAAGTTTCTTTATCGTCTAAGGTAAGCCTGGAAACATCAATCTCGATATTGTGGAGTTTTTTAATTAGCCTTAAAGCATCTTCAATAATGGTTAAGTTACGAAGTCCCAAAAAGTCCATTTTCAATAATCCCAAGTTTTCGATAGAGTGCATTTCATACTGGGTAATAATAGTTCGGTCATCTTGGGAGGCATGTTGAAGAGGAATAAGCTCTGCTAAGGGAGTGGGGGAGATGACAACGCCGCAGGCATGAGTTGAGGCATGGCGAGCAACTCCTTCAAGTTTTTTTCCAATCTCAATCATCTTTCTTGCTTTTGGTTCGCTTTCGTAGGCCTGACGAAATTCCCTAACTTTTAAAAGAGTGTCGTCCAGAGTTGAAAAGAGAGGGATCATTTTAGCGATTCTGTCACAATAACTGTACTGGTATCCCAGCGCTCTTCCAACATCTCTTACTACTTGTCTGGCTGCCATTGTTCCAAAAGTAATAAGCCGCGCTACTTTCTCTTTTCCGTATTTTTCTGATACATAATTAATGACTTCATCCCTTCGAGTATCGGCAAAATCAAGGTCAATATCTGGAAGTCCAGCAATTCTCTCGGGATTTAAAAAGCGCTCAAAAAGGAGATTATATTTTAAGGGATCTACATCCGTAATATTTAAAAGATAAGAAACTAAAGAACCAGCTACACTACCCCTACCAGGGCCCACCACAATTTTGTTCTTTTTTGCCCAATTAACAAAATCTTGAACTATCAAAAAATAAGAAGCAAAGCCAGTTTGTTTAATTACCGAGAGTTCGTACTCAAGTTTCCTTCTAATCTCTGGAGTTATATTTTGAAAACGTTCCTGAAGTCCGCTTTGGCAAAGTTCTTCTAGATACTCATCGGGTATTTTACCGTTGGGTACTTCAACACGGGGAAGTTTTACTTTCCCCAGTTCAAACTCGAAAGATATTTTATTAACTATTTTTTGCGTGTTTTCTATTGCTTCGGGCACGTCTTTGAAAAATCTTTCCATTTCTTCTTGAGAATGGAAAGAAAAATCATCCATTTTCATCGTTAATCGTTCGGGATCGTTTGGATCGGCACTGGTGTTAATTAACATCAAAATATCTTGAGCTTCAGCATCTTTAGTTTTCAGATAATGGACATCATTTGTAGCTACAAGAGGTATTTCATTTTTTTTAGAAATGGAAATTAGGGCTCTATTAACTTTCTTCTGTTCTGGAATATGAGGATGGGGTTGAATTTCAAGATAAAAATTGTCTCTGCCAAAGATTTCTCTATATTTTTGAGCTAACTTTTCTGCTTCATCAATTTTCCCTGCCAAAATTAACTTGGGAATTTTTCCTTGAAGACAGGCAGAAAGACCAATAAGACCATTTGAGTATTTTTTCAAGAGTCCTTCGTCAATGCGGGGCTTATAATAAAAACCCTCGAGCCAAGCTTTTGTGGTAAGCTTTACTAAATTTTGATAACCTTCAAAATTTCGAGCGAGGAGCACCAAGTGATATCTCTTACCATCAATATTCGGGCGACGCTGCTCCATTTTTTCATAGGCTAGATAAACCTCCTCTCCGATAATTGGTTTAATCCCAAGGTTTTTCGCTTTTTGGTAAAATTCAATTGCTCCGTATAAAGCTCCGTGGTCAGTGAGGGCAACTGAATCCATTCCCAACTCTTTTGCTCGTTTTAAAAGCTCGTCAATTTTGGGAAGACCATCCAAGAGAGAGTACTGCGAGTGGACGTGAAGATGGGCAAATCCTGACATAAAATAAATTTTTTTAAAAAAATAAGCTCTTGTTTAATATAATAATATTCTACTCTTCTTTTTACAAGAGTTAAAAATTAAAAAGAGCTGGGATATCACGAATCCCAGCACTTAGGTTTGGACGAGAGTAGACACTTCCATATTGTCACCTCCTTTTAGCGCAGACTCTTCAATTTCTTTTTCTCTCTCAAGATTCTCAAGTTCCCTTTCCAGCTCTAGCACCTTATTTCTAAGAAATTCCAGCCGGTTTTTCTTCCAAGTAGGTCCTGGCCAATACCTCTCTTGCTTCTCTTCTTTTTTGAGTTCTCTTTCTATCTTTCGGATTTCTTTCTTACCCTTTTTGATTGCTTCTTTGATTGCTTCCTTCCTGATTATATTTGATTTAGTTCTCTCTTTGACTTCTAATGCCTCGTCGAAACTTATTGGCGAGCGCAAAAAGTGTTGATTTATCCAATTCCGCACTTTTTCTGGGTCTTCTATTGTGACCAGGCCCGCATTTTGCTCTAGGTGGTTCAATTGCTCCCTCGTAAGGTCTTCCCTGATAATCCACATTTTATTACTGATATCTCTTTTCACTTCTGGGGAATCAGTGTATTTCGAGAATTCGTAATAATGTTCTGCTTGGCTTTGCGGTTTTCCCCTCGCTATTTTTGGATAGATTTCTTGCCAGGCAACTTCAGCTAACGGTGGTATCATTTCTATTATATATTCGCCATCTTCGATGCTAATGCCCTTTTTGCGATGTTTCTCAAAAACCTCTCTTTGGAGCAGTCCTTCCAGTTCTTCTTCAAGAACAAGAAGGTCGTCAGTAGTAGGGTTCTGAGATAGGACTGTTTCGGCCGCCCATTGTTTCTCCGAATTAACCTTCCGGACAATGTCCAAAAGGACATAGTTGGGAATAGCTTTTGCCTGAGAATGATATCTCCTGACAGCTTTGGTTAGCTTTGATTGAGAATCTATCTCTCTAAGAATAATAATTAAGGCCCGTTCGGTCAAAAGTCCTTTCTCTATTATGATGTCGGCTACTTGGTTTTTTAGTTCTGACACTTCTTTTTCATCTTTGGGCCAGGAAGGTTTTAGACTTTCCAGAATTTCTAGGAGATAAGTTCTCTCTTGCTCCGGGCTAAAGGTTTTTTTGGTAAGGCGCTTGAGAAACTCTTTAGATGCCTCTAGTCCCAACTTGCCACCTCTACGGATAGTCCTTAGTAAGTCCTCGTCTTTCATAGTCGGCATTTTTCCGGTAATTTCCCTTTCCAATTTTTCACCTCCCAAACGTTAATCTACTCTTAAAATTATCCTAAATTTCTTCACTTTTGTCAATATTTACTCTTATCTGACCTTAACCCTCATTAATTCTAAAAAAATCTTGAGCTCTTGATTTTCTCTTTGATTTATAATTTAATTTTAAATAAATTCTTTTTTATGTTTCCAAGTTTTCGGGAAGAACAAAAACTTCAAAAAAAAGGATACAAAATAATCGCCGGAATAGATGAAGCAGGTCGAGGAGCATTAGCTGGACCGGTGGTAGCCGCCGCTGTTTTATTAAAGAAAAACCCGAAATTTAAGATTAAATCTGCTGGCTCTTTTTTAAAGGAAATAAAAGATTCAAAGCAACTCTCTCCTCAAAAACGAGAGAAACTTTATCGACTTCTAACCGGAAGTGTGAATATAGAGTGGGGGATAGGTAGGACATCAGAAAGAATTATTGATAAAATCAATATTTTGGAAGCTACGAAATTAGCGATGACAAGGGCAACAAGAAATTTAGAAAAAAAGGCAAGGAGAAAAATTGGATTCCTTATTTTAGATGGAAATTTTACCTTGCCCGCCGAAGCTTTAGCGAAGGCGGGAATAAATTCAAATATTCCCCAAAAACCAATAAAAAAAGCGGACGCAAAAGTCTTATCTTGCGCCTGCGCTTCTATCTTAGCAAAAGTCACTCGAGATAGATTAATGAAAAAAGAAGATAAAAAGTATCCTGAATATAAATTCTCAAAACACAAGGGTTATGGAACAAATTTCCATTTTAGAATTTTAAAGAAATACGGCCCTTGTAAAATTCATAGAAAAAGTTTTCGCCCAGTTAGAAAATAATGTAAAATCTCAGAAAAATATCAAACAATGATTTAGAATTTGTATTTTCAATATTTTTCTGATAAGATTTATATTTACTGAACACCTATGACTGCTCCTAAGCAACGTCATACTAAATCAAGGAGAAATAAAAGAAGGCAACGTTTTGAATTAAAACGCCAAATCTTTTCGATTTGTCCAAAATGTAAAAATCCTATTTTGCCTCATCATATGTGCCAAAATTGCGGATATTATCAGGGCAGAGAAATTATCGATGTTTTAGCCAAGCTTGAGAAAAAAGAAAGAAAGCAAAAAGAAAAAGAAATCGCCAAGGCAGAGAAAGAAAAAGGAGCTAAAAAAGAAAAACCATTAACGATGGAAGAACTTTCAAAAAAACCATAAAATTGTGATTTTAAGATCTCTAAAGTCACAAGGCCAATTTTGGAGAAAGTAGGTCTGGGAAGAGCCACTCACTTTTATGGATAAAAGTGAGTGTGATTTTTCAGACAAAATTATATGGCTTATCGTCACCTTTCGCGCTCTATCGCAATGCAGTCTTTATACGAAAGAGATTTTAGAAATTTGTCGGAAAAAGAATTAGGAGAAGTTGTCGAGAGAAATATTAGAGAATTCGGACCAGGCATGGAAGATACAGATTTTTCCAAGAAGATAGTTTCAGGCGTTATTAAAAACTTGAAAAATATTGATACGATTATAGAAAAATCTGCTCCAAAATTCTCTCTTCAGCAAATTAACATTATTGATAGAAACATTCTAAGGATTGGTGTTTACGAATTACTTTATGCCGACAAGGAAGAAGTGCCCCCGAAAGTAGCAATTAATGAAGCAGTGGAGTTAGCAAAAAATTTCAGTGGCGAGACATCGAGAAAATTTGTTAATGGAGTACTCGGGACAGTATTTAATATAATAAAAGAAAGTGAGAACAAAGATAAAGCAAAAACTAAAGATGACAAGTGATTCGAAAATTATGAAAAATAAACATAATTTTTCTGATAAGAATTTTTCAGGGAAAGACCCGAAGGGATTAGAGAATATTTTGGAAGTTTCTTTTAAAAATCAGAATTTATTTCAGGAAGCCCTTATTCACCGATCTTATCTAAACGAGCACCCCGAATGTTCTCTAAAGCATAACGAAAGATTGGAGTTTTTAGGAGATAGCGTCTTGGAACTTTTGGTGAGTGAATATTTATACAAAGAATTTCAAAGACCAGAAGGAGAGATGACAAATCTTCGTGCTGCTTTGGTGAATTCTGAAACATTGGGCGAAATTGCCAAAAAATTAAAAATAGAAGATTACTTGTTTCTTTCCAAGGGAGAGGCAAAAGATACGGGGAGAGCGAGAACAGTTCTTTTGGCAAATGCACTCGAGGCAATCATTGGAGCAATTTATCTTGACAAAGGACTAACTGAAGCAAGCAGATTTGTTAGAAAGAATATTCTTTCGGCTTTACCGGATATTCTTAAAAAGGAAATTATTAAAGACTCAAAAACCCAATTTCAAGAAATAAGCCAGGAGAGATTCCGAGTTACCCCCCGTTATGAGGTTTTAAAAGAATGGGGACCAGACCATGCCAAGAGATTTTTAGTAGGATTGTATTTAAATAAAACGATAATGGCCCAAGGGCAAGGCTTCTCAAAACAAGAAGCAGAAGAGGCAGCAGCCAGGAAAGCTCTCCAGGCCTTAAATTCTAATACGAAATTATAAATAGCCAACAAATATTATTTTTTAATAACTAAAATTTAAAATAGTTTTAAACTTATGTTAGTTATCCGTTTACAGCGCATAGGCAGAAAAAATCAACCCCTTTTTAGAATAGTTTTAACTGAGAAGACAGCGCCAATTAAAGGGAAATACATTGAATCGCTGGGGTTTTTAAATCCTCTTCAAAAAGAATATCATTTAAAATCTCCAAGAATTCGGCACTGGCTATCGCAAGGAGCCAAGCCCTCCGATACCGTCTATAATATCCTTGTTAAAGAAAGGATTTTACAGGGTCCTAAAAGGAAAATTAAAATTAAGAAAAAGAAAGAAGAGAGAAAAGCCGAGAAACAACCTGAAAAAAAAGCTGAAAAAAAAGCTGAAACCAAGCCAGCAGAGAAAAAATCAGAAAAAAAAGAGAAAAATAAATAAAATTAATATTTAATCTTATGAAACCTATTCTTTGGTTTGAAGATATTAGTTTAGATGACGTTCCTAAGGTTGGGGGGAAAAATGCCTCTTTAGGAGAGATGATACGAGAACTCAAAAAAGATGGGGTGGCTGTTCCCAATGGTTTTGCCCTTACTTCCGAATCCTATTTTGATTTTCTCCAAAGGGCAGGTATCAAGGACAAGATTCGAAAAATTATTTCCAAGATAAATATTAAAAATTTAAGAGACCTTAACCAAAAATCAAAAGAAATTCAAAATTTAATATTAAAGGCGAACCTGCCCAAGGACCTACACGAAAAGACTTTGAAATTCTATCGTAAGTTAAGTGAGGAATACAAAGAAAAAACTACGGATGTAGCAGTAAGGTCTAGTGCCACGGCCGAAGATCTTCCCACCGCTTCTTTTGCTGGAATGCATGAAAGTTTTCTTAATATCAGAGGAGAAAAAGAATTAATCTTAGCAATCAAAAAATGTTTCGCCTCTTTGTTTGGTGCTCGAGTAGTTTCTTATCGAGAAGAAAAAGGATTTGATCATACAAAAATTGCCTTATCGGTAGGAGTCCAAAAAATGGTTCGGTCTGATTTAGCGTCAGCTGGCGTAATATTTACCTTAGATACAGAAAGTGGTTTCCCTGATGTAGTTTTAATTAACGGTTGTTGGGGATTGGGTGAAATGATAGTAAAAGGGAAAGTGATACCCGACGATTTTTTAGTTTCCAAAAGAATGCTCCTGAAAAGTTATCCGGCCATTATTAAAAAGGTTTTAGGGTCAAAGGAACTGAAGATGATATCGACAAGAGAGAAGGCAAATCCTACTAAGATAATAAAAACCTCACAAAAAGAGAAGACAAGTTTTATTCTTTCTGACGAGGAGATATTAAAACTATCTCTCTGGGCAATAAAGGTAGAGAACTACTATTCCAGGAGAGCCGGAAAGTGGCAGCCAATGGATATCGAATGGGCAAAAGACGGAAAATCTCAAAGATTATTTTTTGTTCAGGCTCGGCCAGAGACCGTTCATAGCTCCAGAGAAAAGAGAAGTTTTACTGAATATACCCTTCAAAAAGAAGGAAAGATTCTTATCACCGGTATTTCTATTGGCGAAAAAATTGGCCAAGGGGAATCTAATATTATTAGAGATGTAAGAGGAATTAAAAAATTTAAAAAGGGGGAAATACTTGTCACTAAAATGACTGATCCCGATTGGGAACCGATTATGAAAATTGCTTCAGGAATCATTACTGACGAGGGTTCAAGAGTCTGCCATGCCGCCATTGTCTCTCGCGAGTTGGGAATACCTTGTATTGTCGGTACTAAAAGTGGTACGGCGATAATTCCTCAGCGTAAAGATATCACTATTGATTGTTCCAAGGGCGAGAAGGGCTTTATCTATAAAGGGAAAATTCCTTTTGAGAAAAAAGAACATAAATTTGAGGAACTTCCCAAAACGAGGACTGAAATCTCTTTAAATATTGGATCTCCTGACATTGCTTTTAGATCCTCTTTTTTACCTAATGATGGAATAGGATTAGCCAGGGAGGAGTTCATCTTTGCTTCAGAGATTAAAATTCATCCTTTAGCTCTGATTCATTTTGAAAAACTTCCCAAAAAGATCAAAACCCAAATTGAAAGAATTACCGCTGGCTATAAAGACAAAAAAGATTTTTTTATTGAGAAATTAGCTCAAGGGATAGGAAGAATTGCCACCGCTTTTTACCCTAAAGAGGTGATTGTTAGATTTTCCGACTTTAAAACAAATGAATACGCAAACTTGGTAGGAGGAAAATTTTTCGAACCAAAAGAATCCAACCCAATGATTGGTTGGCGAGGAGCTTCAAGATACTATTCCAAAGATTTTAAAGAAGCTTTTTTGCTTGAATGCCAAGCTCTTAAAAAATCAAGAGAAGAATACGGGCTCAAAAATATCGTTGGTGAAGTCCCATTCTGTCGAACAGTGGAAGAAGGTAAAAAAGTATTGGAGCTAATGAAAAATGCCGGCTTAAGAAGAGGACAAAACGGCTTTAAAGTTATTGTGATGTGTGAAATCCCCTCCAATGTTATTTTGGCGAAGGAATTTTTAAAGATTTTTGACGGGATGTCAATTGGGTCTAACGACTTAACCCAACTTACCTTAGGAATTGATAGAGATAGCGCTATTTTAGCTAAAATTGGTGATGAGAGAAATGAGGCAGTCAAAAAATTACTTAAAGAAGCGATTGAGGCCTGTAGAGAAAAAGGGAAGTATTCTGGAATTTGTGGTGATGCTCCCTCTACTTTTCCGGAGATTACAAGGTTTTTGGTAAAAGCTGGAATTCAAAGCATTTCTGTTAATCCTGATGTAGCTGTGAAAACTCGATTGTTGGTGGCGAAAGAAGAATCAGAGCTCAAAAATAAATCTCAATATCTTGATTAATAATTGGACAACCTAATTTATCCTTACTTTAACGACAAAAACCCGCTCAAAGCGGGTTTTGACATTAGGAGGAAAAGCAGGATATAATAATAAAATCTCCTCTTTTATTTTATGAAACAATCTCAACTTCTTCTTAGCACTAAAAAAGCGATAAAAAGTAAAATAGAGATTGCCTCTCACCAACTTTTAATAAGAGGGGATTTTATTGAAGAGTTAGCAGCAGGTATTTATAGTTTTTTACCCCTTGGCTTTTTGGTCCTAAAAAATATTGAAAAGATTATTCGCGAAGAGATGATAAATCTTGGAGCTCAGGAGTTATTTTTGCCTGCTTTACAACCAAAAGAACTTTGGGCAAAAACTACTCGTTGGAAGAAAATGGATCCACCCCTGTTTAAGTTAAAGGATCGTCACCAAAAGGATTTTGCTTTGGCTCCTACCCACGAAGAAGTTATCACCCAAATTGCCCAAAAGAGAATTTATTCCTTTCGTGATTTACCCAAGGCCGTCTTTCAAGTTCAGACCAAATTTCGAAACGAGATGAGGGCAACTGGTGGGCTCCTGCGCCAACGCGAATTTTTGATGAAAGACCTTTATAGTCTTCACCAAACAGAAAAAGAGGCAATTTTGTTTTACGAAAAAGTTAAAAATAGTTATTTCAAAATCTTTAGACGATGCGGTCTTTCTCCTTTTTTGGTTGAAGCTTCTTCAGGGACAATAGGCGGGACTCTCTCCCACGAATTTATGGTAGAAAGCCCATCGGGAGAAGATAGAATCTTAATTTGCAAAAAATGTGGATTTGGGGCAAATATGGAGAAGATAGGCAATATTAAAAACTGTCAAAAATGTAAGGGGAGGATGGAGAGAAAAAACGCCATTGAGGTTGGTCACGTCTTTTATTTGAGCGACAAGTATTCAAAGTCTTTTAATCTTAAATTTTCAGCAAAGGATGGTCAAAAAAGTTATGTCAAAATGGGTTGTTTTGGAATCGGATTACCTCGCTTAATGGCCGCTTCGGTAGAGATAAATCATGACGAAAGAGGAATTGTTTGGCCCAAAGAAATTGCTCCTTTTTTAGTTCACTTAATTCCCATTCCCTCGAAAAATAATGCAATTCAAAAAGAGATTGAGAAAACCTCTGATTTTGTATACCATACTTTACAAAAATCGAAAATTAATGTACTCTACGATGATAGAAAAAATAGAACTCCAGGAGAAAAATTTGCCGATGCTGACCTTATCGGAATTCCTATAAGAGTTGTCATTTCAGAAAAAACTCTGAGTAAAGAATCCACTGAGATTAAAGAGAGAAAAGAAAAGGAAGGAAAGTTGGTAAAAATTAAAAAAATTATTAATTTTTTAGTTAAATAATTAACTAAATTTATGATTTGGTCACGAGACATGGGAGTCGACCTTGGCACAGTGAATACCCTCGTTTATGTTAAAGGGAGAGGCATTATTATTCACGAACCTTCAGTTGTCGCAGTCAATAAAAAAACCGGCCAAATTTTAGCCATTGGAGAAGAAGCACGAAAGATGGTAGGGAAAACCCCTGCCCATATTGTAGCAATAAGGCCTTTAGTTGCCGGAGTTATTTCTGATTTTGAGATTACTGAACAGATGATCCGTTATTTTATTGACAAGGCTTTCGGAAAAAGATTTTTTCCCTGGCCTCAACCACGCCTGGTAGTGGGAGTCCCTTGCGGAGTGACAGAGGTAGAAAAAAAAGCAGTAGAGGATGCTGCCCGCAATGCCGGAGCAGGCGAAGCTTACTTAATTGAAGAACCTCTGGCAGCAGCCATTGGCATTCGCCTCCCAATCCAAGAGGCCGGTGGAAATATGATTGTGGATATTGGAGGTGGCACTACTGAAGTAGCGGTGATTTCCTTGGGAGGAATAGTTAACTCAAGATCTATTCGAATCGCCGGTGAAAGATTAAACCAGGACATCGTTCGCTATGCCGAAGAAGAATTTAAATTGGTCCTGGGAGAAAGAACGGCTGAGGAAATTAAAATTAAAATTGGTTCGGCAATGCCCCTTAGAGAAGAACTTCAATATCCAATGAGAGGAAGAGATATTATTACTGGTCTCCCCAAGGAGATTATGGTAACTGACGAAGATGTAAGGGAGGCGATGAAAAACTCCATTCGGGCTATTGTAAGTGAAATCAAAAATGCCGTAGAAGATACCCCGCCAGAACTTTTAGCTGATGTTATGAAAAGAGGAATATATCTTGTGGGAGGAGGAAGCCTCTTGCGAAAATTAGATGAACTTATCCAAAAAGAAACTAGGATTTCGGTAAAAACTCCCGAAGACCCTATGACAGCAGTAGTGAGAGGATGTGGTATTGTTCTTGAGAATTTACCTAAGTTAAGAGAAGTTCTTATCTCTACAGAAGAGTTAGAACCACCAAAGTAAATTTATTAACTTCCAGTGAAAAACTCTAAACCTCCAACACCAAATTTTTGGTGCGGGGGTAAAGAATTATGAAAATAGATCACATCCTGAAGTTATCCAGGCTTAAGGTAAAAGGCAAAGAGAAAAAAGAACTGGAGAAAGAGTTCTCGTCGATTTTAAATTTTGTCAAAAAATTAAAAGAGCTAGAGGTGAAAAATGTGAAGCCGATGACTTATCCAATAGAACTTAAAAATATATTGAGGGAAGATGAAATTTTTCAAGAAAAAAATACCTCCTTACAATCCAAAAAATTAATAGAGTTAGCTCCAAAAACCAAAGAGCGATCCATTAAAGTCAAGCAGGTCTTCTAAAGTTATTTCCGTTCTTTACCCCGTTAGAAAGCTCCCTTTTTGAGTGGAGAATGAGAAAAATCTCCACTTCCCCCTTGTTCTTAGAAAGGACGGGATATAAATCCTTTCTGACGGGGTTTACAAATGAAATTATAGCTAACAGGACTAGGAAGGTTTTATGACAATAAAAGAACTCCATCAAAAACTTATCAGGAAAGAAATCTCGGTGCTTGAAATAGTAAAAACCTGTCTTAAAAAAATAGAAAGAGAAGATAAGAAAATTCACTCTTTTTTAACTCTTGTTCCAGAATTAGCGATAAAGCAAGCCCAAAAAACTCAAGCAAAGATTGATAGAGAATTCAAGGCACCCTCTTCAAAAGTACTAAATACCTCTAAAGATAAAATCTCTTTACTTTGCGGTATTCCCTGTGCCATAAAAGACAATATCTTGGTTGAGGATGTAAAGTGTACAGCCGGCTCAAAAATTCTTCAGGACTATATTTCTCCTTATGATGCTACAGTGATAAAAAGGCTTAAAGAGGCAGGGGCAATCATATTAGGGAAGACTAATCTGGATGAGTTTGCCATGGGTTCCTCTACAGAAAATTCTGCCTTCGCTATTACCCGCAATCCCCACGATTTTAATCGGGTTCCCGGTGGCTCTTCCGGAGGC
>Ga0210024_1000584_pt1 | contig 33421 bp, 31 predicted proteins | sample CryGeymeta201525_FD_183988 | JGI IMG/M metagenome (GOLD analysis project Ga0210024, IMG submission 183988) | Groundwater microbial communities from Crystal Geyser aquifers in Utah, USA - Crystal Geyser metaG 2015-25 (SPAdes) (version 2) | ecosystem: Environmental > Aquatic > Deep subsurface >...
TTGGTGGGGTAGGTTTCTGCCAGCCGACTGCTGATTTTAACATTGTCGGTGTGGCCCTCGACCAGCAGTGCTTTGTCGGGGAATTTGTTCATAATGTCCCCCAGACTGCGCAGCACTTTGATGCCTTCGGCGCGCACCGCAGTTTTGCCGGAATCGAAGAGGATTTTGTTGGGCAGATTGACCGACAACTGCCCCTTGAGATTGGTAATTGTCAGTTCCCCGCGCTGAATTTCCTGTTCGAGAGCGCCCACCAGTTGATCATAGGTATCTTTGAGCTTGGCCAGTTTCTCTTCCCGCGCCAGGCGTTCGGCTTCGATCTGGGCCTTGAGACCGGCATTTTCCTGCTGCAATTGGGCGATGCGCGTGAGGAGTTCGGTGTTGGTTTGGCTCATTTCTTCGAGCTGTTGCTGCATTTCGTTTTCGCGGCCACTGAAAGTTTGCTCTAAGCGGTCACGCCCGGCGCGTTCACTGAGCAGGGTCTGGTGTAATTCGGAATTTTTTTTCAGTTGCGCAATCAATTTGTCATTCAGGGCTGAGCTTTGTTCCTCCAGCGCGCTTTTCTGCGCTTCAAGTTGGCTAATGCGCGTTTCGGCGTTGTTCAGGCTTTGTTGAAATTGCTCTGATTCCTGAACTTTCCGTTCGTAGGTTTCCTTGCCGACGCAGGCGGATAACAGCAGAAAAAAAACCAGAGGGACGAGGGTACGCATGAGAAACTCCTTGTTTTTCAGGTTTACAAATGGCTTCCATTCTCGGTACAAGTGGTGGAAATGTAAAGAAGATTCTCGCGCTTGTCTATGGCTTTTCTGTTGCGGGGCACCAGGGGCTGTGCTATAAGTCGAAGACTTTATGCGGTGAAACTGCCTATTAAATTACAGGTTTGGAGCGACGCTATGTTTGAAATTCAGCGGATTATTCGCACCGCTCTCGAAGAAGATATTGGTTTAGGTGATGTCACCACCGAGGCGACAGTGCCGGCCGCAACCATGGCGCGGGCCGAACTGGTTGCCAAGGAAAACTTTGTCCTTGCCGGAATCGATGTTGCGCGCCAGGTTTTTCAGATGGTCGATGCGTCCATCGATTTCGAAATGCTGCATCAGGATCGCGCCTCTATCCGACAGGGTCAGGTGCTGGCCTGGCTGCGCGGCCCGGCGCGGGGTCTGCTGATGGGCGAGCGGGTGGCGCTGAACCTGTTGCAGCGCATGTGTGCCATTGCCACCCTCACCAGTCAGTATGTCGCCGCCGTTGCCGACACCCACGCGATTATTGTGGATACGCGTAAAACCGTACCGGGTCTGCGCGTGCTTGACAAGTATGCGGTCTGTGCCGGTGGCGGACGTAACCACCGCATTGGCCTGTTTGATGGGGTGTTGATCAAGGAAAATCACGTTGCCGCTGCCGGCGGTATCGAAGCGGCCATCAGTCGCGCCCGCCTTACGCTGCCCCACACCCTGAAAATTGAAATTGAGACCCGTAATCTGGATGAAGTGAAACAGGCGCTGGCGGCGCGGGCGGATATTATTATGCTCGACAATATGCGCCTCGACGAGATGCGCGAGGCCCTTGACCTGATTGACGGCCGCGCGCTGGTGGAGGCTTCCGGCGGCGTCAACCTTGAGACCGTGGCCGAAATCGCCGCGACCGGAGTCGATATTATTTCGGTGGGTGCCTTGACTCATTCGGTCAAGGCTGCTGACATTTCCATGTTGTTTGATTGAAGTCCGGAGCCGCCGTTGAGTTCTCGTGAGAAGATTGTGCGTTTGTTACGCGCTCATCCTGGTGAATATCTGTCGGGGCAGGAGATCAGCACTTCTCTAAAAATTTCACGTGCTGCCGTCTGGAAGCACGTTGAGCACTTGCGCGCCGCCGGCTTTGAGATTGCTGCCCGTCGGGCGCAGGGTTATTGCTTGCGCAGCTTGCCCGATCTGCTGCTGGCCGATGACATTATGCGGGATCTGGCGACCAAGGTTGTGGGGCGGGAAATCGACTGCCTCAAACAGCTGAGCTCGACCAATCTGATTGCGCGTGAAGCGGCCGCCGCCGGTGCTCCGGAAGGGCTGGTGGTGCTGGCCGACAGCCAGAGTGCCGGTCGCGGCCGCCTCGGGCGCAACTGGACATCGCCTGAGGGTGTGAACATTTATGCTTCAGTGCTGCTGCGCCCGCAACTTTCTCCCTTGGATGCGCCGCAACTGACCTTTCTCAGCGCGGTGGCCACCGCCGAGGTTCTGGACGAAGTCTGTGGTTTAAATGCCCGGGTCAAATGGCCTAACGATGTGCTGGTCAATGGGCGAAAAATTGCTGGTCTACTGAATGAACTGGGCGCCGAAACAGAACAGATTCATTTTCTGGTGCTGGGAATCGGGCTCAATGTCAATATGTCTGCCGACCAGTTTCCGGCGGATCTTCGCTACCCGGCGACTTCGGTGATGCTCGAAACCGGAACTACCCAGGCCCGGCTGCCCCTGGTGCGCGCCCTGCTGCGGCGGATTGATGAGCTTTATCATGATCTTTTGGCCGAGGGTTTCGGTCCCTTGCGGCGGCGCTGGGAGGCACGTTTTGATCTCCTCGACCGCCAGGTGGAAGTGGATCAGGGCCAACAAATTATCACTGGCGTGGTGGCCGGGCTGGATGCCGATGGCGCCCTGCGCCTGTTTCTGCCCGATGGCCGCAGCCAACGGATCCTGGTCGGCGATGTGCGCCCCATTGGTCGTTGATAGCGCAGAACTTTAAGCAATAACAGGGATGTGTGAATGGAGTCTTCATGCTGTTGGTGATTGATGTTGGTAATACCAATATTGTCTTGGGGGTTTACCGTAATGATGAACTCATGTGTCACTGGCGGATTGCGACGGCGAAGGAACGCACCGTCGATGAGTATGCCATTTTGATCAAAAATCTTTTCGATCTGGCGGAAATGAGCTTTTCTCAACTGAACGCGGTGATTATTTCCTGTGTGGTTCCGCCCATGCTTGACAGCCTTGAACGGCTGTCGCAGCGCTATTTCAAGCTGACGCCGCTGGTGGTTGGCCCCGGGATCAAGACCGGCATGCCGATTCAGTACGATAATCCTAAAGAGGTTGGTGCCGACCGGATTGTCAATGCGGTGGCGGCCTACGAAAAATGGCACTGTGCCATGATTGTCGTCGATTTCGGCACAGCCACCACCTTTGATGTGATCTCCGCCGCCGGGGCCTATGTGGGAGGCGCCATTGCGCCGGGAGTTGGAATCTCCGCTGAAGCTCTCTTTGCCCGCGCCAGCAAGCTGCCGCGGGTTGAATTTACCCAGCCCGCGGAAATTATTGCGCGCAACACGGTCAATAGTATGCAGGCCGGGATCTTCTATGGCTATGTGGGGTTGGTTGAAGGTATCGTCAGCCGTATCCGGGCGGAGGCCGGCATTCCCCTCAAGGTAATTGCCACCGGTGGCCTGGCGGCGACAATTTCAAAGGGTTGTGAGGTCGTCGACAGCGTTGACCCCTGGCTGACCCTCGAAGGGTTGAAAATACTCTATCAACGCAACACTCCGGCGGCAATGGCACCAGAGTCAAAAAAAGAATAGCAATTTTCACTAGGGTTCAGAGGTGTCATCGTTTCACCGCCAGAAGCCTTGCGCAGCGCAGGCCCGGAGAGCAAAGCTAAAATCAGTGTAATCTGTTCCGCCTTTTTTTGTGGGAGCGGCTTTCAGCCGCGAAATCGCGCCGGTAGGCACGCCTATAGCGTCATTACGACCGCGGGCCAGCCGAAATCCAGGGTGTTTAAGGGGCGAGAATCTGGTTGCCCGATAGAACCACTCGGGGATGACGACTCTGGACGGCTGCTGAAGAGTTACGTACCTTTTTGTGTTTTGTTTCGTTGTTGAGTTTCACCCCGTTGCGGGATGAAACTTTCAAGATCCCCCTTTTATGGTCAAAGGAGCGAACATGAGCAAGTATGATACGACAAAGTTGAGAAATCTGGGCATTGTCGCCCACAACAGTGCGGGTAAGACTTCACTGGTGGAAGCCTTATTGTTCAATACCGGCGAGACGAAAAAACTCGGTAAGGTGATTGACGGCTCCTCGCAGATGGACTTTGAAGAAGAAGAGATCAAGCGCGGCATGACTCTCAGCGCCAGTCTGAATCACTGTGTGTGGAAAGATCACAACCTGAATATTGTCGACACCCCGGGGGTGAGTAATTTTTTGCATGATACCCGGCGCTGCCTGCGCGTGCTGGGTGGCGCGGTGGTGATTGTTTCCGCCATTTCCGGGGTCAAGTCCCAAACGCGCAAAATCTGGGAATGGTGCGATCAGTTTGAAGTTCCGCGCATTGCTTTTGTGAATAAAATGGATCGGGAACGGGCTGATTTTCTCAAGGCCGTTGATGATATGGAAAAATCTCTCGGGGCTCGTAGTGCGATTGTTACCATGCCGATTGGTGCCGCAGAAGATTTCAAGGGCATCATTGATTTGGTGCGCATGAAGGCTAAAATTTACGCGTTTGATGAAACCGGTAATTTCAAGGAGGTTGATATCCCCGAAGACCTGCTCGAAGAGGCGAAGGAACTGCGCTCTCAACTGGTGGAGACAGTCGCTGAAGCCGATGATGAGCTGATGGAAAAATATCTTGAAACCGAAGAGCTCAGCGAAGAAGACCTGTTGCACGGCCTGCGCGAAGGCACCCTGACCAGTGTGTTTACCCCGGTTTTTTGCGGTAGCGCGACGGCGAATGTCGGGGTGCGTTTTCTCCTGGATTACATCGTCAATTGTCTGCCTTCACCGGTGGACAAAGGCCTTCAAATCGGCAAACTGCCGGGCACCGAGCAGGAGATTGAACGGCAACCGACGGAAGATGCACCCTTTTCGGCGATGGTTTTCAAAACCATTAATGACCCCTATGCAGGCAAGTTGAGTATCGCGCGGGTTTATTCCGGCACCCTGCCGACGGATACGGTAGTGTTGAACCCCAATCGCGACGAAAAAGAGCGTGTTGGTCATATTTTCCGCATGGCGGGTAAACTTCAGCAGGATATCGAATCGGCGGTCGCCGGTGAAATTGTTGCCCTGCCCAAGTTGAAACATACCACGACGGGCGACACCCTTTGTGATGTGCAGAAACCCATTATGTACGCACCCCTGGTGCCGCTGAAGCCCATCATTTCCTTTGCCCTCGAACCCACCAAAAAGGGTGATGAAGATAAAATTTACAATGGGTTGCAGAAGTTGATGGAAGAGGATCCGACCCTGCGGGTGGTGCGTGACGAAGAAACCCATGAAATGATTCTGTCGGGTATGGGCCAGGTGCATCTGGAGGTGGCGGTCGAGCGCTTGAAGCGTAAATATGGCGCCGACGTGACGCTGAAAGAGCCTAAGGTGCCTTATCGTGAAACCATTCGCGCCAGCGCCGAGGTTCAGGGGAAATACAAAAAACAGTCGGGTGGCCGTGGCCAGTACGGTGACGTGTGGATCAAGGTCGAGCCGTTAACCCAGGGCGATGGCTTTGAATTTATCGATAAGGTGGTTGGCGGGGTCGTGCCACGCAACTATATACCGGCGGTTGAAAAGGGGATTATCGAAGCCATGAAACATGGTCCCTTGACCGGTAATCAGATGGTTGATGTGCGGGTCAGCCTCTACGACGGCTCTTACCATTCGGTCGATTCTTCGGAAATGGCCTTCAAGGTGGCGGGCTCCATGGCGTTTAAAAAGGCGATGGAAAGCTGCAAGCCGGTGCTGCTTGAACCGATTATGGCCATGGAAATCACCGTGCCCGATGATTGCATGGGCGATGTCATCGGTGATCTTAACTCGCGTCGCGGCAAGGTCAACGGGGTTGAGCCTCAGGCCAACGCCCAGACGATTCGGGCCGAAGTGCCGATGGCGGAAGTCTTGCGCTATGCGCCGGAGTTGCGCTCCATGACCTCGGATCGTGGTATGTTTACGATGGAATTCGAAAAATACGAAGAAGTGCCGACCCATCAAACCGCGCGGATTTTGAGCGAGATGGAGAAACACGCGTAGTTGTTCTGCATGCGCCCCGGATCCTTTGCCAGGCATGTTTGACCCGTGAGGGGCCAGAGTGGAGAGAGCGTTTGAAGAGCGAAGAGCAGGAAAGTGTCGCCTCTGCCGAGGAGACAGAAGACGTATCAATGCAAAAACCTGCGGTCGATCGGGCACCCACCACAAATTCCGTGCCGGCCAGAGGCGCAACCAGGGGTAAACCGTCGCGAAAGATTTCTCTGCTGGTGATTCCGGCCTTGTTGGCGGTTGCCCTTTTCGCCTGGTTGCGTCCAGGGGCCGATTCTGGAATTGAGAGTGTCTACCTGCAAGCCGAAGTCAATCCTGCTGCAGTCAGGCTCAAGGTGCCGGCACGATCTGCGGCACCAGAAAAAACTCCGCCGATTGTTACAAACTCCGCGACTCCAGCGGCATTGACCGCGAAGCAAAAGCTTCAATTTCAGCTGGTTACCCAGAAGTTTCTGCCGACCGCAGAACTGACCAGGGCGCTTGGATTGCTCGAACAACAGGGTTACCAAGTGAAACGCAGTGAAAAATCTCAAAAGACCCCAATGACACGCCTGCTGGTGGGAACTTACAGCCGCAAGCTGGCCGAACGGCGTCTGATCGAAGTGCGTGAACAGGCCGAAGGAGCTTTTCTGGTCGCCGGAGCTGAGGATAAATTCGACCTCTATGCCGGTTCTTTCGCCTCTCTCGACCGCGCCCGCCGCACGGCAGATCGTCTTTATCAGCGTGGCATACGGGTTGAAGAGCGCCGGATTGAAATTTCTCTGCCGCAGACGCGCTTGAGTTTCGGTCAGTTTGTCAGCCGTGAGCAGGCCGCCCAGGCGGCGGCTCTGCTGCACCAAGCCGGCTTGGTGCCGGTACAGATTCAGGCTTTGACAGACAAGGGAAGCGGGCAAAATTGAGCGCGGTTGACGAAAAAGGCGAAAAGTTCAAGGTTCCAACCGAAGTTGCCCGCATTATGAAACAATGGGGTGGCCATCAGGTGAAGTTGGCGGCGGCACGTGGCAGCCTGCCCATGTCGGGCGTCAATCTGGTGACGGTGCTCTTTATCTTCTGTCATGGCACCGATGAAGAGCTGAAAAAAGAAGCCCTTAAGACCCTGAAAGATTTATCGCCTGCCATTCTGACGACGGTGTGCACGCGTAAAGAAACCCATCCGCAAATTCTTGATCTGATTGCCAAACTCCATTATGGCAACATGAAGGTGATGGAGCCGTTGCTGAAACATACGTTGGTCAGTCTGAAAACCCTGTTGTTTGTCGCCGAACATGCTCGTGGTGATGTGCTCGACTTGCTGGCAAACAACGATACAGTTATCAATAAAACCAGTGCCTTGCGCACCCTGATTATTGATAACCCCCACGCCGAGAAGGTGACTAAACTCCGTCTTGGCTGGCAAGAAGAAGTTGCGCCGGAAGCTGAACCTGAACCCAAGGTGGAAGACTCTGCCGATGCTGCGCTCGCGGACGATTCTGCGCCTGAGGACGAAGTCAATCAGTCCAAATATCAGCAGCTGCTGGTGATGCCGGTGTCCGAAAAAATTAAAATGGCTTTGACGGGCGACAAGGAATGGCGCACCCTGCTGATTCGGGAATCCAACAAACTGGTCTGTTCGGCGGTGCTGAAAAATCCGCGGATTACCGAAGGGGAAGTGCTGATGGTGGCCAAAAGTCGCTCCAGCAGTGAAGAACTGATTCGCTTGATTCTCCTCAATCGTGACTGGACTAAGCTTTATGAGATGAAAAAGGCCCTGGTTGAACATCCGCGCACCCCGCTGCTCGATGCCATGCGCTTCATGACCTTTCTGAGCGAAAAAGATCTACGCGATCTAGCAAAAAGCCGCAATGTCACCCAGGCAATTACCAACAATGCGCGTCGAATATTGATGAGTAAAAAACACTAAAAAACGAGTAGCTATTCAGCTCCGTAGTTACAGCGCCCGGAACACCCATTCCACGGGCCCCATGAATCTATCCCTGGAGCTTAGCTGTCGCCGGGCGACAGCGACCCCTTCCATGGCGGCTTTGGGCTCTGCATGGTGAAGACTTACACAAAGGAATTCAGATGACCGCAAACAGTTTCACAATTGGCGTGCTGACTCTTTCCGACAAGGGCGCGCGTGGTGAGCGCGAAGATCTCAGTGGGCTTCTGTTGCAGGAGATGGTGCAGGATCTTGGCCGGGTTTGCGAGTACCAGATTATCGCCGATGACATTGCCGGTATTCAACAAACCCTGCGTACCTGGGTCGATGACTTGGCCCTTGATCTGATTCTGACCACCGGCGGCACCGGTTTAACCCCGCGCGATCAAACGCCCCAGGCCACGGCGCCCTTGCTCGATTACCAGATTCCAGGCATGGCTGAAGCCATGCGTGCGGCCAGTTTGTTGAAAACGCCCCATGCCATGGTCTCGCGCGCTCTGGTTGGAGTGCGCAAACGCAGCCTGATTGTTAATCTGCCGGGTAGTCCCAAGGCGGTACGCGAAAACCTTGCCGTTATTTTGCCCGCCCTGCCGCACGCTCTGGCCAAGCTTAAGGGCGATCCTTCCGATTGTGCGGTGGCTGAAACGGCTTAAAACCCTGCCTGCCTGGACAGAAGCCGAATGTCTGCTAGAATGGTGTCTCTGTTAATCCTTCTGAAGGAGACCTTTGAATGACTGCGTTGGCTTCGTGTACTCAGGGGCGGCTCAAGGTTTTGCTGGTTGATGATGTGGCTCTGTTTATTGAACTGGAAAAAACCTTCTTTCGCCGAGCTCAGTTTGAAATTCTGATCGCCACAAATGGCCATCAGGCCCTGGAATTGGCGTTGCAAGAAAAACCCTCCTTGATTTTTCTTGATCTCTACCTGCCTGAACTTAATGGCGACGAGATTTGCCGTCAGCTTAAAACGAACCCGGAAACCTGCGATATTCCTGTTATTATGGTGGTTCAACCGGGCAATAGCCATGATCTGAATTTGTGTCGCAGTGCCTTTTGTGACGACATCCTGTTTAAACCGGTACGGCGCGATGAATTTCTGCGCGCCAGTCGGGGCCAGTTGTGTCTGCCCGAACGCCTGGCCCCGCGGGCCGATGTGTGTTTACCGGTGAAATATGGGCTACGTAACCAGAAAATGCTCGCCTGTTCAACCGTCAATGTCGGTCAGGGCGGGCTGTTCATCGCCAGCGCCGCATATTTGGCGATTGATACCTGGATAAGCCTGCAAGTCGCTCTGCCCGATAAACAGCCACCCGTTTGCTGCCGTGGCCGGGTCGCCTGGCTGAATCATCCTGATTGGATCAAGCGGCCTCAGCTTCCCAGCGGTATGGGGATTGAGTTTGTCGATATTGCTGATGCGGATCTTGAACGACTGCTGCTGTGCGTTGAACAGCTCGGGTAGCAGGTGATCCCTTCCTTGGCCGCCCGCTTCAAAAATACCAACGGAGAAACAGGCTGGTGGTATCGGCGTAGAGACCGAATTCACTCTGCGGAATTTTAATCCAGGGGCGTGCACCCGTTGCCAGACCCGCGCCAACATTGAAACTGTGTGCCAGTTCGAGACTGAAATTATCACTCAGGGAGATTTGCAGCTGTGGCCGTAGCTGCCAGGAATTGTCATTCAGATTCCACATGCCGAAGGTCGCGATGGTCAGCAGGGGATGAATTTCCCAGGAGGGCGAAAGCAACAGGTAGTTCCGGCCCAGAAAGGGGCTGAGCCCCTCGTTGAAACTGGCACTGGTGGCGGCATTCAGATAATCCCAGGCGGCGCTGCTGCCGGCACCGTTGTACAGATATTCGAGGAGCAGAATCGGCCCGCTATCGAAACGATACCAAAGTTCCAGCGCCCCGATGACAAAATTTTCATGCAGATCACCCCCGGGTTTCGCGACATCCTTGCCCTGGTAGCCACTCATCTCCGCCTTGATTCCCAGACTGCCGAGGTTCCCGGCCAACCCCAGACCCAGCATCGGGCGAGAGCGCAGGGATCCGCCCAAAAACAAAAGATCGATTGCCCGGCGATTGATACGGCTAGTTGCCAGGTACGAGTTTTGCCCTGCGGCACGATTGACGGCTGCGAGGGTATTGAATTGGTCGCCCTGAGCAGTGTCCAACGTGAAGCGCAGGGCATCGACGCCGGGGCGATAATCGGTATCGAGGGTATAGGGCGCGAAGGGTGCGACCAGGTCGAGGGGCGAAAAAAGCAGAATGTTGCCGAAACCGTAGGCCTGGCGTCCTAGGGTCCAGCTGATATTCCCTCGTCGTCCGCGCAAATTAAAACGTTCAATCTGCATCTGACCGCTCCAGTTATGGCTCTGCTCCCAGCTGCGAGTCACATCTGACAGATGGTTGATGTCCCTCGTCGTGGTTGGGGCTTGCAAAGCAGAATCGCGGTAATCTTCACGCACCTGGAGAGCCATTTCGACGTCAAGGTCAGGGCTTTGCCGGTAGCGGGATTCAATGCGCAGCAGGGTTGATGACAGCCGCGTACGCTGGTCGGAAAGGGCAAAGTTTTCAAGCTGTTGGCTCAGGTTGCGCAGAGAACCCTGGAGTTCAAAGCTCGTTTGGGCGGCGGCCTGGGTGCTTGAAACGCAGAGCAGCCCCAGCAGAAAAGAGATCAGATAGTGCATTGTTGAACCTGTTGGTCTGTGAGCAGACGGCCATCGAGGAGGCTGACAACCCGCCGGGCGCATTGGATAACCTGCGGGTCGTGGGAGCTGAAGACAAAGGTCAGGCCTTTGTCCTGGTTAAGGCGCTGCATCAAGTTCAGCAGGTCGGCGCTGCGCTGAGAATCGAGATTGGCGGTGGGCTCATCGGCCAGAATCACCGCCGGCTCCGCCACCAGGGATCGTGCCACGGCGACGCGCTGTTGCTGCCCACCGGATAAATCCAGGGGGCGACGGTTTTCTAACCCGGCGATGCCCAGTTCCGCGAAAAGTTCGATGACTTTACGGCGACGAATTTTCTTGTCGATCCCTTGCAGCATCAGAGGGAATTCGGCATTTTCAGCCGCAGTCAGCACCGGAATAAGATTGTAGGCCTGAAAAATAAAGCCGATCTTGCGCAAGCGGAAATCGGCCAGCTGACGGCTGCTTACCCGGTTTAATGCGACCCCGGCCACTGTGATTTCTCCAGCGGTAGGGCGATCAAGGGCGCCGATGAGATTGAGAATCGTGGTCTTGCCACTGCCGGAAGGGCCCGCCAGCACGGTAAACTCCCCCTTGTCGATGCGCAGATCAAGCTGCTGTACGGCCTGCACCTGCTGATGCCCCAGGGGGTAGATTTTTTCGATGCCACTCAGTTCGATCAAGGCCATGGGAATTCCTTTAATAGTGACGCATGGCGCCGGCCGGGGAGATTTTTCCCGCTTTGCGGGCTGGGTACCAGGCCGCCAAAAGTGCCAGGCCACAGACGTAAAAGGCCATTTTAAGCATCCAGCGCAGATCCCAATCAGCGCGCATAATCGGGTCGAAGACCACGCCGCCGAATTCGAGAGAACTGCTGACGAAATAGCGCAGATCAAGGCCCTCGATGCGCAAATACCAGGTTGCCAGGCTGCCGCCGAAACTGCCGAGAAGCATACCGATCACTCCCAGCAGCAGAGCTTCCGTCAGCAGCATACGTTGCAGCCGCCAAGAAGGTGCCCCCAGGGCCAGAATAACCCCAAATTCTGGAATGCGTTCCATGACCGACATCAGCAGGGTGTTGATCACGCCAATAGTAACGATGAGAATAATGATCAGAAAAATGAATTTCTGCGCGGCATAATCAAGACGAATGGCGTCGGCGAGGTTCGCCATGGCCTCCTGCCAGCCGACTAAAATCAGCTGCGGGTGGTTTTTGAGCAGGCGGCCGATTTGATCAAGTAGCCATCTTTCATCGGCTTGAGGCTTAAGTATAATCGCCAGCTCATGAATTTGCTGCGGCCGGCCGCGCATGGTTGCGGCGCGGTGTTGGTCGACCAGCACTAAGGAGCGGTCGATATCCTTGATGCCGCTGGTGAAAATTCCACGGACGCGCAGCAGTTCGCTTGCCAGCTCGCCCTCTTGGCCCTGAAGGGTGACAACAAATTTACCGCCGAAAGAAAGCTTGAGTTCTTCGAACAGGCGTTGACCGACAAGCGCATCACGCAGGTTGCCTTCGCGAATCATCTGTGTCGCGGGCAGCTTGCGCAGAAAAGGGTTGATGCGATATTCCTCCACAGGGGCGGTGCCGGTGAGTAAAATTCCACGACTGTCTCGGCTCGACTGTGCCAGCCCTGGTAGATAAAGGCGCGGCAGCACACTTTCGACCCCGGCCAATCGGGAAATCTCAGCGGCGAGATTTTGAGGGTTAAACCCGAGCTTGGGGTCGCGATCTTGCAAATACCCCTGACGATAGATGCTCAGATGACCGCTGCCGGCGCGCACGCCACGGTCAATCATGCTGGCGTAAACGCCGAAAGACAGGTTGTGAGCGGCCTGCATCAGGGTAATAGAGACCGCAATTGCCGCCAGAGTAATCAGGGTGCGTCGCCGATTGCGCCATAAATTTTTCCACGCCAGCCGCAGGTCATCCATGCTCAACCCTCACGCAGCGCGGTGGCCGGGTGGAGTTTTGCCGCCCGGTTGGCGGGGAGAAAAGCCGCCAGCAGGGAAATCAGCAGCAACAGCAGCGCCGGAATGAAAAAATTATCAAAAATGAATACCGCGTGCAGCCGCGGCAGAATGGTGCCGCCCGCGTAGCTGATGGGCGATATATAGTCGGAGAGATCCACGCCGACCTGCGCCATGTACCAGGTGAGCAGCAGGCCGCTGCTCACCCCGATCAAAAGGGAAAAGAGCCCCATGAGCAGAGCCTCGGTCAGCACCAACAAGCGAATTTGCCAGGGACGCACCCCGAGACTCATTAAGAGGCCGAATTCACGAATGCGTTCAAGCACCGACATGAAAAAGGTATTCAGAATCCCCAGTCCGGTGGCCAGGTAAAGAACCCCGACCATAATCAGGCGCGAAACATCGTAGGCGGCGATGGCATCGCGCATCTGCGGCAGTAAATCGCCCCAGTCGAGCACCTCGAATCCTGCCGGCAGGCTGGTTGCCAGTGTGTCGGCCAGGGGTGCAGCCAGCAGTGGTTCGCCCAGGCGCAGGGCAATTTCATGCTGAGCGTTCGGCAGCACCAGCAGCTGGCGGAGCCAGCCGAGTTGCACCAGCACCAGGGCGTTGTCTTGATGGCGATCCCCGCTGGCAAAAATGCCGCGGACGGTGAGGAGATCGTTGCCGATGGAACCATCGGCCGCCTGGGTCAGAATCACCAGTTCGCCACCGATGTCGATTCCCAGTTTGCGTGCCAGCCCGCTGCCGATGAGAGCACCGGTTTGGTCTTCGGCGTGTAGGGGCTCACCCTTTTGCAGCTTTTGACTCAAGGTTGTGACGCGTGCTTCGCGCCCTGGATCTATCCCGAGTAATTCTGCCGGCTCACTCTGGGTGCGATGTGAGATGAGCCCAAAGCTGCGCAGGCGGGGGGCGGCGGCCAGAATTTCTGGCCGGGCTTCGAGGGTTTGCAGGTTAATGTCACTTGGGGCGAAGGTGCGGAACAGGTCGCGATCTTCCTGGTAACCGCGGGCCGAGATGACCATGTGGCCGTGGTATTGTTCCGTTCCCGAGGCCAGCATGTCGGCGAACATCCCGGAAAAAACCCCCAGGGCCAGAATCAGCAGGGCCGAAGAGGCGACCATCGCTGACAGGGTCAGCAGCGAGCGTCTGCGGTTGCGCCACAGGTTGCGCAGGGCCAGGGTCAGCAGCATCTCAGGGAGTCCGTAATCGGCCCAGGGAAAAAACTGTCGGGTCAAGTTCAAGATCGAAAATGAGTTGTTGATAGGTGAGCACCGTGCGTTCGTCGGCTTTATCCTGCGGGACGATGGTCATGCGCAGGGGCAGGGTGCGGTTGCCGATGGTCTCCACCTGATCAAAGCTGATGCGGCGCACCTTGCGTTCTTGTTCGTCGTAATAGTCAACGACCAGGGGAATGCGGCGTTTTTTTTCGATCTGGTAGACGATTTTGCCCCATACCACGGCGGCATCGGGTTTGGGAATGCCGTTAATTGTCCAGGTTTGCTCGTCTTCCTTTTGCAGGGAAAAACGATAATCCTCCTCAATGCGTGCGGCTTTGACCAGATCGTTATTGGTAATGTGGCTGCCCATCCAGGCTCCGCCCATCATCGAGGGTGGAATTTTAATCGTGCGCTCGACCCGCGGCAGATAATTCCACACTTGTTTGTCAATTTTTAAGGTGGCGACGCCTTTTTCCTTGGGCGGTTCGAGGATGCGCACCAGAAATTGATCGCGGCCCTGTGACCAGGCTTGCAGTTGAAGGTTGCGTTGCCAGTGGGCGGTGCTGACTTCCATCTGCATGGTTGCGAGGGAAGAGCGGCCATTGTACTGTCCTTCAATCTCACGCACTAAAGCGGTCAAATCGAGGGCCAGGGCGGTTGATGCCGTGATGCCGATGAACCCTAAACCGAAAAACAGCATTTTTTTCACGAAAACTCCTTGTCCAAGAAAAATCACCACTGCATTATAGCGGGCGTCAGGCGATTGTGCCAGACTCCCTATTCGAGGATGATTTCTGCGCAATGCGCCACAGAGTCAAACTTATAGCCAACCCGATTGCCGGTGGCGATGCGCGTACGGCGATTGCCCAGGCTGTGACATTTCTGGAGGCGCGTGGTGCGCGAGTCGCGCTGGTTCTCACCGCTCGGCGTGGTGATGCCGAAAACGCCGCCCGTGCCGCCAGAGGTGTGGATTTTGATCTGGTGATAGCCGCCGGTGGTGACGGCACTCTGAACGAAGTCGCCAACGGCCTGGTCGGCACCGGGCTGCCCCTGGCCTTTGTGCCCCTTGGAACCGCCAACGTGATGGCGCTGGAAATGGGTCTCCCCCAGGGGATAGCAGCCGCTTGTCGGGTGGCCCTTGATGGCGAAAGTCGGCGCGTTGCCCTGGCCGAAGTCAACGGGCGTTATTTCCTCATGATGGCGGGCATTGGCTTCGATGCGGCGGCGGTGAGGGCGGTCAGTTCACCCTTGAAACGTAAGTTTGGCAAACTGGCGTATGTGGTTGCCGGAGTCCAGGCCTGGTTGCTGAATCGCCCGGTGGCCCTCCAGCTTCAGACCGAAGCGGGTGAATTGGTGCCGGTCTGGCATCTTGTCATCAGTAATATTCGCTATTATGGTGGGCGTTTTCAGCTGGCACCGCAGAATGGCTTAGAAAAACCCCTGCTGACGGCCTGTCTGGTAGATCAGCCAGGACGAATGGCGTTATTGCTCTTCTGGCTGCGCATTGCCCTGCGTGGCCATCTCCTCGGCCCGGTGCGCCGGATTGATGCCCGCGAGTTTTCCCTTTATGGGGCTTCTGTTCCTGTGCAGGTTGATGGTGATGCCAGCGGTGAGACTCCGGCAGAGCAATGGCTGAAAATAAGCTGCCATGCGCAGCGGTTGAGTCTCATTTTTCCGCCCTAGACGTCTCTGGGCCCGGGTTCTGGCTCCGGTGGGCGGTCATTTTTCAGTCTGGTGCGGAGTCGGGCTCTCGGTCTCGTCACTTTTCGTTGTTACGGTGGCCGGGGTGTTTTCGTCGATCACGCGCAACAGATGTTCCAGTTCTTTGTAGCCCGGCAGAATCTGACCATTGGGCATGATCAGGGTGGGAGTGCTGCGTAGGCCCATTTCCTGGGCAATTTTCAGGGTCAGGTCGATAGAGCTGTTCTGGCAGCTTGCCGGGGGAAGCTGGCGTCCAGTAAAGGCTGCGTCGAGCAGATCGAGGGATTTTTCGCACAGAATGGTTTCAACCGCTTCACGCGAGCCTTTTTTAAGGGGCAGGAGTTTGATTTGCCAGGCGATGTCAGGGCGGACTTCCAGGGCTTTTTTCATTTCCTGATGCAGTTTGCTGCAATACGGACAATGGGGGTCGGTGAAGACCACAACCTGCGTTTTGGCCTGCGGGTCACCTAGTAGCAGGGCATCGTCTAGCGGAATCGCGGCAATATCGACCGGGTTCAGTTCACGATAATGGGATTCGGTCAGATTTTCACGGCTGTCAAGCTGAATAATATTGCCGGAAATCAGATAAGATTTTGAATAGTCGAGATAGAGCGGCCAGGTTTTGCCGTTCATTTTCATGTTGACGCGCCACAAACCGGGCACTTCGGCGTTGCTGACGCTGAGCACATCGCCGTCGATCTGTTTGAGAATTTCGTTGGCTTCTGCTCTGGATAAATCGTGGCACTCGATGCAGCTGCCCGCTCCGCAGCCTTCTCCTTCAGGCATAAAAGCAGCGGCCGGCGCCAAGGTTGCGCATAAAAAAACGAAAATCAGCAGTGGTTTCAAACGAGCCTCCTATCACCTTGCCATAATCAGCGTATCCTAGCAGAAGATGCCCCTTAGGCACAACTTGCCCGAATTTGCTGAATGGGGACGGGATAATTGGTTTGACAATTCCAGGGGTGCTTTTTATAGTTATGCGCTTGACGCTTTCCGTTTCAAGGAGGGCGGTTGAGCTGATATTTCCATTCAAGCAAAGAGAGATAAGCAGATGGCGAAAAATTTCCAAATTGCAGTTCTACCGGGGGATGGAATCGGCCCGGAAGTCATGGCCGAGGCGCTGAAGGTGCTGGATGCGGTCGAGAAAAAGTTTGACGTTCATTTCAAGCGCACTCAGGCCAATGTCGGCGGGGTGGCGATTGAGCTCGAAGGCAAGGCATTGCCGCAGACCACCATTGATATCTGCAAAAGTTCCGATGCGATCCTGTTTGGCAGTGTCGGTGGGCCCAAGTGGGAAAGCCTGCCCCCGGATGAGCAGCCCGAACGTGGTGCGCTGCTGCCCTTACGTAAAATTTTCGGCTTGTTCTGCAACCTGCGCCCGGCCATTATCTTTCCCGCCTTGACTGGGGCTTCGAGCCTCAAGGAAGACGTCATCGAAGGGGGCTTTGATCTGCTGGTGGTGCGTGAATTGACAGGCGGCATTTATTTTTCTCAGCCCAAGGGTATTGACGTCGAAAATGGGGAACGCAAGGGCTTCGACACCATGCTTTATCGCGAAAGTGAAATTATTCGCATTGCCCGGGTTGCTTTCGAAACCGCCCGCAAGCGTCAGCGCCGCGTGGTGTCCATCGACAAGGCCAATGTGTTGTCGACTTCTGTGCTCTGGCGTGAAGTCGTTGAAGCTGTGGCCAAAGACTACCCGGATGTGGCGCTTACGCATATGTATGTGGACAATGCGGCCATGCAGCTGGTGCGCCGGCCCAAGCAATTTGACGTGATTTTGTGTGGCAACCTGTTCGGCGATATTCTCTCGGATGAAGCGGCGATGCTCACCGGCAGTTTGGGAATGTTGCCCAGTGCCTCTTTGGCGGAGGGCAGCTTTGGAATGTACGAACCCTCGGGCGGCAGTGCCCCGGACATCGCGGGGCAGGGCATTGCTAACCCGATTGCGCAGATTTTATCGGCGGCGATGATGCTGCGTTATTCCTGTGATCTGGTCGATGCGGCGACGACCATCGAAGCCGCAGTCAAAAAAGCCCTCGAAGCTGGTTTGCGCACCGGGGATATTTACCAGAACCGACCTGGAGAGAAAAAGGTCAATACCCAAGAAATGGGCGATGCCATCGTCGCCGGTTTGTGAAATCGTCCTCTGCCATCGGCAATGCCGCCAGGGCTGAAGCCGAAGCCCCCGCTGCAGATCTGACCCGAATCCGCAGCCAGGGATCCGATCCTTTATTTGTTGTCGCCTTGTGGATTGAGTTTGATGGCGGGGCCTATGCGGGTTGGCAGTATCAAACCAACGGGCGCAGCGTTCAACAGCAGGTTGAACAGGCCTTGACGGCGGTCTGTGGCACGGCGGTGCGGATTCATTCTTCGGGGCGCACCGATGCCGGGGTGCATGCCCAGGCGATGGTGGCTCATTTTAAAACCTCCTGTCTCTTGCCGCTGAATGCCTATGTGCATGGCGTCAACCGTTTTTTGCCGCGTGATGTGGCGATTCGTGAGGCGCGGCGGGTGGCGGATCGTTTTCACGCGCGTTTCAGCGCCCAGGGCAAGTGGTATCGTTACCGGCTTTATTGTGCCGCGGTGCGTTCACCCCTGCGGGATCGCTATGGCTGGCAGATTCGCAAGCCATTGAATTTTTCCCAAATGGAAGAAGCCGCACATTTTTTCGTTGGCGAACACGATTTTTCCGCATTTCGTGGTTCGGGTTGTACCGCCAAACGCACCCGACGGCGTATCGATTCCATCACCTTGTCACGCGAAGGTGATCAGATTCATATCGATGTGCGTGGCAGCGGATTTTTGCGTCACATGGTGCGTATGATGGTCGGAACCCTGGTCGAAGTTGGTATGGGGAAGCGTGAGCCCGCCGATATCCGCCGTTTGCTGCTGCAAAAAAACAGTCGTGAGACCCGGCTGACGGCCCCGGCCCAGGGGCTGTGCCTGATGCAGGTTGATTATCCCCCGGAACTGCTGAAGGTTGAATCAACGGCGACGAATGCCGTAAAGCAAAAAACCCATGCAATTTGCACTTGACATCCCCGTACGGATCGGCTAATTTCTCCGATTCGTGAGCCCAATTACCCGTATAAAGTTATCCACGCTTGGAGAGGAACGCGATGAGCACCGAAGTCGCTAAAGAAAAAGACATTCAAAGACAATGGTACGTTGTCGACCTTGAGGGTAAAGTCCTGGGTCGTGCAGCGACTGAAATCGCACGTGTGCTGCGCGGCAAGCATAAAGCAATTTATACTCCGAGTGTTGATACCGGAGATTTTGTTGTTGTCGTCAATGCGGACAAGGTTCATTTGACCGGGAATAAAATGCTGGCGAAAAATTATTACCGGCATAGCGGTTATCCGGGCGGTATTCATTCCATCAACGCCCAGGATTTGCTGCAGAAAAAACCGGAAATGGTGATTCAGGCCGCGGTCAAGGGAATGTTGCCCAAAAATCCCCTTGGACGCAAGATGTTCAGCAAGCTGAAGGTTTACGCCGGTGCTGACCATCCCCATAGTGCACAGCAACCTAAAGAACTTGCAGTTTAAGACGACGGATCAGGAGACAGCCGGATGGCCGAGCAAAAGTATTATGCAACTGGTAGAAGAAAATCGTCCACAGCCCGCGTTTGGATCAAGCCAGGCAGCGGTGTGATCGTAATCAATAAACGCCCCCTTGATGAGTATTTCGGTCGTGAAACCTCAAAAATGGTCGTCCGTCAGCCCTTTGATGTGACGCAGAATGTCGATAAATTCGATGTTTGCGTCAACGTCTCCGGCGGTGGCGCTTCCGGTCAAGCCGGCGCGATCAAGCATGGCATCACGCGGGCGCTGCTGGTTGCCGATGGTGAATTGCGTGGCACCTTGAAAAAGGCCGGTTTTGTGACGCGCGACAGCCGCATCAAAGAACGTAAAAAATATGGCCGTCGTGGCGCGCGCCGCAGCTTCCAGTTTTCAAAACGTTAAAATTCATGACCGCCTGGCGGTTGAGTTTCAAAGACGAAAGGGAAGTCCTGTTGGGGCTTCCCTTTTTTAATTTTTTTGTCGGAGCTTGTTATGTTTAAGGTTGCGGTTGTTGGTGCCAGTGGTTATACCGGCGTTGAGCTGCTGCGTTTGTTGGTGCATCACCCCCAGGCGGATATTGTTTCGGTGACCTCGCGCCAGTATCAAGGCCAGCCCATCAGCTGTGCTTTTCCCAGCCTGGGGGGATTTTGTGATCTGATTTGCGAACAGCTTGATGTCACCGCCATTGCCCAGCGCGCCAAGATTATCTTTACCGCCTTGCCCCATCAACAGGCAATGGCGGTGATTCCGGATTTTTTGAAGGCTGGTTGTCGGGTCGTCGATTTGTCGGCAGACTATCGGCTGCGCGATGCCCAGGTTTATCAAGCCTGGTATCAGCCGCACACCAGCCCCGAATTGCTGGCCGAGGCCGTTTACGGTCTGCCGGAACTCTACCGTGCCCACATCAAGCCTGCGCGTTTAGTGGCCAATCCCGGCTGTTACCCGACCAGTGTCGCCCTTGGATTGGCTCCGCTGCTTGAACGCGGGCTGATTGATCATCGGACTCTGATTATTGACAGCAAATCGGGCACCAGTGGTGCCGGTCGCGGGGCGAAAGAAGCGAGCCTGTTCTGCGAGGTCAATGAGGGGTTCAAGGCCTATGGCGTTGCCAGCCATCGCCACACGCCGGAAATTGAACAGACCCTTAGCGCCCTGGCCGGTGAAGAGGTTAAAATCAGTTTTACGCCTCATCTTTTACCGGTTGATCGCGGCATTCTCTCAACTATGTATGCAACTCAGACGCGCTCTTTGTCGACCAAGGATCTTTGCGCTCTGTATCAGCAGCGTTATGCCAAAGAACCCTTTGTGCGTGTGCTGCCCGCCGGACACTTACCCAATATTGCCCATGTGCGCGGCACCAATCTGTGCGACATCGGTCTGGTTGCCGATGAGCGTACCGGGCGTGTGGTCGTGGTCGCCGTGATTGATAATCTTGGTAAGGGCGCTGCCGGACAGGCCGTGCAGAATTTTAATCTGATTGCTGGCCTCGATGAGCAGTCCGGGCTTGCGTCTGTCGCTCTTTTCCCGTAAAGACCACACTAAAAAAATGTAACGCTCGCGACTTGTTAATTGAATTCCGGGCAGATTTAAGTTAGATTTTACAACCTTAAACGTACAGTTTCTTTAACGGAAGGATCTTGCCCTATGTCGAGGGATGAGCAAGACGATGGTTTGGCCCATCGCATCGAAGAAACCTTGATTGCACGTGAAAAAGAGCGCCGGGAAATTTTAGCGGCTCACCCCAAGGACACCGTGCTTGTGCCCGCGAAAAAATCCCGTAAAGGCCTTAGTTTTGCTCTCTTGACCCTGGGTTTTGTCCTCGGCGGACTCATCGGGGCCCTCTGCTATATGCTGCTGCCTGCCCCCCAGGCCACGGCTTCGTCAGCGCCAAGCCCGGCGGTGTCTGCCAGCAATTTGCTGGTTGAGGCGGATCGCCTGTTGGTGGCTGGCCAAAATGATGCCGCGCGCTCAACTTATCTTACTGCTCTCCGCCAGAACCCCGATTCCGTTCAGGCCTATAATAACCTCGCGGTTCTCTACGCGGCTGAAGGGAATTTACCCCAGGCACGAGAACAATTAGATCGTGCGTTGAACACCAGCCCCGCTTACCAGGCGGTGCACGAAAATATTGCACGGGTTTATGCCGGCATGGCACGAAACAGCTATGGCAAGGCCTTGCAGTTGCGTGAAGAAGCTGCCCCGGTTCAACTTAAGCCCTTGGGGTTGGCCGCCAAAGTCGCGTCACCTCTGCCCGAAAAAATTTCCGGGGAGCATCTTCCTGCGGCTAGGTCCTCGATGCCGTTGCTGGCGACAAACACGCCGTCTGTTACCGTTGAGCCGGTTAAGGCTCCGACTCCGGCTCTTGATCTGCCGCCTTCGGATGTTCCATCCGCGGTAGAATTCGGCCCGGATGCTGAAGCCCAAACGGAGGGTGTTGTGGCGGTCAACTCTGATGACTTGACGCTTCTTGCTAAACTTGAAGATGACGATATCCGCCCAGCGACCCCGGTTTCAGACCCGGCTGCCTGCGTAACACCACAGCAGTTTCTTGATCTGTGGGCCGACGCCTGGTCGAGCCAGAATGTGAAAAAATATCTGGCCTTTTATGCTCCCGGTTATTTTTCTTCCCCTCCGGGTTCACGCGCCAAGTGGGAAGCTCAGCGCCGGCAGCGTTTGAGCAAACCGAGCTTTATCCAGGTTGAATTGATGGATTTCCTTGTCACTGTGCAAACGGATCAGCGTGCAGAAGTGAAAATAGTGCAATCTTACCAGAGTGATAACTACCGGGATAAAACACGTAAACTGATGGTATTGGAACGCAAAGATTCCAGCTGGCAGATTACCGATGAAAGGACTTTAGAACGGCTTAACTGATGCTGAGACGTGGCTTTGTCATAATCGCAGTCATGTTGTTGCTCGTTGCAACAGTCGTGAGTGTCTGGGCCCTGTGGCGCAGCCAGCCCCTCACGCTTGTCCCGGCGCCGCAGTTGCAAAGCGAAGCCCTCCTGAACCCTGTACTGGCTTCTGCGTCACAACCTGGGGTGTCGCAACGGCAACAGGCTCTGCTTGAGCGCTTAACCCGCCGCTTACAGGAAAATAGCGCGGATTACGAAGCTTTGTTGTTGCAAGCATTACTTTATATGCAGTGTGATCGTTTTGATGATGCCCTGGAGCTTCTGCGTCAGCTGACGCAGCTTGCCCCTAAATTTCAGCTCGCCCATCTGGTTTATGGTGATTTGCTTCTGGCGCGCTTTGAACCAATAGACAGTCTCGGGGGGTCGCAGGTGTTGGCCGCGCTCCAACCACAGGCCGACAATCAGCAGATTGAAGCTTTGCGCCTTGAGGCCCAGGCCCGTATCAAAGGCTATCTCTCCCTACTGGACGGTCAGAAAATTCCAGCAGCTTTTATCGCCCTCGATTCCTCCATTGCTTATGCGTTACTGGTCGATAAAGCTAACAATCGCCTGTATGTTTACAAGAATGCCGGTGTCGGTTTGCCGCCGCAGCTGGTGGATGATTATTACGTGGTGCTTGGTCGTGCGGCGGGCAACAAATACAAAGTCGGCGATTTGAAGACCCCCAGCGGGGTTTATTATGTCACGCGGGAAATTGCGGATGTGGAACTGCCGACCATGTATGGCACCGGAGCCTTTCCGGTTGATTATCCCAACGAATTTGATCTGCATCTGCAAAAAACCGGCTACGGTATCTGGTTGCACGGTACGGACAAATCTCTTTACAGCCGACCGCCGCGCGATACCGAAGGTTGTGTTGCCCTGACCAATTCCGAATTTCTGCGCATCGGGCGTTACGTCGTACCGGGTAAAACGCCGGTGGTCATCAGTGCCGAGGTCGAGTGGTTGAGTGGGCGGCAATGGTTGGAGCAGAACATTGAACTCCAGGCCAGCCTCGAACGTTGGCGTGCCAGCTGGGAAGAGGTGGCACTGGAAAAATACTTCAACAGCTATGCCGATGATTTCTGGGCTGATGACTACAATCTTAAAAAATGGAAAGCCTATAAAGCGAGAGTTTTAGGCCAAAAAAAGAGCCAGAATATTCGTTTACGCAATCTGACCTTGCTCAAATATCCCCGACAAGGCAGTGAGGGCCGCACCATGGTAGAGGCGACCTTCCTGCAAGAGTACCGCTCAAATAATTACAACGGTGACATGCTCAAGAAACTCTACATGGTCAAGGACAGGCAAGGTTGGAAAATTTTGTATGAAGGGGCGGCCAAAAAGACTTAGCGTCTGGGAAAATTTATGACCTTCGAGCACGTCAAGCCTCTCCTCCTCGAAGGCCTTTAGCGGGAGTTCCGTTTTGTCCGCTCGTTAAGGCTTGGAATCCCGACGAAAATCGCTACAAGACGACGTGCCCGCGACTTTTACCCACGGCGCCTCCGGCAGCATTTGAGGGCATTAGATCCCGAAAATCTGTGCGGCAACGCAGAATTTTCCGGCTTCATGCCGGTTTTTTTTACGTTTTTTGAGCTCAGACTCTGCCTTTACCGCGCGGAACAGATACTGGAGATCAATCCTGATGCGTAATCGCAATACGATAAAATCTTTGTTGGCGGCAACAACATCTCCCGGGTCAGTGCAGGTGTGTGGCTGGGTGCGTTCGGTGCGTAGCGGTAAAGAGGTGTCCTTTATTACCTTGAATGATGGCAGTTGTTTTGCCAGTTTGCAGCTGGTGGCACAATCGGCCCAGCTGGCTGATCTGGCCGGATTAGCCACGGGGGCCTGTCTGCACGCCACCGGCATGCTGATAGCGTCTCCCGCCGCCGGGCAACGTTGGGAATTGCAGCTAGAAACCCTTGAAGTGACCGGCGCGGCGGATGAAACCTATCCGCTGCAAAAGAAACAGCACAGTCTCGAATTTTTACGCAGCATCGCTCATCTGCGGCCCCGCTCCAACACCTTTGGTGCGGTCTTCCGTCTGCGCAGCCAGCTCGCTTTTGCCGTGCATCAATTTTTTCAGCACCGCGGTTTTGTTTATGTCCAGACGCCGATAATTACGGCCAATGACTGTGAGGGCGCAGGGGAGATGTTTCGTGTTACCACCCTGGACCCCAGCCAGCCTCCATTGACGGAGGGCCGGATTGACTGGCGCGAAGATTTTTTTGGTGAACGCACCGGTTTGACCGTCAGTGGTCAGTTGCAGGGTGAACTTTTCGCTACCGCATTTTCCGACATTTACACCTTTGGTCCAACCTTCCGCGCCGAAAATTCCAATACCAGCCGTCATGCTGCCGAATTCTGGATGATCGAACCGGAAATCGCCTTTGCTGATTTAACCGATAACTGCCAACTGGCCGAAGATTTTTTGCGTTACATGGTCAGCTACGCTTTGGAACAGTGTCAGGAAGATCTTGATTTTTTCAATGCGCGCATCGAAAAGGGTCTGCTTGAAAAATTACACGCCCTGGCCGCGGCCCGTTTCGAACGGGTGACCTATACCCAAGCGGTTGCGCTGTTGCTGAAATCGAAGTGCACGTTTGAATTTCCCGTTCAATGGGGGAAGGATCTGCAGGCGGAGCACGAGCGTTATCTGACCGAACAGATTTTTAGCGGACCGGTTTTTGTGACCGACTATCCCCGGCACATCAAAGCTTTTTATATGCGGGATAATGACGACGAAAAAACCGTGGCCGCTATGGATTTGCTCGTCCCGCGGGTCGGAGAAATTATTGGCGGCAGCCAGCGCGAAGAACGTTTGGAGCGCTTGCAGAATAAAATGGCTGCCCAGGGCATAGCTGCCGGTGACATGGAATGGTATCTCGATATCCGTCGCTGGGGCAGCTGTCCTCATGCCGGGTTCGGCTTGGGTTTTGAACGACTGCTCATGTATCTGACCGGCATGGAAAATATCCGTGATGTCATCCCCTTTCCGCGCACACCGGGCAACGCACGCTTTTAATTCGACCAACTTTGAGATAACGGGCACCCCATGTATTTTCCGGATCGAAACACCTTCACTGCTCTTGCTACTCAGGGTAATCTCATCCCCATTTATCGCGAAATTCTTGCCGATATGGAAACCCCCGTTTCGGCTTTTCGCAAAATTGATGATAGCCAGACTGCGTTTCTGCTTGAATCCATTGAAGGCGGCGAAAAGTGGGCGCGCTATTCTTTTTTGGGCAGTGGCCCGGCACGTATTTTCCGCTGTCGGGACCGTTATTTTGAACTTGTCGCCGATGGACATATTGAGCGAAGTGGTGAAAGCGCTGATCCTCTCACCGAATTACAGCAGTTGCTGGCAACTTATCGCCCGGTGGAAGTCGACGGCCTGCCCAGGTTTTTCGGTGGCGCGGTGGGTTATCTGGGTTACGACATGGTGCGTTTTGTCGAAGAACTCCCCAATAAAAATCCGCGGGACAGTCAGAACTGGGATGCCTGCTTTCTTTTGACCGAGGGCTTGTTGATCTTCGACAACATGCGCCAGAAAATCAAAGTGGTGTGTAATGTTCATCTGGCTGAGGGCGAAGATCCGGCCCAGGCCTATGCGCGTGGTCTCAAGCGGATTAACGACCTGATTGATCAGTTACGTCAACCACTGCCCCACCGCATAGTCGACAACCAGCAGGCGGCGCCTCAGGAATTAACGCCCAATTTTACGCCCCAGGCCTTTCGCGATGCCGTTGAACAATGTAAGGAATATATCCGGGCCGGTGATATTTTTCAGGTGGTGTTGTCCCAACGTTTCGAAGGGCAGTTACAGGCCGATCCCTTCGATATCTATCGCGCCCTGCGCACCATTAATCCTTCGCCCTATATGTATTTTCTGCGCTTTGGTGACAACCTGGTGGTGGGGGCTTCGCCCGAGGTGCTGGTGCGTAAAGAGGGGGATCAAGTCGAGGTGCGGCCCATTGCCGGCACCCGCCCACGTGGGGCGACGCCCGCAGAAGATAAGCGCCTCGAAGCCGAACTGCTGGCCGACCCTAAAGAGCGGGCCGAACATATTATGCTCATTGATCTCGGGCGTAACGATGTTGGCCGGGTTGCGCGTGGGGGCACGGTCGAAGTCAGCGAGCTGATGGTGATTGAACGCTATTCCCACGTGATGCACATTGTTTCCAACGTGCGAGGTCTGCTGCGCGAAGGGCTCGATGCCTTCGATGTGTTTCGCGCCGCCTTCCCGGCGGGAACCCTGTCGGGTTCGCCCAAAATTCGCGCCATGGAAATTATTGACGAATGTGAACCACAGAGGCGCGGGGTTTACGGCGGAGCCGTGGGCTATTTTTCTTTCAGCGGCAATATGGATCTGGCGATTGCCATTCGCACTCTGATGATTGAAGATCAACGTATTCTGTTGCAGGCGGGTGCGGGCATTGTCGCCGACAGCGACCCCGAAATGGAATATCAGGAAACCCTCAACAAGGCCCGCGGGGTCAGGCGGGCGATTGAGCTGGCCAATCAGGGTCTCGATTAAATCAGGGTACCCGCAAGGGGTACCCCTAGGTAAACGACCAACCAGCAGCGAAACGATTTGTAGGGATACCCCTTGTGGGTATCCAGGTTTTGACCGCCCGGGGGGGTGGTCGGCGAAAAACGCAGACCCGCAAATCAGGGTACCCGCAAGGGGCACCCCTAGGGTATTCTCTGCGGCACTACGACAATAATTCAGGAGCGCTGAAAGCTGCTTTCGGCAAAGGAATATTTGAAGTTCATGTGGTCGGTGTAGGTTTCTTCGAGAATCGCGACCACGTCTTCGGTGAAAACCAGTTCCTCGTCGGTGGGAATGACAAACACCTTGACCGGTGAATCGGGGGTGCTGATCATGGTTTCTTTTTTGCGCGTCATGGTCTTGCGGTTTTTGTCTCTGTCGAGATGGATGCCCAGATGTCCAAGATTTTCCAGGGCTTTTTCCCGAATCATCCAACCCATTTCGCCGACTCCCGCGGTAAAAACCACCGCATCCAGTGTCCCGATGGCAGCCATATAGGCGCCGATATATTTTTTCAGGCGGTAGGCTTCAATATCGAGGGCCAGCTGACAGCGCTTATCTCCCTTTTCCGCGGCCTCAATCACGTCACGTCGATCCGTGTACTGCCCGGTGATCCCGAGAATGCCCGATTTTTTGTTGAGCACCGCGTCAACCTCTTTTGCACTGAGGTTTTCGACCTGCTGAATAAACATGGGCAGGGCCGGATCAATATCCCCACAGCGCGTGCCCATGACTGCGCCTTCCAAGGGGGTTAACCCCATGGACGTATCGACGGAGATGCCATTCTTGATGGCGGCGTGGGAGACGCCATTGCCGATATGCATGGTGATGATATTGCAGTTTTTCGGATCTTTGCCCAGGAGCACGGCAGCGCGCTTTGAAACATAGAGATGGCTGGTGCCGTGGAAACCGTAACGCCGCACCCCATGTTTTTTATACCATTCGTGAGGTACCGGATAGGTATAGGCGTGCTCGGGCATGGTCTGGTGGAAAGCGGTATCAAAAATGGCGATGTGGGGCACTTCGGGTAAGACCGCCTGCGCCGCTTCGATGCCCGAAATGTTGGGGGGATTATGCAAGGGTGCCAAATGCTGAACGTCTTTGATGGCGTCGAGGACGGCATCATCGATCTTCACCGAACAGGTGAATTTTTCACCGCCGTGAACGACACGGTGGCCAACGGCAGAAATCTGGTTCATGTTCTTGACCACGCCTTGGCTGGCATTGGTCAGAGTTTTAACGATCAACTGTACCGCCACTCGGTGGTCGGGGCATTCGTATTCTTCGCGATAGGTGTCGCGACCGGGAACCTCGTGAATGATGAAGGAATCGCCAATGGTGACGCGCTCAACCATGCCTTTGGCAATAACTTCTTTACGTTTCCAGTCAAACAGTTGGTATTTGACGGATGAGCTACCACAATTCAGCGCCAGAATATCCATTGTTTATTCCTCCTTTGTAAATCAGATAAGTGAAATGATGTTTTAGTAAAATTGAATCTCGTGGGTAATTTTTTAGTTTTGCTGGAATAAAGCTATAAATCTCATATATTTGTCAGTAGATCGACGTGCTAAGATAGCTCAGGTTGAGAGACGGACGCAAGGTTTTTTGCACATTTACGCCACCTTAAAAAATCACCTCGGCCACTTTACAAGGCAAAATAACTTGCAGTAGAGTAGGTTCACCTAAACCGCAGCGCGCAAAGCGCTGAACGAAACAATCCCCAGAAGGAGGAAAGACTGATGGCCCATTCAATTTCCGATGAATGTATCAACTGTGGTGCATGCGAGCCGGTGTGTCCGGTAGAGGCGATCTCTGAGCAAGGCGACGCCCGCGTCATTGATGCAGGTACCTGCACCGATTGTGGCGCTTGTGTTGATACTTGTCCGGTTGACGCAATTTCTGCCTGATTTACCGACGTAAAAAGTGACAAAAAAAGCGACCCGTTTGGCGGGTCGCTTTTTTTGTCACTGAAACCATTGTTTCTCTTCACGCACGGGCGCAGCCGTTAGTGTATTTTGGCTTCGTTATCAGCGGTGAGTTGCCATGTATTTGGGCAGCCAGGTCACGGCCTCAGGCCAGTAGATCACGATCAATAAACAGATTAATTGAATACCAATATAGGGAATGATGCCGCGGTATATATGGCCGGTCGTTACTTGTGGAGGGGCAACGCCCTTAAGGTAAAAGAGCGAAAAACCGAAGGGGGGGGTTAGAAATGACGTTTGCAAATTCATCGCAATCAGAATGCCGACCCATAAAAGGTCGACCCCCATTTGCTGGAAGATCGGCGCCACCACCGGCACAATAATGAAGGTGATTTCAATGAAGTCAATGAAAAACCCGGCGATAAAAATCACCAGCATCACAATGAAAAGAAAGTGATGTGCCTCAAGCCCCGCTTCCATGATCAGCCCGGTGATATAGCGATCGCCACCCAGCCCGCGAAAAACCAGGCCAAAGGCGGTCGCACCAACCAGGAGAATAAAGACCATGCAAGTCAGGGTCGTGGTGCCGCGCATGACTTCGCGCAGGGTGTTCAAACTGAGTTTTTTTTGCCACAAAGTCAGCAGGGTCGCGCCTAAAGCCCCAACTGCTGCGGCTTCGGTGGGTGAAGCAATGCCGGCAAAAATTGAACCGAGAACCGCCAGGATCAGAAAAAACGGCAGCACAAAGGCACGAATGATTCGGCGGTACATACCATGGGCGCGAAATTCGACCAGCTCATCCGCGGGCATGGCCGGGGCCGAAGCGGGCCGAAAGCTTGCCACCAGAATAATCCACAAAATATACAGTGCCACCAGAATTATCCCTGGAATGACCGCACCGACAAACATATCACCAATAGAAATATTCATGACGCTGCCGAGGAGCACCAGCACAATACTTGGTGGAATGATCTGGCCCAGGGTGCCGGCGGCGCAAATGGTGCCGGTTGAAAGCTCGGGGGAATAACCGCGCTTCAGCATGGTTGGCAGGGAGAGCAGCCCCATGGTGACCACGGTGGCACCAACAATGCCCGTCGAAGCTGCCAGCACGGCCCCTACCACAATCACCGAAATGGCCAGCCCGCCGCGCAATTTACCAAAGAGCATGGCCATGGTTTCGAGCAGTTCTTCCGCCAGCCCCGATTTTTCAAGCATTAAACCCATGTACACAAACAGCGGTACGGCGATGAGCACATAGTTGGTCATCGTCCCCCAAACCCGCAGGGGCAGCAGCTGGAAAAAGTTCAGACCGAAGGTAAAATAACCAAAAATCAGTGACACCCCGCCCAGGGTGAAAGCCACCGGAAAGCCGCAGAGCAGCAGGGCAAAAACCGTCGCGAAAAGAACCAGTGAAATATATTCAGGCATGTTAAGGCTCCGCGTCGGTGGGCTCAGTTGTGGTGTGGGTTGTCGTTGGCTTGCCTGTTAAGGTCCAGAGAGAATGGATGATCATGGAAATACCCTGAAGAAAAACAAGAAAAAACCCTAAAGAAATCATGGATTTAAGAAGATAACGGTAGGGGAGACCGCCTGGATCGGGGCTGGTTTCCTGAATGGCATAGCTCATGCTGATAAAGGTTTGGCTGGTGTATATCACCAAAAGAGAAAAGGGAATCAGGAAAACCAAGCTGCCGATCAGATCGATAAAGGCTTTCTGTCGTGGCGTCATACGACTGTAAAAAACATCGACCCGGACATGGGCATCTTCCTTCAGGGTATAGGCCGCGCCCACCAGAAAGAGAACCGCAAAGATGTGCCATTCCATTTCCTGTACCGCCACACTGCTGCTGCGCATAAAGTAGCGCGTAAAAACATCAAAACAAACGACAACCACCAGCAGGGTGCTGAGCCAGGAAATGGAACGGCCAATAACATCATTCAGGCGATCAATCGCCGCTGCCAACTTCATAAAAATGCCCATAGGCCTTTAGCCTTTCCGTTTTCGTGGGGGATGCGGATTTTGAATAAACTGAGCAATTATCCAGGATCAGCCATGGATCAGCCAAATGAACAGCCTGACAGAAAGTAATAGAGCCGTCCGTTTCTGTCAATAAACAAGTCCACCACTTCTGTCAGCGAATCCCTTGTTTCACGGCTTTCTTGGCTTGCTCAGCCCCAAGGCGACCTCGGGCTTTGCATGGTGAAGAAGTTACACCAGATTTTATACCCCGAAAAATAAGACTTGACATCTATGGTCTTGAAATGGGAATATTTTCCCAAATTGGAGTTATGCTCATGCCAGATAAAAAGTTTCTCTTAGCTGCTGTTGCCAGAATTCTGCGTCCCCTGGTGCGGATTTTGTTGCAACGGGGAATTCCCTATCAGTCTTTTTCTGAGCTGGCGCGCTGGGTTTATGTTGATGTTGCACGCCGCGAATTTCAACTGCCGGGCAAAAAACAGACCCGCTCACGGATTTCAGTGATGACGGGGTTATCGCGCAAAGAAGTATTGCGCCTGGTCGAACAATTGCCACCGACGGATGATTCTGGTGCCGACCGTCATCATCGCGCGGCGCGGATTATTTCGGCCTGGTTGCGCCAGCCCGCGTATCTCGACGCCGGCGGCCAGCCATTACGCCTGAGTTTGGATGGCGCGCAACCCTCATTCAGTCACCTGGTGCAGACCCAGGGCGGGGATATCCCCCCGAAGGCCGTGCTCGATGAACTCCTGCGCGTCGGTGCTGTGGCCCGTGATAGCGAGGGTCATATTCTGTTAACCAGTCGAGCCTATCTGCCCACCGGATCGGCAGCCCAGACTGAGCGTTACGCCATTTTGGGGCAAGACGTTGCCGCCTTGCTCAACACTATCGAGCACAACCTGCACGCCGAGCCCGCAAAACGCTATTTTCAGCGCAAAGTCGCCTATCGGGGTATACCGGCGGCGGCAATCCCCGCCATTCGCGCAGCGGCTGGAATGGCCGGTCAGCAATTGCTGGAAAATCTCGATCACCGGCTGGCACAAAGTCTGGTGCAGCTTTCAGATACAAACCAGGACGACCGTCGCGAACTGCTGTTTGGTCTTTACTGGTACGAAGATGGTGGTTCTGAAGAGCCGATTACGGGAGAGATATCATGAATAAAATCTGCGCCCTTTGGCTGCGGTTATGCCTTATTTGTGTTGCTTTGTTGTTGGTCAGTTGCGGCGGGGATGGCGGCTTGGTCGCCCTTGATACGGGCGGAGGTGGCATCAGCGGCACCGGCGTCACGGTCGCAGCACGTGGCACGATTACCGGTTTTGGCAGCGTTTTTGTCAACGGAACCGAATATTTCACCGATAACGCAACCCGAATCAATGTCAACGGTCTAGCGGCGAATGAAACGGCACTGCGTATTGGAATGCTGGTCGATGTGCAGGCCACGCAAAACGGCAATCAAACCACTGCGACATCGATCAATTATCAAGGAAATTTACGAGGGCCGGTGACTAGCATCGATGCCGACAATCAACTGCTGAGAATTGTCTCTCAGCCGGTTGATCTCAGTCAGGCGGTCTTGCAAGGCTTTGGCAACATCACTGACCTGCAAGCCGACGATATTGTTGAAATCAGCGGCTATCTCACCAGCCAGGGGCAGTGGATCGCCACTTATGTTCAGGTTGAAGCAGGCGCCGCCAGTTTTAAACTTGAGGGGCATATTGCAGAGCATGATACTGCGAACAGTACCTTTTTCATCGGTGAGCAACAAATTGATTACCGCCAGAGCGGCATGATGTCGAACCGGATTTTTGAGGGTGCGCTGGTCAGCGTCGAGGGAGTTTTTGACTCTGATTCACGAGTTTTGCGTGTTACTGACATTGTTGAACTCGACAAGCATGAACCTCTCGCAACCGAAGGAGCTCGGGTCGAACTTGAAGGCTTGATCACCCAGGTGGAGAGTAGTGCTCAGTTCAGCGTTGGCCGTTGGCTGGTGGACGCTTCGGAAGCAATCTATAAACAGGGTTCAGACGCCGACATCCGGGTGGATACCAAAGTTGAAATCGAAGGCCAAATCAAGCTTGGCATCTTCGTCGCCGAAACCATCGAAATAGAAGAGTGACCAATGGTGGGGGATAGTCATGCTCATTAACCTCACGAAAGGAGTTCCATCATGAAAAGAAAAGTTTTGTTGTTGTGCTGCGTTGCCTTGTCCCTTGGTCTTTGGGGCTGTGGAGGATCTGGCGGCGGCACGCCGTCAACTGCAACCATCAGTGGCAGTCTGGTTGAAGACAATGTCGCCCTTGTTCAAGCCGCCGCTTCGCATACTTACACTGTTGCAGCTGTCGATGAAAACGCGACCACCCGGGATACGGCGACCAATGTTACCGGCAGCTTCACCCTGGAAGTTCCGGTCGGGTACGATTATGTGCTGGTTATCAGTGACGAAAAAGGAGTTATCGGCGGCATGACTTACTCAGTGGGTGCCGATCAACGTGCCGTGTTTCATGTCGGTAATGAAGTCCAAGGGGTTGAAGTCGGCCAGATCCGCGTTGATGTTACCACCAGAAGGGCCCATCGTGATGATAACGAGGCAACACCCCTGAACGAATCTGCGCAGATGTATGCAGACGATCATGACAGCGATCATGTGCCGGACGTTTTTGATCGGGATGATGATAATGATGACATTGAGGATCAAGATGATCGTGGTATCAACGGTGAAGATATGTCCAGAGACCATGATAATGATGGTATCCCTGACGAAGACGATCATGGTCCCAACGGCGAAGATATGACCAACGACCACGATAATGACGGCGAAGATGATGATCATGACATGGGATCTGGTTCTGGTATGACCGGAGACGCCACCAATGGTCAGACACTTTTTGAAAATAACTGTGTCGGATGTCATGACATTAGCGGAAATGCGGGTGAAGAAAGCATTGTGGGAACTTCTCTTGCGGACATGGAAAAGGTTTTGAGGGAAGGTGAAGAGACCATGCCTGCTTATCCTGGT
>Ga0210024_1000607_pt1 | contig 32862 bp, 34 predicted proteins | sample CryGeymeta201525_FD_183988 | JGI IMG/M metagenome (GOLD analysis project Ga0210024, IMG submission 183988) | Groundwater microbial communities from Crystal Geyser aquifers in Utah, USA - Crystal Geyser metaG 2015-25 (SPAdes) (version 2) | ecosystem: Environmental > Aquatic > Deep subsurface >...
TGCCATCCAAAGAAAGCGCTTTTTCCCTTTTCATGATTAACCTCTTTTCATGATCTGCTTTCTCACGTTCAAGGTCATGAATACGTTCTTGGATTCTTTCCCGTTGCACGGATTTTGCCCTTAACTTTTCGTACTCTGCCTTTTTCTTTTTATCGGCATTGGTTTCTCGGGTTTTAAGCTCAAAGCGTCCCTCTTCCAGTTGAATTTGAAACTTTTGCGTTATGGCTACGGGCAATCGAATTTCGTAATTGGTTCCTTGTTTCTCCCCCATGAGGAACTGAGAAGACGCTATCTTTCGACAATGCGCTTGCCAATTGGCCAAAGATCCTTGAAACACATCCTCCAAAGCCCTGTCCAACCGTTGAGACATTTCAGGAGTTAGATTAACAAGCCCCCTACTCCCGATTTCTTCAATCCAAACAGCCTTTATATCGGAAGCGATTTTAGAGGTCTGAGTTAAAGATTCAGAAAATTCTTTTCCCTTAAGAATTAAACTATTCTCTTTTTTAGATGAAGTAATTATTTGTTTATCCTTAGTCGCGCCCGCGTAAGGGGAGCCCAAAGGGATCACCGTAGGCGAGCCCTTTTTGAAAGAAGCTTTTGCAGCGTTTCCAATGGCATTCGTTGTTTTATCAACGACAGAATTTAAGCGCGCATAAAGGAGGGTTACCAGATAATTGTTTCTAACAAAAATTGTTTTCTTAGTCTGACGGTCTTGATAATACGCAAAGAGTTTTCCTTTAAAGGGATCGGATTCTTTTTCGAACTCAGTTTTGCTTTTATATCGAATGCCAATCTTATCAAAGGCCGTTCTAAAAACCTTCTTTGAAAACCTTAGTTCCTCTGACCAAGAGTCTCCCTCCCGATAACAAGGATGCTCACAAGGTTCTATGAATTTATAAAATTCGTTCTTTTTTCTTTCAAACCAGTACTCTAAACGATCAAATAAAAGCACAGCGTTTTGAGAGCCACATTCAGCTCTAAGTGCTGGATTATACTTAACAAAATAGTCCGCAGTGTACGGTTGCGATGTTGAATCGCTCATTTTTCTTCTCCTTTTGGAGCCAAAAACAAGCATAAACCTTGACAAAATAGCTGAATTTGCTATTCTGAAATAGAATAAGGGGTTCGGTGCTTGTCACCGGCTTCTTTTTTTATTTTTAACTGGTTTCTCTTACTTTTTCTAAAATTGTTATTGTTAATAGCTTTAACTCTTTTATTTCTGTTTTTAAATAATTGAGTTCATCTTCAAAATTAGAATTATCTTTTTTTTCTAACTTTTCTTTAATGCCTTCTTTTATATACTGCGTGCGAGAAATTCCTTTTTTCTCAGCTTCTTTTTCTATTTGAATAGCTGTAGGCATATCTAAAAGAAGGTTGATTCTAGTACTTAAACTACTCATATTTTATATCATTCTTTTTATCTTATAGGGAAAACTTAGCATGCTGGGATATATGTGTCAATACGTGCTTTAAAGGTGTTTTTTCTGTGTTGATATGCTGATTTGTTGATATAGGGATAGGTGTAAATGTTGATAGATTGATATGTTGATATGTATATATAAGTTTAGCTGTAAATGTTGATATGTGGATATGCTGATTTGTTGATGTGCGTATATATATATGTTGATAAGCTGATATGTTGATAAGCTGATATGTTGATATGTGCATATAAGTTTAGGTGTGTATGTTGATATGTGGATAGGTGGATAGGTGGATAGGTGGATATATATAAATGTTGATAGACTGATATGTGGAAATGAGGATAAGCGTAAATGTTGATTTTTCGTCGTGCTTTTTTTTTACGTAAAAAAGCACGTATTGTGTTCATTTGTGTTGTTGTGTATTATCTAAATATATTGAAAAGGATTTACAAAAAATGAAAGTGTTGACTATAGCGAATAGAAAGGGAGGGGCTGGGAAATCTACTATAGCAGCTCATTTGGCAGTAGAGGCAGTTAATGACGGGTATAAAACATTACTCATTGATCTTGACCCGCAACAAACGCTTGAAGGGTGGTGGAAAAAGCGAGAGAAAGACGATATTCCTTTGACTGAAGCAAATAGTGAAAACATAAAAAGTCAAATTAATAAGCTTGAAATTGCAGGTTTTGACCTTTGTATAATTGATACCCCTGGCGATGCAAGTGTGAACGCTCGTTCTGGAATAGAAGTTGCAGATTTAGTTGTTATACCTTCAAAGCCCACAGCCCCTGATTTAAGTGCTATTGGACGAACTATTGGGATTGTTGAAGAGGCAAAAAAGAAATTCGTTTTTGTTATCACACAAGGCGTTTTAACTTCTAACCTGAATTTCCAAGCATCGGCAGCATTATCTAGTTTCGGAAAAGTTGCTACTACAATAATAGCCAATAGAGCCTCATACGCAAAGGCTATGGGAGCTGGTGAAAGTGCTTGTGTTTCAGACAAAAAAGCCAGTGACGAATTAAGTAAATTATGGGAATTTGTTAAAGAAAACATCTTTGATGAAGGTCTTGTAAAAAACAAAAACAAGTTGGTGGCATAAATGACCATTCAAAAGAATAAATATACATTAACGGATGACATTATAGAGATAAAAAAAGAACCTATTCAATATAATGAACATAAGAATTACCAAAAGAAGAATATTGAAAAAGAAAGACTGTCTTTGAATATTGATAGGGATCTTAAAACAGATTTACATATGCACTGCGTTAAAAATAAAAAAGCAATGACTGACGTAATAGAAATTCTTATCGCAAACTTTTTAAAACAAAGTAAGTAATCTTGTATAATTTTCTTTAGGAACTATATATGCAGATTGTCAGGTATGATTATACCCCAGCCAGATGTCAGGAATAGCTTTCAAACACGTCAGTTTGAAGTTTAATTCTCTATTTCCTTAAAATTTTCTGCAGAAGTCTTGAGTTTAAACTGACAGGTTTAGTTTAAAAAATATCTACTCGGCAGCAGAGTGATTATTATGAATAGGTTGCAGAGAAAATTTATAGCCCAGCCCATGCATAAGGTGACTTATTGTCTCTAAGCGCGGTTTTCTGTTTCCTGAAAGAGCTTTGTAGAGATTTTGTCTATTTAGATTAGCTTTTTCGGCAACGTGCCCTAAGCCCCCTTGTGCTTTTGCTACATCTTTTAATGCATTAAAAAAAGCCTGTGAATCCCCATCGGCTTCATACTCCTCAAGAGCTACTTCAAGGTAGGCCTTTGCATATCCTTCATTTTTAAGTTTCTCAATGTGGTAGGTGTCAAAATTTAATTTAGCCATTTTTCTTTTCCTCTTCAAAATAGATAGACCAAAGCTTTTTTGCTTTTTCTATATCCCGTCTTTGATTGGCCTTATCACCTCCGAAGAGTATTAAGACAATCTTTTCTTCAATTATGCCGTAGTAGATTCTATAGCCGGAGCCAAAGAAAAGCCTTAATTCAAAAACCTTATCTCCAACGCACTTAAAGTCTCCAAAATTTCCACTTTTTATTCTAGATAGTCTGTTGTTAATTCTGGCCTGCGTTTTTACATCTAGTTTTTCAAGCCAATCAATAAAAGGTGTTTTTCCCTCATTGGTTTCTAGAATAGTAAGTTCGTATTGCATTTTTATTATTCCTTATATTTTAAGTGTCGCATATTGGCGACAAAAAAGCAAGGAATTATTTGTCGTCTTTTGTTAATAATTTTCAAAAAACGGAGAACAAGATTGTTCAAAAAATGAACAAAGGTTAGGGGGGGGCATGGCTAACAAACGCAACTAAAAATAGTTACTACTTGATATGTTAACAAATTGAGCAAAAGGTAGGGAGTTTCGGTAAACCTTAAAAAAAGGGATATCTCGCCGGAGATACCCCTAGGTTTATCCACAGATTTTTAGGATAACTTTTTTAGAAGTACCGTATATATGGTTTTTAAAAATACTATTGATCCATATGTAATAATAATTTATTGTTTTTTTATATTAATTCGGGCTTTTTTTTGATCTTCGCACATTTAGGACATCCACTATTGTTAATAGCTCTGCTTATAACCAATGCGTGCCATTCACGGTTACATTTTTTGCATTTCCACCACGCCTTATAATCTGAACCAATAGTAATTTCCTCAATTGGCCTATCATTCTTTTCTGTCACCCACTCCTCAATAAAATGGGGATATTCCTCTATTAACTTTTTTCTCAATTTTTCTTCTTCCTGCTGTCTAAATTTTTCCGTGCGGCTTCTTTATGACCTTTTTCAATGGAGCCTGCTTCTTTTCCTGTGAGATCATATCGCAGATTTCCCTCTATGATGTTCTTAAGATAAAGTTTGTGATTCACATAGCAGCCGATGGCTTTTCTCACGAGAGTTCTGCTGAAAACCAGTTTATCAGCCTCTTTTTCAAAGATGTCTTTTTCGATACCGGTCTTTAACGGCAGATGCCTCTTTTCTGAAAAAAGAAGAGGATAAGTTTTGCAGAGCCATTTAACAGTTTTTTTAATATCTTCCAACGTGATCGGAACATCAAGGTGAGGTTTTTTGGTCAGCTTTTTTAAATCTTTCACTTCTTTTTTCTTTTTAGGTGAAAGTTTAGAAGTGTCCAAGGTTAATTTTTTCATAAGCCTAATATCTCCATAATTTCTCTCTCAAATTTTCTTACGAAGAAGGAGAGGGGGTCTTCCCATATTTTAAAGATTTCTCCCCGAGGAATCTATAGTGATCTCTTTTTTCACCGTAGGGATCACTCATGAGATTTTCATAGGCATCAATAAGCGCGCCTAAGATGACGGCTTCTTTTTCATAGTGCTCTTCAATATGGATTTCATCCCCTAACTCTAAGCCAAGAAAAGAGGGGAGGTTGGATTTGTGAACCAATCCCCCGTAAGCTATTTTTGTTCTGGTTTCCGAGGCTCTTTTTTGTTGCGACTTGGTTACAATTTTTGAGCGTGCGTGAGCTAACTGCATTCGGTTGTCATTCATTTTTTGAAAAATCCTATGCAGCTTTTTTGAGATCGGGTCGAGTCTTTTTAGGACTTTTCTTGGCACCGTTGCGTTTGCAAAAGGTATCACCGGCTTGTTGCCAAACCCCCGCTTTTTTTGCATCTTTGGCGGCAACTTCTAAACCCTCAAGGAGGAGGCCGATAATTGTTTTGCTGCATACGCTTCCCTCGGGGAAGGCTTCAAGAACTTTTAAGATATCTTCATTGCGTTGACGCTTGAGGGTGAGAAGATCTCGCTCAAGGGCTAAACGTTGTTGTTCTAATTTTTGAATTTGTTGATCTATTTTAGACATAGGTATTACTCCATTGTTGGTTAAGAGTGCTCCTATCAATTTATAGTAACAAACCTCTCCTTAAACGCAAACAAAATAAATCCGTTACCAAGGAGAAAATCTTTGATTTTTGGAATGCGCAATGATGCAGGGTGTTCACCCTGATTGACGTTCCTGCCGAAGGCCGGTACAATGACTTAATCATTTGGTTTCTAAACATGGCGATTTTCTCTGCTAAAGCAAGTTTTTGTAGTCGCAGTTCCGGTAAAGGGGCTGTAGCTCAAGCTGCCTATAGATCGGGAAAAGCTTTCAAAGATAATCAACGCGGTCGAACGTTTGACTACTCAAAAAAAACAGATCGTCACGACATTCATCAAAATATTTTGCTGCCGATAGGGGCGCCGGAATGGATGAAAAACTCTGAAAAGCTCTGGAACCATGTCCAAGAATTTGAAACAAATCTGATTTTTAAACGCTATTCTGCAGATCATAAAGACCCCGTTAAAAGAGAACAAAGTTTAGCCGGACGCGAAAAGGCGCTCAATTCTGCACAGGATTCTTGGAATCAAATCATTGCTCTTCCGCGCGAATTAACCAAAGAGCAAAACGTAGAAATGTTGGAAATCTATCTTAGAGAACGCTTTTCTTCGAGGGGTCTTATTTCCGATTATTCTATCCATATGGACAAGGGAAATTGGCATGCCCATGTTGCCGTTACCTTACGAGAAATGCTTCCAACGGGTAATTTTTCAGAGAAAAAAATTACTTCCTATCGTGGCGATGAAGCGCATAAGAATATTTTTAATAGGGACGGTCTTATCGAAACACGGCGTATTTTAGCCGACACTATGAACAATTCCCTTGAACGTGCAGGTGTACTTGATCGTGTGGATCACCGCTCTTTAGAAGAGCAAGGCATCAAAAGACAGGCTACAATTCACGAAGGTTCTTACGCTAGAATCCTAGAAAGTACAGGCGGAAAAGCACGCCTTTGTGAGATAAATAGAGACAGAAAAGCGCAAAACCTTGCCCTTTATTTAGAAAATCCGGCTTATTTATTAAACGATCTGGCTCGCCAATCTGTGGTTTTTACAGAGGCAAAGATTGCCGAAACCATCTTTAAATTGACGGATGGTGACGAAAACGTCTATCAAGATTTGTCTGCAAAAGTTAAAGCAGTTCGGATTCCCGAGACCTCAAGACAAGTTGTTAAGGGCGGTTTTCAATACAAATCCGATGCGCTTATTGAGCATTTTGACGCTATTTTTGCGGAACAAGAACGCACTTCTCTTGCCGTTGAAGTCACAGACTTTGTTAAAGCGGGAGAAGGCGTTGCTCAGTCCTATCTTGAAAAAGAAAGTGCTCTTCTTGAGTTCAAAAAGGTTGGTCTCTCGAACCATTTAATCAAGACGACAGGCCGTGAAAGAGATGATTTATTGGCGGGATTTATTTCTAATCCTGCTTCTTTGGTTGAGGTTTTAGCCAAAGAAAAGATCGTTTTTCGGGAGAAGGATGTCGAAAATACTCTGCTGGGTTTGGTGTCTGAAAGCGAGGCGTGTTATCGCGTATTAGAGTCGTACGGGGAGGGGAGGCAATACCCGAAAGATATAGAGATTGCCAACCAAACCGTTAACTTCGCCCATGATGACGTTAAGGCAGACGTTGAGTATTGGATTCAGGGGTTAACGAAAGAAGTCCTCTCTTCTTCTAATAGTATTGAACTTGGCCGAGATGTCGGGCGCGAGAAGGTTTTTACCTCCGCCACCCAACAAGAAAAGGAAGGACAGACTTTAGAGCGTGTCCAACGCCTGTCTCAAAACAAAACAGCTTTTAAGGTGAAAGAGGGTCGAGCCGAGAAAGTGATCAATGCCTTTGAAGCTCAAGAGCAGAAGGCTTTAGCTACAAAAGCGCCTGAGGCGGTGTTTAAGTATAGTGACGAGCAGAGAGACGCTATTGCCGATCTGCTTTCTGCCGGCCAATTGAAGATTCTAAAAGGCCGTGCCGGAACGGGTAAATCAACGGTTCTAAAGCCCCTAGTGGCTGTCTTGAAAGATCAGGGCTATGACGTTATCGGTATGGCTTCCTATGGAAAAGTCAGTGAGGCCATGGAAGGCGATCTCGGTATTAATGCCCGAACCATTGACAGCTTAAGGCTTTCTTGGAAGGAATATGATAATTCTAAGGAAATTCTCTCAAGCGGGCGATTCTTGACGGATAAAGACAGAAACAAGCACTTAAAAATTGTCCGGAACCTTGAGAAGGATCAGATCACCTCAAAGAAGGCGGTCATTCTTGATGAGGGATCCCTTGTGAGTCATGAGCATTATGAGCTTATTTTCTCTAAGGTTGAAAAGGCGGGATCCAAGCTCATTATTGTCAAGGACGACAGCCAGATTAAGACGCTCTTCGGGGCAGATATTTCAGAAGCCATGGATCGCTATGTTGAAGGCAAATCCTTGATCCAAGTTCAACGCCAGAGAGCGCCTTGGATGAAAGAGGCTTCTATAGCGTTAAACAGCCACAAAATAGAAGAGGGGTTGTTAGCTTACGAAGAGCGGGGTTGCATTAAGTACCTTGAGACCCATGAAGAGGCAAAGGCCGCCTTTATTGAAAGCTATGTAAGGGACTTTGATCCTTCAAAGACTCTTTTAGGAATGACCTTCTTAAACAAAGATGTTCGTGATTTGAACTTAGGCATTTTTGACTCTCTTCGGGAGAAAGGGCATCTTGGGGAAACCTTTGTGCTTAACAATACAGACCTTGCTGTTGGGGCAACCGTTGCGTTTTCAACGAACGATAAGCGTGTCAAGACCGTTGAAGCTAACGGTTCGACAAATCAAGGCGTTAAGAACGGGTCTTTTGGTGTTATTGAGTCTTATAATAAGCAAACCCATGAGATTCAAGTGCGTTTAGCCAATGACGGCCGTCTTGTCTCTTTGAATGCGAAGACAGGTTACGATGATCTTACCTTAGGGTATGTGATTACCTCCACAAAGGCTCAATGTTTGACTTTTGACGGTGCTAAGCTCTTATGTAGCCGCCATGATGACGCAGGATCAACGGTTGTTAATTGTACGCGACATAAAGACAGCCTTGAAATCTTTAGTCCCGGAGAAGTAGCAACAGACGTTAGAGGCTTAGCTAAGGTTGTGGGCACAAGTTCTTATCGGGGAACGACCCTTGATTATAGTGTGAATGAGGAAGAGCGACCTTTCCTTGAAATGGTCTCGCTTTATAAAGAAGCCCGCATTGAATTTGCCCAAAGCCTTGAGAAACTCACGGCCTACAAAGAAGATTATCAAGCCGTTCTCTTGGAAGGCGGAGCCCCTCAAGAAGAACAACATAAAGCTGCCTTAGCTATTTTCAATAAAGAGTCTTATAACCTGAAAGAGCGTCGAAATAAGTTTGCCGAAAAACTCCTTGAAAATTGGCAAGAGTGTTCGACGTTTTGCCGTCAAGCCTCCATTAGTGAGGAAACGTTATCCAAAGAGTCCGGTAAGACCCAAGGTCTCTTTACGACCCTTGAGCACAAGCGTTTTGAGCGCATTGAGCAGTATATTGACGTGGCTCAAGAGACGCGTAGATTATGGGAGGTTGTTTCCACGGATACGCCGAGCGCCTTAATTCATTCTCACCCGCTTTATAATGAGTATCTGCAAGTCAAAACCAAGCGAAATGCTTTGGCCGTTGATATGGCTCTTGCGCCTAAAAGCTATAAGCCTCTCTTTACGGTTAGTTCTTTTTATGGCGAGGGGGTGGAACCTATCGGTTACACTCTTTTAAACGGCCGATCCTATGAAAAGAAACCGCCGGCTTTTGAGAGCTGTTTGAATCATGCTCTGGAGGCAACGCCCGATCTTATTGTTTTTGAAGCAAGCGAGGACGGGAAAGTTCAGTCTCGGCTTTATGAGACGTTAAAAGAGTATAAGGTTTTAAAATCCCGATCCAACCAAGCGTATCATAATCTTCAAGACGACCTCTTTAAAACGGAATCGGTTGTGAAGGATCTAAACTCCGTTATGGCGTCAACAGCCAAGGATCGTGATACCAAGGCAGCCCTTGCCCTATCCCTTATGGATCAATTGTCCTATTCACAAAGCGCGCCTATATTGGCTCATCTTGGTTTTGATGAAAAAGCCGAAAAGCTCTTCTATGAGCATGTCGGTCTTGAAGAAATGAGATTTATGTTGGCACAGCATAAAACTGTAGCGGATATTTCCGAAAGACTTGGTCTCTCTCAAGACCTCCATGAAAAACTCTTCCCTGAGGGTGTATGTGATAAAAAAGCGTTTGCGCAGTTCAAAGGGATGGGGGGTGATCCTCAACGTCTTATTTTTGAACAAGGGTATGCCAAGCATTTAGAATCCGGTGGTGACGTTCTGTATGCCTCACCGTCAGATTTAGAGGATGCTTATCACTGTTTATCCAATTATAAAAAGTCCCATGCAGAATCCGTCAAGAATTGGCAGATTATAAAAGGGGATATAAAGGCTCGTGTGGAAACGCTCCATCTCTCTCAAATAGAGAGTTTAACTTCTGCCGGTCACTTCTTATCCTATGAAGAGTTAAAGAAAGAAGCCTTTGAGGCTTTAAAATTCAATGTCGGTAATAACAACGCGCCTAATTGGAAGGTCAACGACGAAAAGGTGCTCTCTTATGTTTCGGGAGAGCTTAAGCGCGCCGTTTCGTCCGTAACGATTTCTAAAGGGAGCGATTCGGCCGTTGATATTCGATCTCAACATCGTCAACTGCAAATTATGCAGACAGTTCTTGACGGGGGACGCAGAGAGCTTGCCAATTACCATGAAGTTATGGCTGATGGACAAGCTTCTAGAGATTATATCTTTGCGGAGAATTCTAAGAAAATGTGGGCGAGGGATCTTGTGGACAATAAGGCCTTGTCCGTTATAGAGGGTGCTTTTGGAGAAGGGTTTGCCCGTCAGGTAACACGGGATGCTCAAGAAGAACAAGGTAAGGTTTTGGTTGAGGCTTTCCGACAGGCTTCGGGGCTTAAGAAGGCGGATTTTGCCGGTCAAATCTTGAGTGATCTTGAGGTTCAAAAAGAAACTAATTCCTATGTACTGAGGAATCATCTTCGTCAGGCGGGTATTTACGAAAACAACATGGACTTGCAGCTTTATTCCCTTTTGGATAAGGCTTCGGTTGGCCAAGAAGAAAAGGAAGAACTTTCAAGGCTTGTTGATGAATATGTCCAAAAGAGTACGAAAGGTATTGAGCTTTGGCAGGGCGATCTTGATAAAGCGAAAACAAATATGGCTGATGTCAGTCAAGCTTATACCTCCGGTTTGCTTTCGTTAAAAGAGCAGTTTGAAACGATGAGTCCTCATAAGCGTTTACGTTATGACGGCGAGAACCTTGTTAAGTTTGTTTTAAGCACAGCCAAGGAGGCGGGGATATCCGTTGAGGAACAATTAAAAGCTCAAGATCATTCGGCCGTTGATATCTTAAACGGAAAGAGCCATAAAGTTTATCGTCCCGTTCGGGAAACGGTGTTTGCAGAAGTTTCGAGGCTCAATGAGGAAAAGCATTGGGCATTAAGCGATGAGCAGATAGAGACCTTTGTGACCGGCATTCTTAATGTTTCTGTTGAGAAACAAGTTCTTGACGTTGAGCTCTACCAATCGAAAGAAAGCACGCGGAATTATGAGTTAAAGGATGCATTAGCGGAGGCGAGTTACCGTTTGGTCGAATCTTCACTAGGGACAGCCCTTAAAGAGCGTGAAGAAAAGTGGGCTCAAAAGATGATCACCGTGCATGAGCATAAAAAGCATGCAAAAGAGCTTATAGCTTCCTTCCATTCCGGCTCTGTTTTGGAAAAGGCACGTCTTGCTGTTCAAATGAATGATGAAATGGCAGGGGAGTGGAGTCCACAACAAGGTATTCTTAAAACAGAATTGAACAACAATAAGCTTTATGGGGCAGGTATTGAGCGTTCAATGTATGCGGTTTTAGGGCAAAACCTAGATGAAATTGATAAATTCGGCGGTCACAAAGATTTGTCCCTTGTTCAATCTTATGAATATGCTTACCGAAATTTTGCAACCGCTTGGGCAGAAACAAGGGAACAGGGTGTTCTTCTTTTAGGGGAAGAAGCTAAGTATTCTTATGAACAGGCTCAAAGCCGGCTAGATAAGGTTTATGAAGGATTCATCAAAGAGAATGTAAAACAAAATACGCGTGGGTCGATTGATTTAGACCTTCCAAATGAATCGGCTGAAACTCCAATTTCCTTTAGAGAGAGCGTTGCTCGCGCCAAAGAAATGGCTGATTCCCTTGAAAAGGGTATCACGGAAATGCAGGGTAACTCTAATGAGGGCACTTCTTCTAAATCTAAGACGACCTTAGACAGTTATAATATTTCGGCGTTGGTTGGGTTCACGAACCGAAAGGCTGACGATATTGAATCGTCCTCCAAGAAAGATATTGACCGTGAAGCTATTTATGAGAGCCTTTATCTTGATGTGCGGGAGAAAGTTTCCGACCTTAACCAGAAAAAGGGTCTTGGGTTGTTTGGAAAGCAAGTTGGTGTTGTGACAGAACATATTTTAAGCTTATCCCATAAATATCATGATTATGACTTAAAGGTCAAAGCGGCTACAAATGACTATTGGAAAGAAAACCCCGAAGTTGAGAAAGAGTTTTGGGAGTGTTTAAATGCGAAAAAAGAAGCAGCGATAGAGCTTGTCAAAACACCCTTAGGTCTCTTATTACAGGATGAAGACGGGAAATGGTCTCAAGACCTTAAGAAGGCTTATAAAACTGTCATTCTTGGTCAGAAAATTGAAGAGTACAAAGAACTTCTTGAAGAATCTCGCGGAAACAAAGAGCTATATGCCGATCAGATAGAAAAGGTCTATGGGGAGTTGAGGGAGTTTGTTTACGGCAAGGACGGTGAGTCTTTCAATAAAAAAGCTTATCAAGTCATTTGCAAAGACAACAAGATTTATTTCGAAACTCCTAGCGTAGTTAAAAATATTGAGAGCCAAGCCGTCCCGAGTGAAACCGTCGATGACTATAAAAACTTTAAAAATGTTAGCGGTTCATATAGTCATTTGGAAACACAGGTTGTACAACAATTACAAAGAACACCTTTGTATGAGTTTAACTATTTTCTTAAGAATATAAGGCCTAGCGAGGTTGGAGAGTATGTTGGGAAGCAATTCCGATCACACTCTTTCGTGATAGAGGTTTTCGGACAGAATACCGGAAAATGGTATAATACCGAGACCAAAACACGGGGAGATAACCTCCTTGATTTGATCATTTCGGAGACCGGTAGGACTGTTTTTGAGGGGATCGAGGAAGTAGCCGAATACTGTAATGATGTTGGCAACAGTTTAGAGATTTTAAGGGAATATGAGGAATCTAAGCAGAGAGAAGTCGAACGCCAAGAATCACGTGCTCTTGAAGTCGAGAAAAAAGTAAAAGACCTTCACACTCTTGTAAGCAAGGCAGAGCCTATCGAAGGCACACTTGCTGAAAGCTACTTAAGGAATGAGAGAGGGATTCAAGGTGAATTATCTGATTCTTTGAAATATCTTCCGGCCGGTACGGTATTCTCTTACAATGGTTATGAAAATAAGATTTTTGCCGGGGCGATGGCCTCTATCGCAAAAGACTTAGATGGAGACGTAAAAGCTGTTCAAGTCACATATTTGACGGAGGAGGGGACGCGCGCTTATAATAACGAAGGCGAAAAACTACCCAAGAAAAGCTTTGGTTCTGTAACAGGGGCTTTTGTTGAACTTCAAAAAGGTGATGAGAAGAGCCCTATTATTTTAGCCGAAGGTGTAGAAACTGCCCTTTCTGTTAAGGAAATAGGCATTGAGGGAAGTGTCTATTGTTCTCTTGGGACATCAAACATTAACAATCTTGATGTTACAGAACGGAATGTTATTATTGCCGGCGATTGGGACGGCAGTCAGGATAAGCCTTCTTGGGGATTAACCGAGAATGCTAAGACAACTTTGGAGCAAAAGGGAAATATCGTCAGCATTATTTATCCTGTTGAGCGAGCCAAATTAAGTGAAGAATTAACCCCTGAGAAAGTAGATTTTAACGATCTGTTAAAAACAAAGGGTGTAGAGTCCATAATGGCTCGTGTATCCGAGCAAGTACCTGTTGAGATAGCTCGTGAGCTGTCTCACAGGGAAAACCAAAAAGAGAAGAGCAATGAACAAACCCAAGTTATCAACTCAAACAAAGAATCAATTGATCTCCCTAAGCCTAACTCATCAGCAAGTCTCTCTCAAGACAAAGAGAAGCCTGTGGAGAAAGTGGGCGAGAAAACTGTTTCTCAACCGATAGAAGATAAAAAATCAGTTAAAGACGATCCTTACGGCGGTTTAACTGTTTTCGAATATGCCAAGAAACAAATGGTTGAAAACCCTGTTCAGAAAAAAGAACCTGATGTAAAGCAGGATCCTTACGGCGGTTTAACTGTTTTTGAATATGCCAAGAAACAAATGGCTGAAAATCCTGTGCAGAAAAAAGAACCTGATGTAAAGCAGGATCCTTACGGCGGTTTAACCGTTTTTGAATATGCCAAGAAACAAATGGCCGAAAACCCTGTTCACAAAAAAGAACCCGCTGTTGAAAAAGATAACATAGCGGAGAATTACTTTAGAGAAGCGTTGAATATTAAAAATTCTGAGAAGTCCAAAGATACATCTAAGTCTGTTACCTCGGACAAAGAGAAAAGCAGAGCTGATGATGGTTGGGGTATGGAGCGGTAGCCTAAGTCAGAACTAACACTTTTGGGGGTTCTTCCACAGGATACCTAGAAGGCCTTCCAGCCACAAACCCTCCAAAATTCCGACGCAGGAATTCCGGCATTAAACTTTGTTGGGATAGACCCTTAGTGCGGCAAAGAGATCACGCTGGCTTTTATTTCATCGCCTTTTTGGCGTTTGACTTCGTCTAAGTCATAATCATCTTGAAGCCCCATCCAAAATAATTCTGAAGTTCCAAAATACAGTGAAAGCCTCATAGCTGTGTCTGCGGTAATAGAGCGCTTTCCTAAAACAATTTCATTGATTCTTCTAGGAGAAACGCCCATGTCCTTTGCAGCTCTTGTTTGAGAGAGCCCCATTGGCAAAAGGAATTCTTCTTGAAGAACTTCTCCCGGATGTATATTTTTTAAATAAGTCATAACCTTCTCCTTCCTTAATGATAATCAATAATGTGCACATTCATTGCATCACCATTGTCCCATATAAAACAAATGCGCCACTGCCGATTAACCCGAATACTAAATTGACCTTTTCGGTCACCGGCTAAGGATTCAAGCTTATTCCCCGGAGGGATTTTCAAATCATCTATAATTCTGGCATTGTTTAGCATACGTAGCTTTCGCCTTGCATGATTTTGCAGCTCTATGTCCAGACCTTTAACTTTAAGTCCTTCCCATATTTTCTTTGTTTTTTTACACGAAAAAGACTTTATCATAATTAGATTATTACATATAACGTCATGGGTGTCAATCTCATTTTCTAAAGACCGTTCTGCTAGTCATTTGTGTTTGGTTCTATCAGCACAAACCCCAGAAATTTCCGAGCCGGTTATTTTTGGCTATGCACCACGACTCCTATCAACATATTTATAAAGCGTTGGTTTTGTAATACCAACCATATCACATATTTGTTTGATGGAGTGTTTTTGACCTTTGTACAAATCCACGGCGAGCTGCCGTTTTTCGGTCTTAAGCTTTAGAGGTCTGCCTCCTTGGCGCCCTCTTGAACGGGCAGCCTCTACACCTGCGCGACTTCTTTCGCGTATTAAGTTTCTTTCAAACTCTGACAATGCACCAAAAATATGAAAAACTAATTTTCCTGTGGATGTGGAAGTATCAATAGATTCTTGAATACTTTTAAATATAATTCCCTTTTCTTCGAACCATTCGACCCACTTTATTAAATCTTTTAGGGATCGGCCAAGGCGATCTAAACGCCAAACGATAAGTGTATCACCCTCGCGAAGATCTTCTTTAAGTTTGAGCAATCCTTCTCTTTCAGCAACAGATCCGCTAATTTTATCAGCGATCACTTTTTTGCACCCTTCTTTTTTAAGAGCATCTATTTGCAAATCTAAATTTTGCTCCAAAGTGGAAACGCGGGCATAACCAATTTTCATTGCTATTCCTAAACCTAGTTAATAAAGTCCTTTTTTTTATTATAAAGCTTCCGTTGATATATTACTAGTGTTTATTTACCTTCAAAACTCAATAACCACGTTCAACATTGATTTCTGTATTAGCCGGTAAAGAAAAGGTACCTTTTCTTTACTAAATTTAGAGCAGTAGGGGTAGTTTGCTGGAAAGTGCAGGGAACTACGTTGAGGATTTTTGAGCTCTTTCATATAACTAAATAGGGTTCGTCTCGAAAAGCCGTATCACGGTGAATACCAGTAACTACTGTTTTATTATCGCATGCCACGAGAAAGGAAGTGAAAATTTTTCTCCTATTTCTTCCGTTGTTTCGTAATGAGGGAGGTAAATTTCATCTATATGGTTAACTTCTCCTGTATAAAGGTGTATCCATCCATTTTCCTTGACGATTCTACGCGCTTTTCTAATATATTCTAAAAATAAACCTATGTTTTCTTTATTATTCTCTAGTGGAACATAAGAGGATAAAGCCGTTAGGATTTCCCCTGAGAAACATACAATACTATTCATATTGGTAATTGAAAAAACATCTTGAAGGAGTTGAGTGGACTTCAATAATAGCTTTTCATTTGCTTCCTGTAGATTAAAATTATCAGGAACTTTTTTTCCTGCAAGATAATCTATCTTTAATTGTTGGTCTTGATAAACATGTTGAAAAACGCCATGATCCATAACAACGACATCGAACTTTTCTTTTAGTTGATTTAAAACGGGTTTATCCAGAGGCCATGTGGCCAATAAAACAACATTAAGATTGTCGGAAACTGTTTGACATTTATTATCAGGGTCAAGATAAAACCAACATTCTGCGGAGCTTAGTTTTTTTAAAACCACAATTTCTTTTTGCAATTCATCAATTTTTGAAGATAAATATTGATTGTTTTTGTTTTCAATAAATTTATTTAATGTTGAAAAACCTCTAGATTTTTTAATAGCTAATTGAAACTCTTTTGTTTTAAGATTTTCAATTAGTTTTTCTCTATTCACCCTTTCAAAACTTCCTCTCCCAATTATAAGACCTTTTTTATTATTTTTTCCTAAAGCAGATATGGCTTCTTTTGACAATTCAAGAGGCACATGTGCGAACTTGAAAGACTTTGTGGATGGATTGGTAGCTAATGAAAAGATGCTATTAAAAGTTGATATCAGAAAAACAGCGAAAATTATCGTAAAAGATATTCTTTTTTTATTTTTGTAAAAAATATACATATATTTTTGTTCACCCTTTATTTTTTGCTTTAAAAGAACGGATAATGGTTATAAATCTAGTGAAAATTATTGCGGTCAAATTTTCCCGAGTAAGTTTTTTCCTCAAGGTAATTTAATCTTTTCAAAACTAAAGGCCTTGATCTTGCAACAAACGCAATTAAATAATCTTCGTATAATCTTTCGGCTTCATCCATCGTCAAAATCTCTCGCTTAACCGCAGATTTTGTATGACCCTCTTGGTTTCTATCAGCATTCTTACTCGTAGAGTCAGATTCCGAAAAAACAGTTTTAAAACCAAGCCTATCAACGACATATTTTAGGTCGGAGGGCTCCCGAATACCTAAGAACATGACCAAAGAACTAGAGAGAAGCGTTTTAATTTGTTTGGGATATGTATCTTCAACCCCTTCAATGGATTGAAAGATTCCAATTAATCTAATCCCATAGCTCCTGCCTAAAAGAATCATGTTTTTTACTTCTCTTATCCCGCCGATAACTGCCATCTCGTCCAAGAGAAAAATCATTTTTTTAGAGAGCTTCTTTTTTCTCTTTTTTAGTTCTTGTGTAACAATGCCGATCACCAAGCGAATAAAAGAGTTTCCTCCACTCTCCATTTCATCATTAGAAATGCAGAGAAAGAGATCAGCCTTATTTTCAAATAACTCTTCCATTTCAAAATTTGTTTCCGATGTAATCTCTCTAAATGACGGAGAGTCCAAAAATCGCAAACAACCCCTAGCCGTTGATAAATAACCTGAAAACTCTTTTTTCTCGGTGGATAATATTTTTTTAGCTATTCTAGTCGCAGCGCCACTCTTATCCAAAGAACCCTCTGCCACATTTTCTATATAGGCGTAGAATTCCTCACTAGTACCCATGAGAAAGTCATATACAACTTGAAGAGAGCGAGATTCTTTAGGCATTTGTGCTACAAGAATAATTAAACACGTTAAGATATCCTGACCTGTTTGAATCCAAAAATCTTCACGCTTGTCTCCTGTAGAAGGGCATAATGAGGCCACATACATTTTTACTTGATCAACAAATTTTTCACTTCCCGAATCAATAAAATCAAAGATGTTAATTTTTGCGCTTTCCTGTCCTGTCATATTATTCGTATCGAAAGCATAGACTTTTCGCGAGCCGTTTTTAGTCCGATGGCGAGCCGTCACTGTAAAGTTTTCAGCATCTTTCGGGTCTACAACAACCATAGGGCCGTCATACTCGAGAAGCGTTGGAATAATAAACCCTACACCCTTTCCTGAACCGGATGGTGCGATCAAAAGAGTATGGATAGGATCATACCTAAAGATTTCAGCAACCTTTGACTGCTTTATCTTCTCAATAAGTTTTATGTCATCCCCTTTTACAGACGAAAGGATACGTCCGATAGGTAGGCCGTTCTTATCGTTCTGGGATATTGCTTCTTGTGCGGAACAAAGTCTCGCGCTTCCATAAGGCTCATCTTCCACAAGTTTTTGAGCACCAAGCGAAAACAAACTATTTTTAAGAGCAACAAAGGTTGCTAAGATCGACACGAAGGCCGGAAGGGCAAAAATCATTAATATTTCGCCAAGCCACTTGAGATACTTCAAAGAAAACAATACCCTTTGCTTTTCAAGCTGAAGCCACCCTTTGTAGGCCAACAAACCTGAAAGAGACAGCGTTATAATCGCAACAAGACTAAGAAGGGATTTTTGCAAAAACGACTGTGGTTCGGCAATTCCCTTATAAGAAAAGTACAAAATGTTACCGACTATGACAGCGTAGATTACACCCTCTATCTGCATCATTTCCATTGATGTAACAGGAAAATAAGCCCGCCAATTCACAAACCAAACAATAGAGACAAGGGCTCCACACAAAATGTAGAGCCACAAGATTTTAAACGTATTTTGAAGGATTCTTACCATTAATAAATCCTTATCTTAAGGTCGGCAGCTTTAACGTCCTGCATTTTAATTTCTTTTAATTCAGACCTTAAGTTTACCATCTCATTCCAATCTTCCCTTTTTTTCTGAAACTGATCCTTTTTATTAAAAGCGTCCTGTAATTCCTTCAAAACCCCGTATTTTTTGACTAATTCAGGATGAGGAATATTGAGCTCTGTTTTAATAATTCTTTGCGTGCGAGGCTTCCATTCTATGTTTTCAAAACGTGGGGATTGAAATTGAGCGCCATAATTTGCACTGAATTCAAGAGCGTTTATATGTACGCTTTGCCGGTATTCCGTATCAATTATTTTATCACGTTCTTCAGAGCTTTTTGTATTCGCAGCCAGAGCAATAACTTTTTCAGGGTGAGCGGGTTGATTTGAGGTATTAACTTCAAACTTTTGTATGCCATAGGGAGTCTCCAAGTCAAACGTTGCCGTACACATGGTTTGAAGTTGCTTACAATCTTTGCTCACCGTTTTAACTGTGCCGTTTGGTTCAGTGACCTCAACCTCTACGGTATATATGTGCTTCTCACGGGTATCTGTCTCACCACAGGCAGTTAAGGCTAAAAGTGAGGCAAGTGCCGTTCCAAGTGTTAGTTTTTTCATTCTTCTTCTCCTTGTAAAGTTAATGGGAACCATTCCCGTTTGGTTATTTTTCTTATTCAAGTTCCTTTCGAACCACACTTTCGGTTACGAGAGAAACCAAGAAGGCGTTTAAAGAAATACCTTCTTTTTTCGCGCTTTCAATAAGTTTCATGTGTAGGGAAATTGGGAGCCTTAAGGCTATTTTTCCCGATGCTTTTTTATCTTGTGTCATTCATGTATCCTTTATGTATCCTTTATATGATACTATAAAGAAGATATATAGCAACACTTTTATTTATAAAACCTTCGTTATTTTCTACCTTTTTGCCCTTTTTTTTGCAAAAGCATGCTCTAAGCCTTTCAAAAGATTTCTGTATTTTTCTTCCCCAAGCCAATGGTAGTCTTTTGAATATTGGTTCCAAACCTCTTCGGTCATCGGGTATGGATTTCCCTTAGGGTAATTCAGTGGGATGCCTCCACTTAAATAACGGTAAAGAAAATGATATCTTTTTTCTGATCTATTTTTTTTCTCCTTTAAATGAAAATGAAAGCAAACTGCTTCCCCTTTTTCATTTACTGCCTTGAAATACGACAATTGCAATAAGATAAAAGGAGCAGACCACACAGTCACTCCACTCAAAGACCAAATTTTTCTACGATCACCTTCTTTAATTATCCTTCTGAATTGATCAACATCAAAACAAGAAGACCTACCGCACAAATTCAGAAAAAAAGTATATAATCTCTTTAGATTATCTTCCTTTGATAAGGCTGCCCTTATCTCCCTACCGCGTTCACGTCTTTCTATCGCTAATGTCATTTAAATTTCCTTATGCAGCTTGTAGGATTGGTTGAGTTTCAGAAACTTTAACAAGTCTCTCTTCCTTGGGAAAAAGAACTTCGGAAACATACCTTTTGGTACTTCCCTTGGTTATATGCTTGCTAATCTGAATAACGATATCAACGGTCTTTCTCAGAACGTCCTCAATCTTTGAATCATCTTGGCCGTTCATACTAATGTTTTGCGGAATGGCCGTACTAAGCGCAAGATCAGCCCCATTGGCATGAACTGTCGTGAAGAAACCTCCATGACCTGTGTTTAAAAGCCTCACAATGGGAAATGAATTACTGGTTGATATTTCCCCCAATACAAGAACATCCGGCCTTGAACGCACAATATGATCAATGACATCGGCGTAATCTTTTCGCTGTTGTTCACTTGCTCCGTTACGCGGCACAAGATGATGAACACATTGCGGATGCGTTTTTATAAAGATTTCCCGTGTATCCTCCACAGTAATTATGCGCCTTTTTGACGGAACAAATTTGATAAGCTGTCTCAGAAAAGTTGTTTTGCCCGTGCTTGTGCCTCCCGAAAGGATGCAGTTTGCTCCCTCTTTAATACGGGCAACAATCTCATCTTTTAGATCGCCATACAAACCAAAAGCCTCTAAGGGAATATCCACATCTCTAAAAAGACGAACGGAAACATCAATGCCGGACTCCACCCGCTGCCCCATCGTTGCCTGAAAGCGATGCCTCTTAGGAAGAGCGAGAGATAAAAAGCAAGAGTCAGGAGGATCAAAAATTAAACCTTTTGAATTTGCTAAAGCCTTGCAAAGTCGACTCCAGTAAGCCGTCTTAAAATTTGAATCATACTCTTCATCACCGTATCCGGTCTCTGCATATTCGCAAAAGAACCGACCGTTCCCAATAACAGATAACTCAACGAGGTTTGGACGAGATAAGAGTTTTTCCAACGGTGCATAATAGTATTTTAAAAGATCATCCATAGCTCTAGTTCACCCTGTTGATGCCGGCTTTGGCTTGGTTTTGATAAAAGAAACCATCCCTATGAGCCCAATTCTCTACTCTCACAGAGGTAACGGCTCCCGGAAAGCTTCCTCGGTTTGAATTACGAGAAAGGACATTGTTCGTCACCGTTCCATAGGGAACCCATGTTGTATCCTCTGCATAAGACCACTCTCCCTCTTCTTGTTCGCCACTCGGCAAAACGAGAGTATCGCGGCTTTTTGTGCCCCGTTTGTAATAAACATAAGTGGAATTAATAAACCCCCGCACTTGGATATACTTCGGCCATGGTGTCGCCATATATTTCTCAACGGCAGGACGTAATTCTTCAAGCTTTTCTTCTGTTGGAGGCACTCCTAAATACATCAACTGCATTCCGCCACCTGAAAGATTTGTCCATGAAAATTGATTAGGATGAAGAGCCATACACGCTTTTTGGAAGTCTAGATCACCGGCACTTGTTAAAGAAACCTCATTCATTTTAAAGTCCTGCCAAACGGTAGAAGAGCTTAAATCACTATCGTCTGTAATGAGTGTTTTTGACCCGTAAGAACCGCCGTCCTTCACAAGAAAGTCGATGATATATTCCCGATACCGCTCTTGCTCTTGCCTGACTTGACACATGTTCGAGCTCTTTTTATCCGCAGACGTGTTTAAGAAAGCAAGGAATTCACTATTGTCGGCTCTCTTAAAAACCTTATATTTATCTTGGGGCGTGAATTGATAACATCCGTCAAAATAAGCCTCTCTTAATTGGCTTGCAGTAATGCGATCTTCCTTAAATTGGTAAGGTGTTCCCGCTAAGTCATAGCGGACTTTTCGGTGCTCAACGGTCACATCGCCCAACTCGGTTTCAATCCAAATATGTTGCTTTTCATAAGAAATCTTATGGTCGTCATCATGTTCATAACCTTTGACTTCCGTCTTGTGATTATAAATCTTAGACCCCGCGACACACTTTGAAACAACTTGAGGGCGATTTCGATAGGTATAAAACCATTTTCCCAAGGCATAGGATTTTCCGGCTTCAATATCATGCTTGAATCCTTCACATCCTTCGGTGGTAAATTCCAACTCCAAAGCCTCTCCGAAGGGCTCACACTCGTCACCAATCTTATGCTTGGTTCCGTCCCTTAAGGTCACAAACCGCTTGCCCATAGGCATGATTTCTTTGGTACACATGTTTTTAACGCCCTTACAAGGAGCCGAGATATCAAACTCATGGGGTAACGGATCACCGGAATTCCGACAGGCAAAAGCTTGATAGTCAATATCTCCGATTTGGTAAACCCCGCGCTTGCGCTCCGTTGACGTTTTAGCTTCTAAGTTATGAAGAGGTTCACAACCTTGAGTTGTTTCCTCAATGGAAACAGGGTTTAAACTTAAATCCTTATGACAAGAAGCAACCACAACCCGTGCATTGCCGCGACCGTAATAAACCGTCTCCACTTGGGGGTGGGCTTGCATCGTTTCCAAGTCTAAGTGGGCAGAACAATTTCCTTTCTCCTCAATAAAAGGACGGGGCTTGTCATCTTCAATATAAAGAGTCTCCCCCACATAATGACGCTCTCCTCTGCCGTCAACCCAATATTTGCGATAACGATCATAAGCTTTCCTTTCCACGTGGTTCACATAGTCAACACACCCTTCGCCATTATAATCTTTCTTCAACTCGAAAGACCGCAAAGTATCTTCACACTGTCCCCGACTTGTTTCGTTTCCATTTGTTTTTTGAATCGTACAGTTCTGCAAATAGACCCGCTCTTGAACCTCATCTATGCGAGGCTCGCAATCTTCAATCTCAACGGTTTTTCGGTCTTGGGGTGTCGCATTAACATGAGAATTTCCTGAACTCGTATTTGAGACCGGTTGAAAAGCCGGAATAGAGCCGGACGAGCTCGATCCCGTTAATCCTCCTCTTCCGTTAGCACTATACCCGCCCCTGTTTGCTCCGGCTGATGAGCCGTTAGAACGTGCAGCCGTTGTTGAGTTAGCCCCCCCTTTTTTATAGGAAGCTTTCCCGCCCGCATTTGCAAGCCCGTTTTCTTGTCCTCCGTCTCCTCCTAAGGTTCCGTCTTGCCCAAGGCCTGCTTTTGTAGCAACTCCTCCTAAAGGATTACCGTTAGCATCCAATCCGCCCTTGGCCGGATCGGATTCATTAACGCGCCGACTATTGGATTCAGGGTTAGCCGCGGTCATTTCTTTAGTTGTGTCGACCTTGCCCGATTTAAGTTTCTTATAGGCAATATCCAGTTGTTTTAAATCCCCCTCAAAAGGTAATTCCAAATCCTTTGGCAAATCATCTTGGCTTGCTTGAACAACGGTAATAAGAGGTTTGTCAAAAGCAGCATGTTGATTCTTTTCATTTTGAATACCCGTCCAAACCACTTGAAGAACCTTCGTTTTCCCGTCAAGGGAAGAGGAGCGTTGACGACCCACAATATGAAGCTTTTTATCCTTCTTTACTAAGTCGGGATGATCCGCTTGAATCACCTCTTCAACTTGAGTTAGATTTAAAGACTCAATAAGCTTAAAAGATTTAACGGGTTCTTGAATCTTGGCGAAAGCAGACAAGGAACAGAAGAACGTCAAGATTAGAAAAAGCGCAAAATTATTTTTTTTCATGGGAAGAACCTTTTTTGTAGGGTTTTTTAAAGACAATGTCATTCATAGGGATAATTTGAAGACGAGCCCCTTGGGGAATGGTCAAGATAGGTTTTAAATCTATATTCTGCTCTAATATTTTTTGCGTCACCTGCCCTAAGTTATTGGAAAGCTGGTTTGTTGCATTAGCAAAGGCTTCTTGCTTATTGAGATTTGTTGAGGCTTGGGCTAAAGCCGAAATCAAAGAAACGCCAAAAGAGCCTCCGTATCGCTCAAAGTTCCGTTGGTCTAAATCGCCCACCATGCCGCTTCGTCCCATTTGATCAGCAACCTTTGCATTGGTTAGAGCAATACTTACGCCGTCCGAACGGAGAATCCGATTGCACGTACAGGAGAGTCGGCTGGAATGAGTATCCGTTAAAACATCATACTCACAAATGATTTTGGAATAAGCAGGAAGAAGAATCTTCTTTCCGTTAGGACTATAAACATCCTTATCAATAACGGCTATTAACCGCCCCGGTGTTTGCGTATTGACGGAATCTTCAAGGATCGCGGGAATTCGCATATCGGCCGTTAGAATGCGGGTACGATTCACAGGTAATGTGGACAAGTCTTGCGTGAAGGTTGTTTCCCCTTGTTGATAATCTTCTTCTTCCAACTGCCACTCTTCGGGGTCTTCCTTTTCTTGAGGGAGAGAACGTGCATTATGGAGGCGCACTTTGTAAGCCCGCCTTCCTCTTAATTCACGGGCTTTCTTCTCTCGCAATAAAGGGCGAGGATCAGGAAACTCAACCTCAGGCAAAACAACAGGTTCCGGTTCGGGTTCCGGAATATACTCAGGTTCCTCAATGACGGGCTCTACCTTTGGGATTTCTTTCAGTGTATAAAAATCATTATCAATGGTTTGAACAGAACGCACCTTTGGCGCAGCCTCTTCTTCTTTGCAAGCCGTTAATAACAAAACAAGGGAAAGGAGAAATTTCTTCATCGAGCGATATCCGTTGGCAAAACACAAACGGTCTTTTGACCGTGCTTTAGAGCAAAGGATCCCGATGCTTGGGCTACAATTTTACTCCCCTCCCGTGAGGTATTAACGGGCGTATCAACCCCGTCTTCTAACTTATAAACGGTCGGCAAATTTTGTTGATGAATGCGTTTACCGAAATCAAACCATGTCCGAATCCCGTCACTGTAAATACGTTCGGGGGCAATGGACTTATCCCCCGCCATGGAGAAGCTAAAGCTAATCTTTGACGGGTCAAAGTACGCATCTTGCAAATAATCATCCGGTTGCTTTTCAGGTTTTAAAGGAAGGGACGGATCAGCACCGCTATAAGGCACTTTCACATAAACAGTTACATCGGAAACATTATTAGAGTTATAGCCTTCCGTCCGCACATAAAAGGAATAAACACGGCCGCTTTCTCCAATCAACGTAATGGTGGAATCGATCCCGATATTATCTTTTGATCTAACGGAAATGATATTATCTTTCACCACACTAACTTCATAGGAAGACGGATCACCAACGATGTTTTCTGCAATCCGCTCCCACTTGGGAAACACAATGGTCGTTGTCATAAACTCCCGAACGCGAAACTTAATGACTTCACTGGGACGATAAATAACGTTATAAACCCCTTCCGACCCTTCGGATCGACTCCATGCCTTTTGAATGGAACCCAGCGGATAAGACTCTTGCCGATTCAAGGTGTCATAATCTCCTTTCACTTGCTTTTCAACGTCCGGGTTTTGCTCTAAGGCTGAAATGGAGGAGGCCGAAGCGTACCCGAAAGAGGTTAAAAGGGGCGCGCAGAGAATAAGGTTAAGATATCTCATATTTAGGATTCCTTCTTTGAAATGGCATAATGGGTGACCGTTAAGCCGAGAGGGTTAATATATTGGTCTTCATATTTAACGTCACGGGCTTCAAATTTAACGCTCAAGGTTGTGATCCACTGCTTTCTCTCTATCTCTTGATTATGAAGATAATCGATGGATTCCCACTCAATACGGTAGGTATTGGGAGCGTCAGGCTCAAGGGACAAGCAACGTTTGACATGAACGCTTCGTGTCATGTTCTTCTTATAGAATTCAATCACCGGCGACTTCGGGTTATCCGACTTCACCAAGTTTCTAAAGGCCTCATAAAGAGGGGGATCGGAATACATATGTATTTCTCTGGTGCGTTGATTGTCTGTTACCCCGTCAATAGCCTCTCTTAATTCTACATAGCGCATCACAAGTTTTTCCGTCATGAGTCTTCTGCCTTCAATACTTCGCTCAAAGGGTTGAATGCGAACCACTTGATTTTGTTGATCCGTGAAAGAAAGCAGCATGGGCTGAATTTCTTTAAGGGGAAAAAGATTAATGAGACAACAGGTTAAAAATATTGTGCTCATTCCTAAAATGACGCAAACGCCAAACAACACTCTTGTTAAGTGCTGATAAGAACGATAAGCATTAAAAGTTGCTACTTTTCGAAGAGCCATTTTTATCTCCTTTCCAACCATTGGCCGTCAACGTAAAAAGGCGCCTGAGTACAATTTTGACATTTGCTTTTTTGAAATTCATCGGTTGCTAACGCAGAAGGTTCATTGCTTTGCGTACTCTGACAACCCGCAAGCAGACCGAAACCGCTTATAATACTTGTGATTAAAATGAGTTTATTCATGAGACTCTCCCGGTCATGTGTTCAATGAGTGAAGCGGCACCTTTGCCGTTTTTGAATTTGTCGTATCCGTATCGGCCGAGGCTAGAAGCCCCCCTTCCGGCTCCCCTAGCCGACCTTCCGGCTAGTTTGCCACCCATTCGACCCAGAGCCGTTTTACCGGACATAACAGCCATTGTGCCGAGTCCCGCAACAGCAGCCTCCGGTCCGGCTCCATCATCAATATTTGCAAGGTTTGCGGAAACTTTTGCGGATTTAAGGTGGAAAGCTATTGAAATTAATCCTAATAAGAGAAGAGTGAAATATTCAGAACCGAAAACCCAATTCGTTTTCATGTTTCCGGTATTGTCATAGAATAAATCAGGTGTATCACTAATAATAGAAACAGTGAGACCCATCGCAATCCCGGCCATTAGCATTCCTAAAATACCGTGCAACAAGGATTTAAATCCTGCTATGCCAATTAACTTGGTTTGAGGAAAAAATAAAGAGACAATAATTAAGGGTGATATCGCATAAAAAGTAATAAATCTGAAAACAGACATCAAAAGAAGCGTGATAAATAAGATCCAAACAAATATGTAAATAGCTTCAATGAAATAAATCCCCCACTTCAAAAAATACTCAAGAAAACCTGCATTTTTTGCGATAGCTCGGCACGGCACGAAGATAACCTCATTCAACCGTTGGTCAACAAGATTAAGCATATCGATAATGGTGGCGTTTCCCGAAAGCTTTCCTGTCAATGCAGCTGTAATTGTTGTGAGACCAATAGCAAGGTTATAAGCGGGTCTCACAATCCACTCCTCTACATAATGAGAACTACTCATAAAAACCGTTAAACACGACATAATAAGAAGAGGTTTAACAATGTCCTCCGGTTCTATTTTATGTTTGAAAAGGATTTTATAAGACATATCCCATGCAAACTTGCAGCCATAAAAAATCATGAATAGCTCTAAAAAAATTGTCGACGTTTTGTCAAAAATTTTATCCCCGTAAACAAACAAAAGATTTTCAATGGTTAGAAAAGTTTTCGATGTAATATCCGCAGCTATCATTATGAGTCTTCCTTTGGTTTAATTGTTTCATCAAGACCAACGCCACGATCTCCCATGTACGTCTTTGCCATAAAATCGAGTTGTTGGGCTTGTAGGAGAATCATTTTCTCTTGATTTTGAGCAATGCGCTCTAAAAGCTTGGTTTGTACAACAACATGATGATTCATTTCACCGGAACGAATACTTGTCGTAGAAATTGCCACAAGTTCCTCATGATCCTTCTTAAGATCCTCTTTGTGGGTTTGAGAAACAGCTAGGCTGGTTAAAACACTATCCCGTGTGGCTTCATCACGGTCATATTTAATTTGTTGGGCTTTTTTGAGGTTAACCGTTCCTTTTTTTTCTGAAAAAAACGTCCGCTTAAAATAGTCTTTCTTTGAAAGAAGCCCGCTTTGATCTTGGGTGCCAAGCTGATTTCTTGAAAAGGAATTGACCGCCCGCAAACTATCGGAATTATCCCGAGAAAGGGATCCTAATAGATTTCCATAATCCCGACTCACGCCCTTTAAACCCATTAACCGTCCTAAAACACTCGATTTTAAGGGTGACCCTAAAACCGAATTCATGGTTTGAAGTTTGTCTAAGGATTGATTAGCCGTATTGAGTGCATCACTCGCCGTACTCGCTAACTCTTTTGCCGTTTCCAGTTGCTTTGCACCGGATTTTATCATCTCTCCGTATTTAGCCATGTTTTGACCCTGCGCCGTCACATTTTGTGCCAAGGCTAAAGGATCATGAAAGGTTGTTGTCCCGTAAGAAGGGAAGAGAGAAATCCCCCCGATCATTAAGCTTCTAAATAAGTATCGACCCATTGGTCTCCCTCCTGTTTTTTCAATTCATTGACGTATTTAACGAGGTTATTGTCTGATTTATAAAGTTTGAAATATTTTCCCAAAACAGAGAGGTCGATGTTTAAAATGACCGACTCGTTTTTCTTCTTCATTAAAACCGTGCGTTTGTATTTTTTAGCGGTCGGATTATTCCCTTGGACATACTCCCATTCGGAATCCGTGAGCTTGAATTTTTCATAATCTTCTCTGTTGGCAGAAGGATCGGGAAATAGAAATAACGTTTTGCACTGCCCTAAAATGACCTTCGAAATACCTGTTTCTTGAAGGTCTCCTGCCCCTTGAAAACACAGCGTTACAACCCCGCCTATTTTGCGCATTTCACGGAGAAAAACGGCAACATACTTCCTAAAATAGAGCGTATCCAACATGGGCTTTGCCTCATCTATGAAAACCCAAGACGGGCAAGCCTTATCGCGAACAACAGAAAGAATGCGCTCCATGATATAGTAGGTTAAAGGCACAACAGACGCTTTGGCACCTTGATCACTATCGTCTCCCAAAATTTGGGTCATCTCAAAACTCACAAGTCTTTTTGACCTTAAATCAAGGGCATCATAAGCCTTGCCGTTCTTTTCCCCGTTAAACCAATGGGCGTGTGATCCTGTTGCCCATTCCTTAAGGTTGGTGCTAAAGTCACTATTGCTTCTCAAAAGGGATTTATAGATTTTTGAAAAGATACGAAGGTCAGGATCAAGACCCAAGATCAAATCAACAACATCATTTAATTCAGAGGCACTAACCTCATCGTCTCCCGACATCATTTTAAGTAATATTCTTAAACGCGCCCTGCTTGAAACGGAGTCTTTATCTAAAAAGGGATTCAATGTCACGCCCTTTTCACTTTCGATATCAATATACTCACCCCCGCAAGATTCCGTAAAAATGCGCGTCCCGTTATAACGATCAAAAATAAAAACACGTAACTCCGGATGCCGTAAAGCCCCGGCGATAATGTGCTGCATAAGAACGGTTTTACCGGAACTTGACGGCGCAATCACAAGGTTGTGACCTAAAGCTTTATCTTCTTCCGATTCATGAAGGTTAAGGGGAAAAGAACTCCCGTTAATGGTTTTAAAGTTCCTTAAAGCTCCCGTTCCCCAATCACACTTTGAAAGACCGACAGGGTCTTTATCAAAAGTAAGAATGCTCGAGAGATTGTGGGAGAAAATATCGCTCTTGCGAACAAAAGTTTCATGACCCGGAAATTGACACCGCCAAATATGTTCTACCGCTTGTTTTTCAACAACGCTTTTCGTCCCGTAATCGGAAAATATCAGGTTGGCTTTTTTAATAAGGGAAAGAAGTTCTTTTTCCGTATCGGCTATAATAATCATTGAAAACTGATAACCGTGGAGACTCCCCTCCTCGTCTTGAATGACTTGTTTTGCAGCATCATACTGTTCGGCGGCTCTGTCCGTAATAGAGTTAAATAAACCCCCCTCTTCCGATTCCTTTGTCTTTAAAATAGATAAAGCCTTTAAGCGGGGAATACCCTTAATAAGATGAAGGTAAGTGATATCCCCTTCTAATCGGGCAAGATCCCGAAACAACTTGGAAGAGCTCTCATCTCCCCATTCATTAATGGAAACAATAGCCCCAACCCTTTGGGAAACACCGTCATCAAAATGAATCCGACCCTTAGTCCAATCAAACTCAATAGAAGTCCCCACAAGGCGCTCTGCTATATTTCGGGTAAAAGAAGAAATCGTTGTTTCTTGCCCGTTAACGAGAGCCCCCCAAAAGGAAAGAAGCCGGCTTAGGCCACCCGTATGTCCGGACAAGCTCTTAAGCTTAAAATTACTCAGAGCATTCTCAATACGATCACAGGTTTCATCAAACTTACCCTTTTCAACAGGTGAGGATTGTTCTCTTTTTAGAAAGTTCACTTTGGAATGAGTCGGTTTTCTTGTTAAAACCAGATAATGCAGATTTTTGTAAGTCCGTTTAAACTGTCCTTGCCACTTATTATGGAGGATTTGCAAATAGGGATTGTCGTATGTCCCCTCGCAGGTGATTTCGACCGGAACACGCCTTGTGATAATGCGGAGGGTTAACTCTTCTTTGGCCACAATGTCATCGAAGAACAACCCCCTTTGGTTAAGAAGACGAATGAGTTCCCCTTCATTACACAGGCCGTAATCTTGACCTTCAATGAGGAAGGTTCTTGTGAGCGATCCCTCACGGCCAATTAAGGTCAGACCGTCCTCATGAACGAGCTTAAAGTCCAAAGAATCACTTAAATAAGTGTCAACAGGATCAGGGTTAAGGGTTTGACGAAAACGCTCAAGACCAAAATAAGCCCCCCCTGCTGCAAGGGCAACGGCAGAAGACGCAAGGGAAAGGGGTAAAACGAGATCAGGCACTATAATAATTTCCTTTAACAGGGTGGATATTTTGAGTTTTTCGATGGGCTTTTTTAGCTTCCTCTTCCTCTAAAAAGAAGGGGTTCTCTTGTGTCTTGCGGAAGTAATACGCATAAAATCCAACAACCACCAAAGCCCCCAAAAGGAATTGATTAAACAAAAAGCAAGGTACTCCCCTTTGTAAAAGCTTCATCAACGCTTTAGGGGGAATGCCACATTTTAAGGAGGGAGCCGCTATATTCTTTAAGATAACGGCGCGTCTATCCTTCATATCCATCACAAAAAAAACCTATAAAATATCTATGTCGAGAAAGCGCAAAATCGCCGGTAATTGGGCAAGGGCAACGGCACCGCCCGCTATCCATGCAGCAGACATAAACATTTCTTGTTTTTTTTGAGGATCCTTGGACGTCACCCCTCGGAAAATTTGAACGGAAATAACAACGCCGGCTACAATGCCAAAGCCCACTTTAATCATACCCGTAACTTGTGTTCCCTTTGCTTTAAAGGGCTCTATGATTTCCTGAATGGCAAAACAATCCGTTGCCCCAAGGGTCAACGCAAGCCCGATACCGGCCGTTAAATAAGTAGCTTTCTTTAAATAGTTCATGATTATTCTCCTTTGTTTTGTTGTTTGAGGTTTAAATATTCTCTCATTGCAGATTCCTCTAAAAAAGTAGCTTTCATTTCCTTGACCAGTCTCTCTCCCATATAAAAAGTGCCGCTAATATAGCCAATGCCAAAAAGAAAAATGCAACAAATTAGAGCCTCAATTGAGGCCTTATTAATTTGTATAGCTTCCATTATCTCTCTACTCCTTTATTGCCTTGTTGAAACTTCTCTTCATATTTTTTCATGTGCGCAACAATTAAACCCTTGCCCACATCCATTAATAGAAATGCCCCACCACAACAAAACCCGCCTCCAAATATCAAAATTGGAAACAAAAATCCTAATATTACTTTTTTGTATTTTTTAAAAAATTCCATTTTTTACCCCCTTAACGCGCCGAGAAAGGAGCGGATAAGAGTTCCGTGTAATACCTTTGAAACCCTCTCTCAATGAGGTCTTTCATTAGATGTTTTTCCTCAGGTGTTAGCTCTTTAAAGGCCATAAGGAAAAGATGCCCGACCTCTTTATGCAGTTGAGAGTGATCGACCGAAGTCTCAGGGAGAGAAACATCACGCCTTTCTTTCAAGGCCTTTTGCGTCACATTTCCTAAGTTATTTGAAAGCTGATCGGTCACTTTTCTAAAAGCCTCTTGAGGCGTTTCAGACGAAGAACCAAAGGCCATAGTTGCCAAAACCGACACCGTTAAAAGCGGATAGATTAAAGGTTTTAAAGAGGAAGATAACTTCATTAGCTTGTCCTCTTAAATGTTGTTTTTGAATTTTCGTTAACGGCTTTTTCTTGGCTCTTGATGACCTTGAGTCGTAGGTTGATAGCCTTCATTGCCTTTTCAACATGAGAGGCAGGGAATTCGTACGTGGCCATATAAAGGCTATGCAAAGCAGATTTAAGGTGAGTATCGAGTTCCCAGTCATGGGAGATATTCTCAATAGAAAAACGTTTTTCCTTTTTGAAATAGCCCTCAGCCGTTGCAACCGTGCAATTCCGCATAAAACGATCAAGGTAGACTAGAGCTTTTTCAAGGTCGGTCTTCTCACAAACCTTTCTCCCCGCCCTTGAGATATATTTTAGAGCATTACCTATATGATAGTTGAGTTGCCATTCTTCGATCACTTCAAGAGGTTCAATCAAACGACCTGCAATGTAATGATCCGGTTGCGTGAGATTATAATTAAGCTGATTCATTAGTCTTTTTTTCCTTCTAAAGTTTTTGTGTAAGGGCGTAAGGGATCAACAGACCCCTTCATGCAAAAAGAGGCCGTGCCGTCATAAAGAGAGTCGAAGTGCTTTAAGTCTGCTTCTGAAAAAAGGTTGTTATTCTCCTTTGAGAATTTTTTAAAGACTTTTGGATTTTCTTCCCTAAAAAACACTTCCCAATTTGAAATTTCCTTAAAAGATTGCTCTAAAATACTTTGTCCGCTAACAGCACTATAACCGGTGTCCATTATTCCGTTGGAGACTCGACCGATAGAAATGTTTTGTTCGCGAGCTACCCTTGAGAAACTTTTAATAAAGGAAGAAAAAGCAAAGGTCGGTGTATCAAAGGAAAAGTCTTCAAAAACAATTAAGAACGGCTTTGGTTTGTAATGGTTCTGTTGGTAGCAATAAGCTTGAATCAAGAGTTGGGTAATCGTTAGTTGCGCCCCAAAACCTTCAAAGCCGCTCACATCAACGACCGATAAACTAGGGTCGAAAAGGTCAGAATGTTTATC
>Ga0210024_1000624_pt1 | contig 32373 bp, 31 predicted proteins | sample CryGeymeta201525_FD_183988 | JGI IMG/M metagenome (GOLD analysis project Ga0210024, IMG submission 183988) | Groundwater microbial communities from Crystal Geyser aquifers in Utah, USA - Crystal Geyser metaG 2015-25 (SPAdes) (version 2) | ecosystem: Environmental > Aquatic > Deep subsurface >...
GGCGCGCTCTTGCTGCGGCGCGGCAAACGCTATCTCGCTAATTTCTAGCTGACCGGCCGCGGTCGATTCTTCAGAACTTCCCGCTGATGGCACGGAAAATGATGGTTCTGTCCCTTTTTGCTCAGATTGTGGATGAGCAGAGGCCGCTGCAAAAATTTTTGCCATCTGTGATTCCTGCAGCCCCGTTTTCGTGTCAGTTGCCTGCACGGCTAAAACCTTATCGAGGGATGGGTTCGGTGCGGAATTCTCGTCCGACAGCGCAACCGGAATTGTCTGGTTAACGACCGCCGTCTGGGCTGATTTTTCCGTTGCCGCCTGCGCGGCGGCACTTGAAGCAGAAATCACCAGAGGCAGAATTCGGTCGAGCTGTTGTTGCAGGGCTTGATTGCCGGGCGGTTGATTAAATGGTTCGGGAATACGCCCACTCTGCATCATCACCGCCATCAACTGGCGAAGTTCGGCGGTATTGCGTTGGTTTATGTGCGTTTCCCCCGTTTGCGCTTGTTGATCGCTGACAGTTTCTGCAACCGACGACTCCTGGGGTGTGTTGTTCCGGGGCCCTGTCGTCTGGCCGAGGGTCTCTTCAACGTACTGAGACAGAATATCCAGGGCCATGCTCACAACTTCAGCCCTTTCGGTTTGAGGTTCAGCCACAAGTCTAGTCGTGTTTAGCGGAGTGATTTCTTCGGTCTGATTTGACAGCCAATCGGCAACAAATTCCTGAACCCGCTCGGCGGCGGCAATGCGCTCGCTCTGGGCCGAGGGTTGCAGATAGCTGGCACTCTCATCGAAGAGTGCGGCCATATAAAAAGGGGCCATGGCTTCCGCAGCGCTCGCTTCAGGTTCTTCATCGGATAGGTCGATTGTGGAAACTTCCGACCTTGGTGTCTTTGCTTCTTCGGTTGCAGTTAGGTGACTACGGGGTTGAGTTTCGGAGTTAGTCTCCAGCTTGGGCTGGTTTGTATCAGGGTAGGTTTGTGGTCCGCTGCCAGGGGGCTGCTCCCGCGTTGCCTGACGCGGAGCCTGCCGGGGGGCTGCTTCGGTTCTGCGCTGGCGCGTTACTTCAGGTTCCGGGCGGGTGGCCCGATGTAATGCCTTGCCGAAGGCCTGATCCGCTGGTTTAGCCGCTGAAGCGGCAGGGCTTTGCGCGCCCATGGGGACAACGGAGGTAAAATCTGCTACATAGAATCCTGGCATAAGCTGTCACCTCATTCGGCAAGAGAGTCGTCTCTCGTCCTAGTAACCCGGAGTCTGGTTGACCGGAATTTCCGTAAAACCGGTGCTCAGTTCGGTGGCGGTTTTTTCGTCCAGATTGTTGAGAATTTTTCCGGCGGTTTTTTTGTTCATGGTCGCCAACAGTTCAATTGCCAGTTGCGGGTCAAGATTTTTCAGCAGCTCGGCAGCTTTGGCTTCGTTCATTTTTTCGTAGATCTTGCCCAATTCTGCCACCCGCTTGCCCTCTTCCAGTTGTTTGCGATTGAGAAGTCTGCTTAGTTCGTCGCGCAGGTTCTGCATCTGGACGAGCTTCTTATCGACTTCTTTTTGCAGAGTCTTTAGCTGCATTTGTTCGACTTTCAATTGATCGCCTTCCAACTGAAAGCGATTGTATTGTTCTTCGATGGCGGTGCGGATGCGGCGTTCTTCCACTGAGGATGGTTGGTTCGGGTTGGGCTCGACGGCTTTTACGCCCTGGGCCAGCAACAGAATGAGGATGAGCAGGGCAAAAGATTTCATCAGCGGTCTCCTTTGCGACGCAAACTGATTTCATCGAGCAGAATTCGTTCTTTCTGATCGAGTTTGCGCAGATATTCCGCCAGTTGCTTGTCTTTTAGCTTTTCAATGACTTTGCGTTCGCGCATGGCATGCATGAGTTCAAGCCGACATTGATTGAGCATCAGGGTCATTTGTTCGAGCTGCTCCTTTAATCGAGACTGTTTTTGCCGCAGATGAAAAATTTCATCTTCAAACAGTTGCAGTTCCATCACCGACAGCCCTTCGGACTGCTTTTGTTCGATCTGCGCCACCACGCTTACCCGCTGTTGTTCGATGGCCTGGTTTTGTTGTTCAAGAACGGTCTGTGCCTGAAGGGTTTCCGCCAGCTTTTGTTGGGCCTGATCTTCGAGAATTTTTCGATAATCAAGCACCGTTTGCAGTTTAAACTTTTGGGCCATTTTATTACCTGCTCTTGTGAATTCAGCCGCGTCGATCCTGCGTCAGAAGTTCCATTTCAGCCAAAGTTTCTTCCAAAGTGAAGGCGGCATTCATGTCCTGGCGCAAAAAATCGGTAATGACTTCAATGCGCGAAATGGCATAATCGATACGCGGGTTACTGCCCGCGACATAGGCGCCGATGTTGATGAGATCTTCGGCTTCACGGTAAGTCGCCAGAATTTCACGGATGTCACCGGCCTTTTTCAGGTGCGCCGAGCTGACGATATCGCGCATAACGCGACTGGCCGAATTGAGAATATCAATACAGGGATAATGGTTACGCGCCGCCAGCTCACGCGAGAGCACAATGTGACCATCGAGAATCGAACGTACGGCGTCAGCCACGGGTTCATTCATATCATCGCCCTCCACCAGCACGGTATACAGGGCAGTAATACTGCCCTTGCCAACAAAGGAACCGGCGCGTTCCAACAACTTGGGCAGGGTGGCAAAGACCGACGGGGTGTAGCCCTTGGTGGTGGGAGGCTCGCCAATGGCGAGACCCACTTCGCGCATGGCCATGGCAAAACGCGTGACCGAATCCATTAACAGCAGCACGTTTTTGCCCTGGGCACAAAAATATTCGGCCAGGGTTGTGGCCACAAAGGCGCCCCGCATGCGCAGCAGGGGCGACTGATCTGAGGTGGCGGTAACCACCACCGAGCGCGCCAGACCTTCGGGGCCGAGATCGCGTTCGATGAATTCACGCACTTCGCGACCACGCTCACCAATTAAGGCAATGACATTGACGTCGGCGCGGGTGTGCTTGGCCATCATGCCCAGCAGCACACTTTTTCCAACCCCGGAACCGGCCATAATTCCCATGCGCTGGCCGCGGCCGCAAGTCAGCAGGCCGTTGATCGAGCGCACCCCCAGATCCAGGGCATCGATAATCGGCTCGCGTGACATAGGGCCGGGAGGCAGGGCATAGAGGGGAAATTCCTGTTCAAGGGGCGCCAGGGGCTTATCGTCCAACGGGTTTCCCAGGGCATCGATTACGCGGCCCAGCAACTCCTGACCCACCGGCAGGGTCGCGCTGTCGCGTACTACCCGAATCAGGCTGCCTGGCCCCAGACCACGCAGATCGCCCAGGGGCATGAGCAAGGCCCGGGAATTGCGAAACCCAACCACTTCGGCAGGAACTTTGGGGCCGCCGCCGATGGGAACCAGCTCGCACAGGGTTCCCACCGTCGCTGTCGGACAAAAACCTTCCACCACCAGACCCAAAATCTGCGTGACCTTGCCACTGATTTTCAGGGGATTAATTTCGCGAATGCGCCCGATAATATCCATTAGTAACTCTTCAGTATGCAGAGCCCGAGGCCGCCATGGAACGGGTATCTGTCGCCCGGATGGCGACAGCTAAGCTCCAGGGAGGGATTCATGCGGCCCGTGGAATGGGGGTCTCGGGCTCGGTAACGACAAAGCTGAAGAGATGCATCCATCATTCGGGTCCGGTGATAATTTCTTGCAGCGCCTTGCGTATCTCATCGAGCTGGCTTTCGATGGTGGCATCGACATCGCCGAAGTCTGAAGATATTTTGCAGCCGCCAGCACTGACGGTCGGATCGACATCGAAGCTGATATTCTTCAGGCCGCTGACGCTGGCGAGAAAAAGGGGCTTGTGCTCTTTGACCCGCTCCAGATCTTGTGGATTGAGGCGAATTCGACAGTAATCCGACTGAATCGAGGCCTGGAGGGCATTTTCAATCAAGGCCAGAATATTTTGCGGGTCGGCTTCGAGGGCGCGCCGAATCACCTGTTCGCTAATCGCCATCACCATGCGCAACATATCCTGACTGCTGTTACGCGCCAGGGTTTCACGCAGGCGGCTGATCTCTTCCAGGGCCTCGGTCAAGGCTTTGAGGGTTTGTCCCAGTTTTGCTTCGACCGCCGCACTGCCTTCCTGACGTCCGCGCCGATGCGCCTCATTCACCTCTTGCTGATTCGTTGGTGGTGCGACGGGCGTGACGGGCACCGGTGAACCTTTCTTGTCCTTTTCGCCAGTTGGGCTTTTGGTTGGCGGGGGTGCGCTGAAAGACCGAAATTCAAAGCGTTCCAGTTCGCTGAATTCTTGCCCGCGATAGACTTTAGACAAGCTCATCCTGGCCTCCACGACCTGGAATCACCAGGGTTCCTTCTTCTTCAAGTCGCAGGGCGACCTTAACAATTTCCATCTGCATCGCTTCAACTTCAGAGAGCTTACGCGGTCCCATGGCATCGAGATCTTCTTCAATCATGTCGGCGGCACGCTGGGAAATATTGGCGTAGACTTTCTCTTTCAGTTCATCCGAAGCGGTCTTCAGGGCCAGGGTCAGGCTGTCGGTACTCACCTCACGCAGCACTGTCTGCATGGCGCGACCATCAAGGGCGCGCAGATCTTCAAAGGTGAACATCCGTCGCCGTATTTCTTCGGCCATTTCGGCATCAGCGGCTTCAATGCCGGTCAGAACTTGCTGATCCAGACCTTTTTCGAGCCGTGCCAGAATTTCGACCACCTTGTCGATACCGCCCACCTGCTTTTTGTCCTGCCCGACGACCACGCCGATTTCGCGTTGCAGGGCATCTTCAATGCGACTGATCACTTCTGGGGCAACGGTTTCAATTTTAGCAATGCGGTACATCACTTCGCCACGCAGATCTTCGGGAATCTGGGCCAACACGCGGCTGGCGTGATCTTCACGCTGGGTCGAAAGAATCAGCGCCACCGTCTGCGGGTGCTCATTTTCCAGCAGGCTGGCCACCATACGCGGGTGCATTTTTGAGATGGTTTCAAGTGGGCGACCTTCAATGCCGGCCGTGACCTGATCAATCAGATATTCGGCGCGCTGGTGATTTTCTCCGCCCATAATCGCGTTGCGTGCAAACAGATCACCCTTGATATACACGCCCATATTATTGTCGCGGGCATCCTTGTATTCCTGCAAGACTGAACGCGCCAGTTCCGGGTCAACCCGTTCAATGTCGCTCATGCAGCGGCTGATATCGCGCACTTCACTGTCATCCAGGGTTTCGAAGATACGCGCTGCCGCTTCTTCACCCAGGCAGATCAGCAGGATCGCCGCTTTTTTGACACCAGTCAGTTTTTCAGGGACTTTCAACGCTTTGTCTCCACGCCATCCACGAATTTTACTTTCTTACGAAAGCAGCAAAGTTATTTTATTTCCTCCCCCTCAGATTCCGCCTTGGAAATCGGTGGATGTCATCCCGGTACTTCTTCACGCAGCCAGGTTTTTACCACCTGAACCGGCGCTTGGTCGCCGCCTAAAACTTCCTGGCGGATCTGGGCGAGGGGGTCACCAGGGCCACCAAGCAGCGGCTTCCCGGCCTGAAGATCGGCCTCAAGTTCCTGAACGGTTTTCATCGGCTGAGTCTGGTTGGTGGCACTGCGCATGGTTTTGAGCATGGGGCGCAAAAAGAGCAGATAGGCCATCAGCGCCGCCAGACTCAGCAGGCCATATTTAATCAGCGGCATGTAGGGGTAAATCTGGGTGATGGGTGAAGCCGGCTCAAAGGGTTCATCAATGAAATCGGTTTCAAAGGGCATGGAAACCACACTCAAAGCATCGCCACGGGTGTCATCCAACCCCAGGGCCGTGCGTACCATTTTTTCGATTTCCTGCAATTCGGCAGCGTCTCGCGGGACAGGTGTGGCGGTTGTTCCTTCAGCACCGGGCGTCAGCTTGTCGGCAACCAGCACCGAAACCGAAACTTTGGTCAGGCTGCCGACCGATTCTACCAGCTTACTGGTGATCCGACTGACTTCATAATTCACCGTTTCCTGGGCCTGGCTGGAGGGGGCGGTGGTTATGACGGGGCCGGGAGCCTCCTGACGCAGGTTGGATGCAACGCCAGGCACCCCGGAAACGCCTTCGGTCGAGCCACGCTCGGTGCTGGTTTGCTCACTGAGGACCACCGAACCATTGGGATCAACCGCCTGCTCAATGCGTTCGCGCTGATCGAAATTGACCTCGGCAGTCACCCGCACCATGGAATTACCCGCCCCCAGGGCACGATCGAGCAACGACTGGGCGCGCTCTTCCAATCGGCGTTCGAGGGTCTGCTGGTATTCGAGCATGCCTGGCGTCATGGGGCCGGTCATGGCATCGCTGCGGCTTCGGGACAGCACCTTGCCTGACGAATCGACCACGGTCACGTTTTCAGGTTCAAGCTCTTCAATGCTGCCGGCGACCAGATGAATGATTCCCTGTAGCTGGGTGTCCTTGAGTTGGCGGCCCGAACGCAGCTTGATAATCACCGAAGCCGTTGCTTCTTTCTGCTGGTTACGGAACAGGCGTTTTTCGGGCAGGGCCAGGTGAACCCGGGCGCTTTCCACCGGGCCGAGGGAGGTGATGGTGCGCATCAGTTCACCCTGAAGCGCCCGCCGGTAATTCACCTTCTGGGCAAAATCGGTCAAACCAAAACTCTGGCGGTCAAAAATTTCAAAGCCGATCCCACTTTCTGAGAGCCCGGCACCAGCCAGTTCGAGGCGGATCCCGTAAACTTGATCCGCCGGAATCAGAATATCCTTGCCGCCATCGGCGAGTTGATAGGGAACCTTGCGGGTTTTTAACTCCTCAACCACCATGGCGGCATCACGAGCGGGCAAATTGGCAAACAGCAAGCTGTAATCGGCAACGCGACTCTGGACGATGATCGCGCCAAACGCCAGGACGCTGACCAAGGCCACCCCGACCAGACTCAGTTTGCGTGCCAGGGACCATTCCGTGATCACCGTCATCAAGTTTTTTGTTTCCGTTGTTGCTTCCGCCATATTGAAACCTCATTTCACGTCAATCAATGTGTTGTCAGGCGCTATCAAACCTGCATGCGCATAATTTCCTGGTAAGCCTCAACCACCTTGTTCCGCATCTGCACCACCATGCGCAGGGAAATTTCGGCCTCTTCCATCTTGATCATCACTTCATGAATGTTGCTGCTCTGGCCGCTCGCCAGGGCCGATGCGGCCTGATCGGCTTCGGCCTGCTTGCGGTTGACACTAGCGATAGATTCCTTAACCAGGGCGGCAAAGTCACTGCCCGCCGATTTAACCCCCGATTGGCGGCTGATACCACCAAGCCCCTGTAAGGGCGTCGCTCTTGGACTAATATCCGCAATACTCTTCATGCTGACCTCACTGACCGATTTCAAGGGCTTTTAATGCCATGCGCTTGGCCGATTTAATCACCGTAACATTGGACTCATAGGCCCGATTGGCACTCATCATGTCGGCGATTTCTTCCATCAATTCGACATTAGGCATGGCGACCTGTCCTTGGGCGTCGGCGTCGGGATGCCCGGGGTTGTAGACCATTTTCGGTGGTCGATTGTCTAAACGTATCTGTGCGACTTCAACTCCTGCGGCCGCCCGGCGCTGGCTGGCGGCCAGATGGTCAGCAAAACCTTTGCTCTGGCTTTCAAAAACCACTTCGCGTTTGCGAAATGGCCCACCTTCGGGGGTGCGCGTGGTTTCGATATTGGCGATGTTGGTGCCAATTGTTCCCAGTCGCGTTCGCTGAGCTTTCAGGGCAGAAGCACTGATTTTCATGCTGGTGAGAAGATCCATGTTGTCTCCTTTTCAACAAGCGCCGATAAACAGAAACAACAGGGGCGCCTGGTGGTGGTTTAACGCCCGTCGTTGACGGCGTATTTCAGTAATTGCAGCTTACGTTTGGTCAGCCGGGCAGTGGCTTCATATAAAATCTGATTTTCGGAAAGGGCAATCATTTCATCTTCGACGCTGACGCTGTTACCGTCGCCCTGACCGCTTCTGTCCGGGTGCTGTTCGACCTGTCCCTGAATCTGTTCAAAACCGACATTGCCAATGGGGAAATGCCGTGGCTGCAAGGGCACAGACGCCATGGGGGGCTGTTGCAGCGCCTGCTGGAGCCGTGCTTCAAATTCGAGGGTACGGGCTGCATAGCGCGGGGTGTCAGAGTTGGCAACGTTACTGGCAATGACGCCCAGGCGTTGCTGACGCAGATCCAAGCTTTTTTGCAGCAGGTGGGTGGTTTTGTCGATTAAACCGTTGTTCGCCATGATTCAACCTGTTCGTATGAGACTGTCAAAAGTTTGTAACATTTAACTCTTTGAGCAAGTCCTGCGCCAAGAGTGACCAGGGACTGCTCTGGTCTTTGTCGACAAATTCCCGCAAAAGGTTAAGTGCCGACAGCGTTTCTCCCTGGCGCAGCAACAATTGGGCGCTGCGATAGCTGGCCTGCGCCCCCAAAGCCGGATCCTGGCGCAGGCTCTTGAACAGGGGGGCAGCTTCCTGATTCCGTTGCTGTTGAAACAAGGCTTCGGCCAGCAGCAGGGTTTCGCTCTGGGGTAGCGACCCCGCCAGGCTGGTGGCTTGGGTCAAGCGCTTGACGACGGCGTCGAGACGCTCCTGTTGCCAATAAATCCAGGCGGCACGCATTTCAAGCTTGGCGCTGACCGGCCGATCCGAGCGTTCAAGCTGTTTGAGCAGCTCGGGCTCGCCTTTGAGATCCACCAAAGCGTCAAGCATCAAACTGTAAATCTCGCTCCGCGATTCGCCCTTGGGGTAGAGTTTTAAGTAGGTTTGCGCCTGGCTGACAACCGCCAAATTCTGGCGGCGCAGACGGTATAGGCGCGTCAGGGGCAGATAAAATTTTTCTTTTGACGCGATGCTGGGGGCACGATCCAGTTGAAACAACACCACCCGGGTCGCACGATCGTAAAGGCCCAGCCGGGTCAGGGCGGCGGCTACTAAACCAAGAAATTCGTTATCGAGTCGTTCCTGGAGCAGAATCCCGCGGTTTTGTTCAACCAGCACTATGGCCTGTAAATCTTCCTGTTGCTCTATCAGATGGGTAATGACTCCGGGCAGTTGCTCCAGCAAGAGAGAATCTGCGGCTGGCCGCAGGGGGCCGCCGGCAAAGTCGCGGCGAAATTTCATCAAACGCTGCACGCTGGTCGAGGGATCTCCCAGGATGAAAAACACCAGGGCCTCTTTAAACGCGGCTTCTTCACGCAGGGCGCGCGCGCGCGAATGTTTTGCCAATTCAGCATACTGAGTTGCCGCCACGGCCTGGGCGGCCTCGTCACCCGTCAAAATCTGGAAATCCTGCAAACGCATCAGGGCGCGGTCGGCCCCTTGAGTCTGGGGCATTTCCAGATGAATTTTTTGTAAACCAATGCGGGCCCATTCCTGATCTCCGGCGTTGTAACGCGCTACGGCGGCAGCAAACATGGCCAGAGCCCGCATTTCCTTGTCGGCAGACTGTTCCGCCAAGCGATTGTACCAACGCGCTGCCCGTTCAAAATTTTGCGTGGTGAAAGCCGCCCCGGCCAGGGTGGCCCGGGCGGCGGGATAAAAATCGAGAATCTTTTCGATTCCCGCCACTGGGGCGAGTAGTTGCAAAGCTTCGGCTGATTGCTCCAAAGCCGCCAGGGCGGTTGCTTGGCGTATAATCACCAGGGGTCGCAGCGCTTCCGGCCAGGGAATATCTTTATTTTCCAGCCAGCTGAGGGCCTGCTGGTTCTCGCCGGTGGCCAGGGCGGTTTCGGCGGCCAGCAAGGTCATTACAGGTAAAAAAGGCTCAGCAGCAGGCAGAGATTTGAGCTGATCTTGCAATTTGAGATTGGCGGCGTAGGGGTGCCCATTGGCGGCAAGAGCAAAATCTGTCAAATAATCGACACGTGGGCGCAATTCTCCTTCGATGTCTTCGCATGCCCGCAAGGAGACCTCGGCCCCTTCCAGGGCCGAGGTGCGCAACAAGGCCTCGCTTATCAGCAGGGTTTCCAGAGGTTTTTCCAGGCCGGGCACGGCAGGCAGATCTGCGACCTGTTGCAGCAAAGGTGTCCACTTTTTCTGTTTTACCAGGGCCAGGCGCTGCTGCATGGATTCTGAGGTTTTGGCCCCATCAATCTGGGGCAGTTCGGGCAGGCTGTAGTTCATCTCGGGGGAGAGAGACCAGGGGGTGAGGTCGGCGGCAAAAAAGTCGCGCCAAGCTTCACTCCAGGGGGGGAATTCTTTCTTAATACCTGAGGCTTGACCCCCTTTTCGGCTGGGGATGCCGTCAATTCGAAAGGCGATGGCTGGGCGTGTGCCGCCTGATTCTTCCCAATACAAATCAAAATCAAGGCGAGCGGGTTTTTCGTTGGCAGTGCTCACGACCTGTACCGGAGGCCGCCGCAACAAAAGCGATGTCACCAGGGATTGTTGCTTTTGTGCAAACAGAATACGCACCAGGGTTTCATCTTCAGGGGGCTTGACCAGGCCGTCCGACAGGCGGGTATTCACCAGTAAAATGTCGAAGCGCTGGCCCGAACTTTCAAAGCTGAACTCGGGAAGCCGATTAAAAATCAAACTGATGCGGTCACGTCCCAGGTCAGCAGTTTTGCGCATTTCAAGGAGAATTGACCGCTCTGCTGGTTGCGGCGCTGCCGCGACCGAAAAGCTCAAAAACACGAATACGCTAAGAATGATTCCTCTTTTTTTCACACCAGCCTCCTGTTACCAGAACCTAAGGCGAGAAGCGTGCCAATCAGGGCGAAGGTTTTTATCTTCCTGTAATTGCGAAATAAATATCAGATTTCGGTCGAAGGGAAAGGGTCAAAGTCACCGGCGAGAAAACCCTTGCCGCCCTCAGGTCGTTTTTTTGACAGCTGCCGTTAGCCGTCACGACGGCCCTGGCGAACCGGCCATCGACAAATTGATTTCCCGGGGGTGCCTGTGTTTAAATGCGTGGGCAATGAATGAGCCGATCTCCTACAGGGCATTTTTGGGCTTTGGCGCGAATCTGGGTGAGATCCGTGCGACATTCCTGAGTGCACGGCAGCAGCTTTTCGCGCACCCTGCTATTGCGGAGGGACGATCCTCTGCCTTGTACCAGACGCCCGCCATCGGCGGACCAGAGGGTCAACCCGACTATCTGAATGCCGTGGTGGAAATAACCACCAGCCTTGGACCACGCCAACTGCTGGATGTTTGTTTGGCCATTGAAAACCGGGCTGGACGCTGTCGCAGCCAACGGTGGGCAGCGCGCACCCTGGATATTGACCTGCTTTTTTATGCCGATTGGCTGCTGGATGATGTGGGTTTGCAGGTGCCCCATCCTCGCATAACTGAGCGGCACTTTGTGTTGCTGCCCCTGGCACAACTGATACCGACATTGATTCATCCGCGCACGGGTTTGACAATCCAGCAGCATCTTGATGCTCTGGGAGAGGCGCGCGATATTCATCAACGGGACACAAACTGGTGATTTTTTATGATTAAGCTGCTTTTACTGGCGCTGCTTTTTTTTCTGGGCTACAGTTTTTTCCAACTGCTTTTTCCAGCGCGGCGTCAGCGCCCCAAAGACCGGAACTTTTCTACTCACCACCCTCAAGGAGAAACCATGGTGGAAGATCCCCAATGTGGGAAATATCTGCCGGTCAGCGAGGCGATAAGTGCCCGCGTTGGCGGGCAGCAACATTATTTTTGTTCACATAAGTGCCGTAAAGAATACACCCACAAGAGCTGAAACGATTCGCTCTTTTTTACTTCATCAGGAGTCTGTATGAAATTTTTTATTGATACCGCCGAAGTGGCCGAAATTCGTGCCGCCAATGCATTGGGGTTAGTCGATGGGGTCACCACCAATCCGTCCCTGATTGCGAAAAGCGGGCGCGATTTCAAGGAAGTGATCACCGAAATTACCGGCATCGTCGATGGCCCGATTTCCGCCGAAGTCATCGCCCTGGATACCGAAGGTATGCTCAAGGAAGGGCGCGAACTGGCAGCCATCCATCAAAACATTGTGGTTAAGCTGCCCATGACCGAAGCCGGCCTCAAGGCGACGCGGATCTTCAGCGCCGAGGGCATTAAAACCAACGTCACCCTGATTTTTAGCTCATTGCAGGCGCTGTTAGCTGCCAAGGCGGGTGCCACCTATGTATCGCCTTTTGTTGGACGTCTCGATGATATCGGTCACGAGGGCATGGACGGGGTTGAGCAGATTCGTACCATTTTTGATAACTATGGTTACGACACCGAAATTATTGTCGCCTCGGTGCGCAGCCCCATGCACGTGCTCAACGCCGGGCTGGTGGCCGCCGATATCTGCACCATTCCCTATGGAGTAATGCTGCAACTGGCCAAACATCCCCTGACGGATGCGGGGATTGCCAAGTTCATGGCCGACTGGCAAAAACGCTGAGGGCTAAGCAAAAAACACAGCAACTGCTGCAGTGGATCACACAAGGATGTGGGGAACAGCGGGCATCGCATCCTTGAACGCCAGATTCAGACCGAACCACAGTTGGATGCAGATAACCCCAGATTTTCGCAGGAGAAGTTAACGCATGAGCTTTTCAGGTTACCAATTATTAAATCCTGCGTTTTAGAGTTTTATCTGTGTTGATTTGTGTAAATCTGTGGTTCGCGGCCAAGGCTGCGGTTTGTCCCTCACCCGTCTCGGTAGAAGCTCTTCTGTTTCAATCACCCGTGGTCAGACCAGTTGACAATCTGCCAGTGCGGGTGTATACGCAGTCGGGTGCCATGGAACCAGGTGGCGCTGTCATTTAAAAACAAGCCGATGGCGCAGCCATCACGGTCCTATCAGCCGGACGCCCGCACAGGCGCCCTCCTGTCATCCTCAACCGAAGAGGGAGCAATGAATATTCACGAGTATCAGGCTAAAGCGATCCTGCGGAATTTTGGCGTTCCGGTTCCCGAGGGTCATGTCGTTTACAACAGCAATTCCGCGCGCGACTGGGCCCGGCGACTGGGCGATGGTCCCTGGGCGGTCAAGGCGCAAATTCACGCGGGTGGTCGGGGTAAGGGCGGCGGGGTAAAAATTGCCAAAACCGCTGACGAAGTTAAAAAGTTCACGCGCGAGATGATGGGAATGTGTCTGGTCACCCATCAGACCGGCCCCGAAGGTAAAATTGTTAAACGCATTCTGATCGAATCGGGGTGCAATATCGCCGATGAATTTTACGTTTCCTTTCTGGTCGACCGTGCAACCTCCAAGGTCACCCTCATGGCCTCGGCTGAAGGGGGCATGGATATCGAGGAAGTCGCCGCCAAAACCCCCGAGAAGCTTTTTTTTGAGCCCATTGATCCCCTCACCGGGCTCACCGCATTTCAAGCGCGCAAGGTCGCCTTTAAATTGGGGTTCGCTTTGCCGCAGGTCAAACAGGCGGTGCTGGTTCTCAAAGGGCTTTACAACGCCTTTGTCGAGTCTGACTGCTCACTGCTGGAAATCAACCCCCTGGTTCTGACCAAAGAAGGCAATCTGATCTGCCTTGATGCCAAGCTCAATTTCGATGACAACGCTTTGTTCCGTCATTTGCGGATCCGTGATCTGCGCGACTACGATGAAGAAGATCACATGGAAATCGAAGCCTCGCAATATGACCTCTCCTACATCGCCCTTGACGGCAACATCGGTTGCATGGTCAACGGTGCCGGTCTGGCCATGGCGACCATGGATATTATTCAGCATTACGGCGGCTCGCCGGCAAACTTCCTCGATGTCGGGGGCGGTGCAACTATCGAACGTGTCACTGAAGCTTTCAAAATTATTCTCTCCGATAAAAAGGTCGAAGGCATTCTGGTCAATATCTTCGGCGGCATTATGAAGTGTGATGTTATTGCCACCGGCGTGGTTGAGGCTGCCAAACAGGTTGGCGTCAAAGTGCCGCTGGTCGTGCGGCTTGAAGGCACCAATGTCGCTCTCGGCAAGAAGATTCTCGCCGAATCGGGGGTTGATATTGTCAGTGCCGACGGCATGGCTGATGCGGCGGAAAAGATCGTCAAAGCGGTCAAGGGTTAAGGGAGAGATATCATGAGTATTCTGATTGATAAAAATAGCAAAATTATTACCCAGGGCATTACCGGCGCGACCGGCCTTTTCCACGCTCAGGGCTGCCGCGATTACTGTGACACCCAGATGGTCGGCGGAGTGACTCCCGGCAAAGGGGGGACTGCCATCGATGGTTTTCCGATTTTCGACACCGTTGAAGATGCGGTCAAAGCCACCGGCGCAAACGTTTCAGTGATTTATGTGCCGCCCATTGGCAGCGCCGATGCCATTATGGAAGCCGTGGATGCCGAGTTGGATCTGGTGATCTGTATCACCGAAGGCGTGCCGGTGCTCGATATGGTCAAGGTCAAGCATTTCATGCAGGGCAAGAAAACCCGCCTTATCGGCCCTAACTGCCCCGGTGTTATCACCCCCGGCCAATGTAAAATTGGTATCATGCCCGGTTATATCCACAAGCCCGGCCCGGTGGGGGTGGTGTCACGCTCCGGCACTTTAACCTACGAAGCGGTCTGGCAACTATCCAGCCGCGACATTGGCCAAACCACCTGCGTCGGCATTGGCGGTGACCCGGTCAATGGCACCAGCCACCTTGATACTCTGCAAATGTTTGAAGCCGATCCCGAGACCAAAGCAGTCATCATGATTGGTGAAATCGGCGGCGACGCCGAAGAAAAAGCTGCTGAATTTGTGCGCGACCATATGACCAAACCGGTGGCAGCCTTTATTGCCGGCGCAACCGCTCCGGCGGGCAAACGTATGGGCCATGCCGGCGCGATCATTTCGGGCGGCAAGGGAGATGCGGCGAGCAAAAAAGCCTTTCTGCGCGAGTGCGGCATCAGCGTCGCCGATTCCCCCGCCGAAATGGCCCAAGCGCTGCTCAAGATCTGGCAGCCCTGAAATTTCTTCAATCTCTCAACAAAAAAAGGATCGGCTCACCGGAGCCGATCCTTTTTTTGTTAAATGACGGGATAAACTTACCGTAATAACGACCAATCCGCGTGCGGCAAGATGTTTGTCGAAGCCTGCGCAATCAAGAGGATAGACAAACTCAGGGTTCAGGCCTGAGTAGAGGCGCAAACAGATATTCCAGGCCATTGCGTTTAATTTCATAAATAGTGCCCAGCATCTCCCCGAGTTTCCCTTCGGGAAAGCCCTGCCGGGCCAACCAGACCACATAGGGTTCGGGCAAATCAACCAGCCGCATACCGGCGTGTTTACCGAAGGGCATGTGCGCCGCGGCGAGTTCGAGGAGGGCCTGGTGATCATCGGAACTGAACCTGAGCGAAGATTTCATGGCGACTCGTTTGACTGGTTGAAGCCTTATTTCCCCGGCTTAAGGCGCTGGGCAAGGTTGGCAAATGGCGAATGGCCCAGGGTTGGGCCGCTCTGGCGGTCGGCAGAATTGTCGGTCTGATACTGATTCAGCCCGCGCATGTGCTCTTGGTCGTGGCAATAGATACACAGCAGTTCCCAGTTGCTGCCGTCGGGCGGATTGTTATCGTGATTGTGATCCCGATGATGAACCGTCAGTTCCCGCAGCTTTTTCCCTTCAAATTCGCGCGTACAACGGCCACACACATGGGGGAAAAGTTTTAGGGCCTTGTCGCGATAACCCGCCAGACGCTGTTGTTCATCCTTGCGCGCTTCCGCCAAAAATTGGTCGGCTTTGGTCGTGGACATGATCCTTCTCTCTTACTGAGGGTTTCACCGATTTGTGCCTTTTGTTGACCCATTGTCAAACTACGGATGTATTTTTCAGTGTTGCAGGGCCAGCCACCAGGCCGCACTGATCAGCGCTATACACAAAATCGCCAGGCCGCGATTGAAAGCGCTGCCGGGTCGGCCAAATTTGCGCAACAAGCCTTCGGTGGCCAGACCCAAAACAAAACCACAGCCGAAACCGAACAGATGAGCGCCAATATCGGTGCGTTCTCCCGCACTGCCAAGCAGCGCCAGCAGGGCGAGAGCGGCGGCGACAGGCAATGTCCAGCGTGGCCCCAGGCTCTGGCGTTTGCGCAGCACCCCGATGGCGGCGAGAATGCCGACGGCACCGAAAACTGCCGTCGAAGCACCAACAGCGCGATGGTCGGCAGACTGGAGCAGGGCATTGCACAAATTTCCCAGAGCACCACTGGCCAACACCAGCGTCCAGCCGAGGCCCGCGCCCAGATACTGGCAGAGCCGCTGGAGGAACAGCCCGCCCAAAACCAGGTTGCCGAATAAATGCAACCAATCGGCATGCAGGGTCAAGGCGGTCAGTGTCCGCCACCAGTCTCCGGTGAGAATTTTTCCCGCGTGAGCGTTGCCCAGTTCCGTCCAGTCGACCGGGGAATGTCCGGCGAGATTGATATGCAGCTGGGTCAGATTGAAAAAACACGCCAGCAGTACCAGAACACACAGGCTGGTCAGGCTGTTGTCGCTGGAGCTTTGCGACTGATGCAGCCGCGGAGGCCAGTCGCGATTCAGCTCTTCGTAGCGGCGTAATTCCACCAGGGCGCGCACAAAATCGGCCGAGTCAATGCGCAACTGCCAACCATGAGGTACTGGTTGCGGGTGAAAACGAATGGCGCGTGCTTCCAGCACCAACCCCCAGCGCCTGATCTGGCGGCGCGAAAAGACCCCGACCGGGTTGCCGCTATGAAAATCGACGGGTAACGCCAGCCAGCCTGGGGGTTCATGGGCCGCCGGAGCCGCCGGATCCTTGGAATTATCCATCGCCGAAACGCACTATTGTGCCTGGCGTTCGGTATGAATCAAGACATCTTTCAGGCGGGTGAGGGTGTCTTCCAGAATTCTGACATCCTGGCCAAGGGCGGTTTTTTCGCGTTGACAGCGCGCCAATTCCGCGTTTTTTGCATCAAGAGCGGTGCTGCTTTGTTGTTGACAATCAAGCAGTTGCTCTTCTACGCCGCTGAGCAGAAGGTTGCCGTGCTTCTCCTGCTGCCGTGCCTGCCGACGTGAGTGTTGTTGGTTGCGCTCAAGCTCTTCAATCAGAGCCAAAAGGGCCGCCGCGCGCGTCTGCCAAGCTTCTTGCACGGGCTGGTTGGCCAGTTGCTGCAGAAGGGTGAGATCGTTGCTCGCCTGATACGCATCAATCCCTTGCGCAAAAAGTTTGGCACTATCGGTGCCGGGGCGGAGGAATCCGGGCAGGGTGCACGCGCTTAGGCTTCCGGCAAGAAGAAGAGCTAGACAAAAAAGTCGGCGTATTTTCATAACAGTTGCTTTCGGCGATCGATCAGATAGTTACTTTTGTTCTCTTTTTTCAAATGTTTCTTCATCCTGGCACAGTTATGGCTGATGGTCAAAAGCGAAGGCTGATCCAGATTTTCCGACAGGGTAATCGCAATGGACATTGTCAGCAGGGGAAAGTCGCGTCGAACCCCGTAGCGGTCGACCCCCTGAATGAAGCCGGCCTTCAGATCCTGCGGTTCGTACAGCCCGGGGACAAGGCGATCAAAATCTTCGATGATTTTTTGCGCCAGGGGTTCGGCCAGTTCAGGGGTGGTCAGAATGACATAATCATCGCCACCAATATGACCCACGAGATCATCGGCGTTGCCCTGGCGTTCCGTGACCTCGCGCAACAGGCTGCCGACCAGATGAATAGCATTGCTGCCGTGTTTGTAGCCGTAGTGGTCACCGTAGGCCTTGAAATTGTCGAGATCAATATACAGATGGGCAAAGGGAACCTTCTGCGCAATCAACCATTCAATGCGGCGATCAATGACCAGATTCCCCGGCAGGCGGGTCAGGGGATTGGCATCCAGATTCTGGCTTTCCAGTTCACGCAGTTTCTGGGCCATGCTCACAAAGTCACGCGCCAGTTGGCCGAATTCGTCACTACCGCGAATATTAATGGGGGAGTCGAAGCTGCCGCGGGCAATATCATGGGTCGCTTGCTGCAAGGCCTTGACCGAGCGATGAATGCTGGCAATGACCGTTAGGGCGACGGGTGCCGACAAGAGTATGCCGACCAGGGTGATGAGCAGGGTCAGCTGGTAGGCATGATCGCTCTGCTTCGATAAAATTTTCAGTTCACGGTCGAGAGTTTCTTGATGTTTATTGTTCAAACCTGCCAGAGTTTCAATGAGTTGGCTGCGACGCGGGCTGGTATTTTCCGCCGCGAGGAGCTCGGCATCCTGCCAGCGGGTTTCTTTGATGGTCTGGCGCAGTTGAAAAGACTGCTCTTCATATTCCGTCACATCTTGAGGCAGGGCGTAAAAATAATCAGGCAGGGTTGCCGCGCGGAGTTTTGTTTGAATTTCTGCCAGTTCCTGCGTGCGTTTTTCGAGTAAATCAAGCAATTGTGCATCGCGCAGAATCAGCAGCTGTTTTTCCAGATTTTCCTGGCCGAGAAGATTCTGACGAATATCGCGCAACAGACTGAACGCAATGAATTGGCCCCCCACCAACTGGGTGGTACGCTGATTGTGATAATGCAGGCTGACCAGGGCATAACCCACCGCCAGCAGCGCAAAAAGAATAATTGCCAGGTAGCCGAAGGCAACTTTTCGAGTAACAGTAAAAAATGACCTCATCACAATTCCAGCTTCTTGATGGCTGCCTCAGGGGATCAACAGGTTATTTCTAGCACAGCGCAAGGCTGGCGGGTAGCCCTTTCGGAACGCTGCGCGTGGCAGATATAAAATCCTGTCCATAAATCGCCCGACAATCCCTCAGCTACAAATCGCGCAGATAAACCGCCGGTTTCTTCCCCAGAGCCTTCCAGGTTCCCGATAGCCCGAGCACCAGGGTCAGGGCAATGCCTGCCGCCAGGGTGGCGAGGACGATCCAGGGATAGAGCTGGAAAGCGATGTTCATTGGGCCCTTGACGATCGCGAGGGCGGCCAGACAGCCGGCCAGGGTGCTGATAGCGGCGGCGGCCAGCCCGAGAATGCAGAACTCGGCGGCAAAGGAAAGCAGGATATTACCCCGGGTTGCACCGCAGATTTTGAAGATGACGGCGTCATGAATGCGCCGGTGCTGGTCGGCGGAAATCGCTCCGGCCAACACCAGAAACCCGCTGAGCAGGGTCAGGGCGGCCATGGCCTTGAAGAGCGTACTGATGCGGTCGAGGGTTTGCCCGACATTGGCGAGAACTTCTGCTGTGGCAATGGCTGAGATGTTGGCAAATTGGCTGGTGATAGCGCGAAACACCTGATCCTCGCCGCCCGCTGCAACATGCACCGCCGCGATATGCGTCTGCGGCGCCTGTTCGAGCACGCCCGGCGAAAAGAGGATAACAAAATTCAGTTGCAGGCTCGACCAGTCGGCTGTGCGCAGGCTGGTGACCTTAGCACTGATGTCGCGACCGAGAATATTGACTGTGAGGCTGTCGCCCAGATGCAAGCCGAAGCCCTTGGCGACATCTTCGGTCAGGGAAATGAGTGGTTCACCCCGATAATCTTCGGGCCACCAGCTTCCGGCAGTGATTTCTCCCCCGGCGGGCGGGCGCGCGGCGTAGCTCAAAAAGCGGTCACCACGCACCGCCCAACGCACTTCCGGGGCAATTTTGACCTCTTCTGACGGGACACCGTTGATGGCGGTGATGCGCCCGCGCAGGGTGGGATAGCGTTCAATTTTTTTGACCGCCGAAATCCCGTTCAGGGTGTGTTCAAATTCGGCGAGTTGATCAGGCTGGATATCGAGAAAGAAAAAAGCCGGAGCCTCCTGGGGCAGGGTTGAGGCAACCAGATTGTCCAGATTGGCCTGTACCTGGGCAATCATCACCAGCAGGGTCAGGCCGAGCCCCAGGGAAAACAACACGCTGGTGGCCGGGGAACCGCGCCGGTGGATACTGGCCAGAGCCAGGCGCAGGGCCGGATTGGTCGGCGGTGGAATTTTGCGGCTGATGCGAATGACCAGGCTCGACAACAGGCGAAACAGCAGAAAACAAGCGAGACTGCCAAGAATAAACCAGCCCGCCAGCCGCCGGTCGGCACTGCTCCACCAGGCCAGGGCCATGAGGAGTAAACCCACCGTTGCGACCATCCAGCGAATGGTTTTATCCATCTTTTGCTTTTCCAGGCTTGCCGCGCCGCGAAAGAGCAGCGCCGGGGGCACCAGCCGGGCACGGCCCAGTTCCTTGAGGGAAAAAAGCAGGGCAATCAACAGGCCGAACAGGCCGGCAATCAGCAGTTCCTGAGGATAAATTCCCAGTTGCAGGGGAATTGGCAGGCTGGCACCCAGGCTGACCACCAGTAACCAGGGCAGGGCCGCACCGGCCATCAGGCCGGCGAGGGAGCCGAGGGTTCCCAGAAAGAGAATTTGCAGCAGGTAGCTGGTGAAGACCAGCCGACTGGTGGCACCCAGACATTTGAGGGTGGCAATGTGCAGCTGCTTGCCTCTCAGGTAGCCACGCACCGCACCGGCAACCCCCAGACCGCCGATGAGCAAAGCGCTGAGACCGAGGAGGCTGAGGTTGGTGCCCATGCGGTCGAGCACCGAAGTCACCCGCGGCGCGGCATTGCGCCGGGTACGCAGCCGCCAACCGGCCTCAGGAAACGCCTCGTTCAAACGGCTGACCAGAGGTTCATCACCTTTGGGATCGGCCAGGCGCAGGCGCTGAGTGTAGGTTACCAGACTGCCGGGTCGTAGCAGACCACTAGCTTCAAGGCTGTCGCGGCTGACCAGCAGACGTGGCCCCAGGGTAAAGGGCCGCAGGTCGCGGTCGGGCTCATAACGCAATACCGCATTGACCTTCAGGGTGATATCGCCAATTTTCAGCCCATCGCCGATGTTGAGTTTCAGCCGCTGCAGCAGGCTGTTTTCAACCACCGCACCCTGCCCGCCATCCAGCGCCTGTTCGAGGGATTGAGGTGGGTCGAGCTGCAACTGTCCATAGAGGGGATATTTGTGGTCAACGGCCTTGAGTTCGACCAGACTGTGTTCGCTGTTAGCAGCATTGGCCGCCATGGTGCGCAGTTCAAGAATTTGGGATAGCTGGCCTTGTTGCCCCAGAAAGTCGAGCTGAACCGAGGTGAGAGGCCGATGCATTTGGCGTATTTCCAGATCGCCGCCGAGGAGAGCGCTGGCGTCGGCCTGCAGGCCGGAACGGGCCGCCGCCGTAAAACTGCCGATGGCGCTGAGGGCAAAGACGCCCAGAAAGAGACAGGCTAAAAAAACCCCGAAACCATGCAGCCCGCTACGTAGCTCGCGCCGGGCCAGACGCAGGGCCTGAGGTAGAAGCGGTGGGTCGCTCACGAGGGTTCTCCGGCGGATGCGTGCAGAGTTCCCTTGGCCATGAGCAGGGAACGGCTGCAACGACCGGCCAGCAGGGAATCATGGGTGACCAGCACCAGGGTGGTGTTGAATTGCTGTTGCAGGTCGAAGAGCAGTTTCATAACGTTGCGGCCTGTGTCCTGGTCGAGGTTGCCCGTCGGTTCGTCGGCCAGAATCAGTGCTGGCCGGGCGACAAAGGCCCGGGCGAGGGCGACGCGTTGCTGTTCACCGCCCGAAAGTTGTCCCGGCAGGTGATGCACGCGCGCCGCCAGGCCGGTTGCGTCCAGGGCGGCGGCGGCCAAGGACAGCGCGTTCTTTTCCCCGGCGAATTCCAGGGGCAGAGCAACATTTTCCAGTGCCGTCATGGTCGAAATCAGATGGAATGACTGGAAAACAATCCCGATCTGGCGGCGCCGGAAACGTGCGAGCTGATCTTCGCTGGCCACGCCCAGGTCAAAGCCGTTGATCAGTACGCTTCCCGAAGTTGGGCGCTCCAAACCCGAGAGGGCCATCAACAGGGTGGTTTTGCCCGCCCCCGAAGGCCCGATAATACTTAAGGTCTCGCCGCGCTCAACTTCCAGATCAACGCCACACAAAATATTGACCGGGCCACCGCCACCGACTAGACTGAGGTGCAGTTTTTCAATTTTAATAATGGGTTCAGACATGCGCTTCTTTCGCTCGGGGATGATTGGTTTGTTTTTGGGCCTCGGTCTCGGCAACCTGCCCGCCCTCGCGTCGCCCCTGCGCATCAGTGTGCTCGGCGACAGCCTGGTCGCCGGATACGGTTTGCCGACACAGCAGGCGTTTCCGGCGCAACTTGAAGCCGCCCTGCTGCGGCGCGGCCATGAGGTGGTGGTCGATAATGCCGGAGTCTCCGGTGATACCAGCGCCGGTGGGCTAGCCCGGCTTGACTGGGCCCTGGCCAACAATCCCGAAATAATGATTGTTGAGCTGGGCGCCAACGACGCTCTGCGCGGGTTGGATCCTGTCGCCCTGAAACAAAACCTTGACAACATTCTGACCCAGCTCAAGCAAGCTAGGGTTGTGCCCCTGTTGGCCGGGATGCGCGCCCCCCGGAATCTGGGTGAAAATTATTATACCAGATTTGACCCGCTGTATCCGGCTCTGGCGGCAAAACACCAGCTGGCCTTCTATCCCTTTTTTCTCGACGGGGTTGCCGGACGGCCAGAATTGAATCAGGCCGATGGCATTCACCCCAATGCTGCGGGAGTGAAGGTCATTGTTGAGAAGATTCTGCCCCTGGTCGAAGATCTGTTACAAAAAATGCCCACAGCGACCCAATAAAACCTCTTTCCAACGCAGTGAACTCTAAGGAAAAGACACGACCATGACTGTTGATCTGAAGCAATTGCAACATCTCATCACCAAAAGACAGGACAAAATTGAAAAAATAGTCGCCGGGAGCGGTTATCTGCCGCGTACTGTGATTGGCGTTGGCACCTTTTTGTTGGATAACGAGGGTAACAGCGATCTGCTGACAGCCAAACAGCGCGTGACCTTCGAGCGCTTTCTGCAACCCTTGCTTGAAGAAATCCAAAGCAGAAAAAGCCGGCATCAAGCCTGAACCACAGATTCACACAGATCGACACCGATAAAATCCTGGTAACTCTTCCGCTCTTTCCTGGTCGAGGGATATTTATCGCCAAAAAGGCTTGCTCGCACAAAGCCGCAAAGTAAGGGCAAAACCTTTTTAAGAGTTAAGAGCACAAAGAAGCGATCAAGCTGGAGCATAAAAGTTATGGTCTGAATTCAAGCCATAAGACCTTGGGTTTTCTCTGCGGCTTTGCGCGAGGCGCCCTTGACTTTCAACGGTCATTTTTACTCCAAGGTTACTGAACAGTTACAAATCCTGAAGCACCGTATTCTCCACCCCTACGAAAATCTGTGTTCATCTGTGGTTCGCCTGCCGCCAGCTTAGGGTCAGCGCAGACTTTTTACCTTGGAAGAGAGGTTAATCTTACCTGCGGTGACATAGAGTTCGTGATTTTTTTCGATGTCCTTGATCGGATAAAGATAATTCACCATCAGGCCATAAGACTGGGCCAGTCCCTTGGCGGACAGGTCGCCCAGCCAGTTGATGCGTTCAATCCGTGCGCCATTGCCCAGATGAAAGCGCTCCACCGCATCCAGGGGCTGGCCATTGGGGCGGGTGCTGTGGAAATAACGATAGAGCAAACGTTCGAGCAAAGGCCGAACCGCAGTGCAGAATTCCGCATCTTCATGCCAGTCGGGCTGCGCCAGACGGGTCATGAAATCGAGTTGGGGGGTGGCATCTCCCCAAGGGGCGCGCTCATCCGGTTCAAGGGCGGCAAGGTACAAAGCCAGGGTTTCGGGTGCGAGCCCCCGGAGCCAGCGACTGAAACCGGGAATGGGTGACAGGGTGGAAAAGGTTTTAATATTCGGCAACTCGGCCTTGAGGGAGTCGACCACGCGCTTGATGAGAAAATTACCAAAACTGATGCCCTGCAAACCCTGTTGGGCGTTGGAAATGGAATAGAAAATCGCGGTATCGGCCTCTTCGGGAGCGACATCGGGAGTCGATTCATCGAGGAGGGTCTGAATACTGTCGGCGATGCCACTGGTGAGGGCCACTTCGACGAAGATCAGCGGTTCACCCGGCATATTGGGGTGAAAAAACGCGTAGCAGCGCCGGTCGAGATGCAGCCGATGGCGCAGATCCTGCCAGGAATGAATTTCATGGACCGCTTCATATTCGACCAGTTTTTCAAGCAGCGCCGCCGGTGATTGCCAGTCGATCTGGCGCATTTCCAGTAAGCCGACATCGAACCAGGTCGCCAGCAGGCGACGGATTTCCTTGTCGAGGATGCGCAGTTCGGGATCCTCATCCATAAACCCAACCAGATCCTGTCGCAAATCGACCAGAAATTTAATCCCCTGAGGCAGAGCATTGAACTGGTGCAACAGCCTGAGCCGCGGAGGTATCAGCAGGTCACGCAGTTGCTCTTCCAGGGGGCCGGATTCGGTCTCTTCAGCCGCCAGATAAAGCCGACATTGCTCGCGCAACGCTGCACGATCGAGGCCGAATTCGCGGGCGAGCAGCTGCAAAAAACGTTTGCGACCGGCGGGCGAAAGATGCTGGTAGAGTTGACCAATCTGCATGGCATGTTTGCGCGCCGACACTTCGCCGCCTCGCACTTCGAGCCATTGCTGCAACTGGCGCCGCACCAGCTCTTCATCACCATTGCCAAGCTCGGGGTCAATTTTGCGCGTGCGCTCACCCAGCAGACTGCCCGTGAGGTTTGACCAGCTGCGACCGAGGGATTTGAGACTGTCTTTAAACATGGCAAAAGTCCTTTATACGTTGTCGTTGATAAAAAGCTTGTCTCGCGCAGAGCGGCCTTTGACCATGTGCCTGTCGTCTTTTTCTTTTGGATTGAAGATTATTGATCAAGTTACACCATTTTGAACGAGATTCTCGACTAAAATCGTTTCGGGAATGGCGGATAAAGGCTTCGACGAAAGATGTGAATTGGTAAAAAAAACCGCATGGTTCGAGGTAAAAAGGGGCGGCGTGCGCTGGACAATTTGACGGATCTCCGCTGTAGCGAGGATGCGCTGGGTTAGAAAGCGCCGCGCTGCCGCACGATTCCAACCCGAGGCGCTGCTGAATGTCCGGTAGAGCCCCAGGGGCTGATGAGCGCTCCGGGGTTCGCTGGAAATAATCCCGTAATCTTGCGGTTGATCGAGCAACCCCGAAGCACTGGGCAGATTCATAATCGCCAGATTGAGAAAGCCAATCTCGGTGGCATGCTGTTGCAGAAAAGCCAGAGTCAGTTCGGCGTCGGCTTGGGTTTCATCCGGTGTCCCCAGCATAATATAGACAAAACTGGCAATTCCGGCAGCCGCCAGGTTCGCCAGCACCCGCGTTACCCTCGCCAGGGTAATGCCCTTTCCCAGCCGGTCAAGCACTTTCTGGGAGCCACTTTCAAGCCCCAATTGCAGCATACGGCAGCCACTGCGTGCCAGTTGCACGACAAAATCGGCATCTTCGAGGGCGGCTTCAAAACGCACAAAACCAAACCAGCCTAAACCCGCCAGGGTTTCCGGATCAGCGGCCAGGACTTTCAGGCTGGGCACCGGAATCGCATTGTCGGTCAACTGAAAGGTGCTACACCCATAGGTGGTTGCCAACTTGCGCATGAGTTGCGGCAGCTGGTTCGGGTCGAGGGTGGCAAAGGGATGCACCGGCGCTGCGGCTTCGGGGCAGAAGAGGCAGTTTTGCCAATAGCAGCCGCGGGAGCTACCCAGAGGCAGCACCAGCTGCGGCGAAAAATATTCGCCCAGCCGCGCAAAACTGAAATCGGGGCTGAAATTGATCTGCGCAGGGTCGGCGAGCAGATAGGGTTGAGGCTCTTTTGCTCGCGCCAATTGGGCAAGGGGCCCTTCGCCGGGGCCGAAAACCAGATGATCAAAGGGTGGTAAACGCAAACCCAGGCGCTGTACGGGTTCGCGCCACGAAGAAATCAGTCCGCCCCCGCCCACCAGTTTGACCTGGGGCAGGGCGCGCCGCAGCAGCCCGGCGAGTTCAAAAGCGGGTAAGGCCTGATGCAGATAATTGATGGAAATGGCAATGGTGCGTGGGGCCAGGCCACGGATTCGTGGCACAAGTTCAGCGGTGAAATAATCGGCGAACAGCGTCGAAACCTGGCCCTTTGCGAGGCGCTCCAGATCGGCCGGATCGAAGGGGGAAAGCCCGTCATGGCGATAATCTCCCAGGGTCAGACGTTCTTCGCCCTTGGGGCTGCCCCAGCAGCCAAGGAGCTGATTCAGATAGCGCACGGCGGTAGTGTAACGGGCAAAATTCTGGCTAGCCGCTTGTGAGCGCAGCAGGGCCAGGGAGGCATCGCGGTGGTTCAGGGCGCGGTTCAGGCTGGTGTTGCGCCCCGCCTGGGTGTGTTCGGCCAGGCTGACGGGGTCGAGGAGGTAAAGATAGGCCTCAAGGTTGGCATCCAGGGCTGTAGCCTTCAGCCCGCAGCTGCGCAGATGGGCAAGGAGAACCGCCAGGCCCAGAGGAGGTTCAGCCGGTTTCAGGGCTGGCGGCTGCAAGAGCAGAATCTCGCTCATGGGCGCAGCCCGGTTTTTGCCGGTTGCGAAATCAGCTGCATATATTTGGCGCGGCACAGGTCTTCAACTGCCGCCAGGGTGGCGAAGGCGGTGCGAAAATCACTTTTGCCGCCACTGAAAACGCCGTGGCCGTAAACAATCGCGGCGCGGCGACCCTGAATCGCCGGTGGCAGGGTGTTACTCAGGCCGCGGGGGCCGGTGCCGACCTCGCCGGGGATAATCGGAATATCTTCAATAAAACGCGGCTTGTCGCATTTGATATGACACTGGCCCCGCCGGGCACAATTTTCTTCGAAACACAGCATCGACATGATGACGCTGAACTTGGGGTGACCGTGAAGAATAACGCGGTTTTCGCCGCCCCGATAAATATCGCGATGGGCCACCAGCTCACTCGACGCCGTAATGCCGGTACTGGCCGAATTGTCCAGGGGACAGGCATCGATGCAGTCTTGCAGCTCGTCAAGGGAAGAGCCGGTCTGGCTGATATAAATGGTTTGATCGGCAAAACAGGAAATATTACCGAAGAAAGAGTCGACCATGCGCGCATCGACCGTCGCTTTGCCCGCCTGAATCATGGCGGCCAGAATGGCGTCCTCGGTTGCATAGGGCCCGGAGGCGAGCTCTGGCGTTCCAGGGGCGGGCAGAAAAGTCTCATACGCCGTCAGAATCTGCGGCAGCAGGTGTTGCGCTTCGGTACTGACCTTGCCGGCATGATGATCGCTGGCGTAATCGACCAGAAATTTGACAAAGGCTGAAAAAATAATTGAGCTGAAAACCACAAAGGCCTGCTCGGGACTCACCGTGCCCCAGGTGATAATCCCCTGCCCTTCGACCACGCAACCCTTGCGGTTTTGCAACAGGGGCAGGATTTCGGCGACGCTGGTGGAGCGGGCAATGGGAATGGCGTGGAGAAAGGTGCGGGTTTCGGTGTCCTGGGGGGTGAACTCGACCTCATTCTGGTGGCAGTGATAATTGAGAATGCTGAAGAAAGGTTCCCGCGGGCGGGCAAAGATCAGGCTGTTGATGTTCAGCCCGGCAATGATTTTTTCAAGCTCGGTGCACAAGGGATCGGGCCGGTTCCACAGAATTCCGGCGTTCAGCCCGCCAACTAGAGGGGCGTCTGGGTCACAGAGGCCGTGCCGGGTGAGTTTGTCGGCATATTTGTTGAGCAGCTTCAGCATGGTAGTTCGAGCTCGGCACATTTCTGTGCCCTTGGGCGCCCCTGATCATCCAGGCCGCGAATCCGGTAATAGGCCGCGCGTTCGGCGAGAAATTCTCCGCGATCCAGGGGCTTGACCCGTAGCACTTCGGTGCCGGTGCCGGCTTCGTTGAAAAAACGCGGCGGAATGTCGTCATCTTTGGCATCAAAGCCATTACGCGCGTTCATCAGGCGTTCACGGAAGTAAATGCGCTCGCCGAGTTTCAACAGCTGCTGGGCGCTGGTCTGTAGACCAGTTACAGCCTGAAGGGCGCGGGCGTATTCTTCAAGGGAAGCGGCGAAAAACAGAAATTTGCAGGCCGTCAGGGAATCGACCACGGCGTTCAGATCTTCGCTGATTTTAATAATGCGCGCCTTGCCGCTGAAGGAGAAACGCTCAGTGGCCACCGGTTTGCGCAAAATTTCGTGGGAAATGGGGTAGGCGCGCAGATGGCAGCCGCCACGGGTGGAGGTGGCATAGGCCAGGGCCATGCCATAGGCGCCGCGGGGATCGTACGCGGGAAATTCCAGCCCTTTAGTCACCATGGCCAGCTCTGGCGTGTCGGCGGCGGTCGCCAGGGCCAGAGCGCCCTGGCCTAGAGCCGCGCCTTCGCCACGCCCGGCAGCAATATCTTCCAGCAGGGCCAGAAATTTGACCGCACTTAAAGGTTGATCCTGCAATTCGGCATAGGTTGCCAGCGTCACCCCGGCAGAAATCGTGTCCATACCGGCTTCATTGCACAGACGATTGGCCTCGACCACCGCCCCCAGATCCTGGTTGCCCAGCAGGGCGCTGAAGTGGGACATGGTTTCAAATTCGGGCATGATTTCACCCCCGGCGCCAATCTTTTTGCACTGGATATGGCAGCCGGCGCAGCCAAATTTTTTCGGGTGATAGATTTCCTTATAGGCATGGGCGTTCATCTGCGCCCCTGGCGCAAACCAGGTTTGACGAAAGTTGTTGGTCGGCATCATGCGCCGACTGCGCATCAAGTCATAGAGTGCGCCGGTGCCGTAGTTGCCGATGCCCAGTTCGCCGGTCAAAACCGGTGAAGCTGCCACCAGCCGGTAAATGTCTTCCCGTGCCAGCTGCAATTCTGCCGGGTCGGAAACCGCGGTTTTCTGCTGGCCCGAAACCGCGATGAATTTAAGTTTTTTGGCCGCCATGGAAAGCCCCAGCCCGCCGCGTCCGGCCAGATAGTGGCCGTCAAAGACAATCGCCGCATAGCGCACTCCGGCTTCGGCGGCGGGGCCGATCATGGCATAGGCGGCATCGGCCCGGGTCGAAGTATTTTTAAGTTTGGCATAAATTGCGGAGATGTTTAATCCCGCCAGGTGTCCGGCAGCGCTGAACCTGACCCCGTTTTCATCAATATTCAGCCCACACCAGGTTGCACTTTGGCCAGTGACGACAAGGCCGTCATAGCCCGCCCGTTTCAGCATGGTGCCTAGCTTGCCCCCCACCGAGGCGTCAGCAATAGCCCCGGTCAGGGGCGAACGCGACATGACCGTCATGCGCCCGGATGTCGGTGATGAGGTATTGTTCAGCGGCCCGGTCATGAAAACCAGCGGCATCTGCGGCGCATCCCAGGGCTGACAGAAATGCTCAAACAGCAGCTCGCCGCAGAGCCCCTTGCCGCCAAGATTGCGCGCATACACCTCAAGCGGCAGCCGCAGCTCTTCTGTTGTTTTGGTGCTTAGATCAATCCTTAATATTCTACCCGTCCAACCGTCCATTTTCGTCCATCGCTAAAGAGAAGATCACCCCCGGCATCGCCATCTTAGCCGAAGCTTTCCGATTGTGAAAGATCATCGGGCCGATTCACGCATTGCCCCAATAAATGGCGGAACAGGGAAAGGTTTCACTCTGCACGGGAATTCTCCCTGGGCCTTTATGGCGCGGCCGGCTGCAAAAAACGACAGCCGGGTAGGTTTTTTTTAACGCCGGCAGCACACCCGTGTTCAGGAGTGATAGGCCCGCCGCAGCCGCAGTTCCAGGCGCCCGGCCAGCCGGGAGCAGCTGAAGGTGAGAAGAAAATAGAGCAGGGTCACGGTGATCCAGACCTCGAAGGTGAGATAGGTCGCCGCCATCAGCTCCATCCCCTGAAAGGTCAGCTCCTGAATCGAGATCACCGAGACGATCGCCGAGTCTTTGATAGTCGAAATCGCCTGGCCGGTCAGGGGTGGGATCATGCGCTGAAAGGCTTGCGGCAGAATAATGTGGCGCAGCAGCTGCCAGCGTTTCATCCCCAGAGCTCGCGCCGCTTCCCACTGCCCAATCGCGATGGCGTTGATCCCGGCGCGCACTATCTCGCCGATGTAAGCCCCTTCAAACAGCGCCAAAGTCATAACTGCGGCGAGAAAGGCCTCGGCCTGGTCGATCGGGGCCAGTAAGAGGTTGGTCAGCGCTTGCAGCCACGCCGGTGCCTGCGCCAGAAGTTCGCCGATGTGCAATAAGGGTAAAATCTGGTCACTGAGAAAATAATAGAAGATCAGGATCAGCACCAGGGGGGGAAGGTTCCGCAACAGGACAACAAAACTACCGCCGAGCAGGCGGTTAAACAGGTGGAGGCTGGTGCGCAGCAACCCTGAAACCAGACCAATGGGCAAGGCCAGCAGCAGGCTCCAGACGCTGAGGCGGATGGTCGTCAACAAGCCCTGCAACAACAGGTTGGCAGTCCAGCCATGGGTTTCATCGTAGCGCAGCAGATACTGAGGAATGACTGGCCAGTTCCAGCGGTATTCCAACTCCGCTTCAACCCGGTAGCCGAAATAAACCGCCAGAGCGCACACCAGCAGCAGCAAAAAGGTATCGAGGCGGCTCCAGTGAAGCCGCCGTTGCATGATCAAGGCTCAGCTCCTACTCGACTTGACTCTTCCACTCCTGGGTCGTGAACCAATAGTTGTAACGCTCTGGCAGCCAGCCACTGGCGTTATTCAGCAGAATCCAGTTGTTCAGAAAATTGAGAAAATCGATATCACCCTTGCGGATGGCGAAGCCGATGGGCTCTTGGGTAAAAGTTTTACCCCCCAGGGGCAGAAAGGTTTTATCGGCATATTTAAGCGCCTGAAACTCCGGAAAGGGCTGGGAAGCAACCATGGCAGCGGCCCGATTGTTCAGGACTTCCTGCAAGGCCTGGCCTTCGTCATCAAACAAACGCATCTGCGCTTGCGGCAGAAACTTCTTGGCGGCGCTGGCCGCAGTGGTGCCGATGCGGGCGACGATCGTCATTTGCGGATCATTGTAGGCTTCCAGTCCCAACTTGCCGCCTGCCAGCTTCTGGTTGGCGATAAGGGACATGCCGGTAAACTCGTAAGGGGTGCTGAAGTTCACTTGAAGGTTGCGGGCCGGGGTGATGCCCATGCCGCCGATGATAATGTCAAACTTGCCGGTCAGCAGCGCCGGAATGATGCCCGACCATTTGGTCGGCACAAACTGCACCTCGACCCCCATGTCGGCAGCTAACTGCCGGGCAACTTCGATTTCGAAGCCAGTGTAACCGCCTTTTTTATCTTTCATCGCCCAAGGAACAAAGGTGGAAAAACCGACCCGCAGCTTATTGTTGTCGATAATTTGCGCCAGGGTGCTGGCATCGGTTAATTCCCGGCGCAGATCGGTGGCAGTAGCCGGGGCGACGAGAAAAAACAAAATTAGCAACGCTATCAGACCAATTCGCAGTTTCATAGAATTTCCTTTGAGGGGAGAGCAGGTTAATGGATGGCGAAAAAACTTTCCAGATATCTTACCAGAAGTGACAACATCGCTGTAACCACAAGGTAAATGGCCGCTACCGTCAGCCAGATTTCAAAGGTGAGAAAAGTCTCGGCGACTATCTCTTGCCCCTGCATGGTCAAATCGTAAATAGCAATAGTCGATACCAGGGCGGAGTCCTTCACCAGGGAAATCCCCTGGCTGGTCAGGGGCGGAATCATCTGGCGGATCGCCTGCGGTAAAATAATATAGCGGTAGATCTGCGGAATCTTTAAACCGAGGGAGGCCGATGATTCCCATTGTCCGCGGGGAAGCCCCAAAATTCCGGCGCGGATGATCTCCGAAGCATAGGCGCCCTCGAAAAGGCTGAGGGCCAGCACCGCTGAACTGAAACGGCCCAGATCGAGGATCGGCGCAAACACAAAATAAATAATAAAGATCTGGATCAGCAAGGGGGTGTTGCGGATAGCTTCCAGATAAACCCAGGAAACTCCCCTGGCCATGGGGCTTTGCGCGAGACGCATCATCGCGGTCAGCAGGCCAATCAGCAAAGACAACAGCAAGCTGACGGCGGTGATTTCCAGGGTCAGCCCCAGCCCTTGCAGCAGTGGCCCGGCTTGCCAGCCCGCAGCGCTGAGGGTGTAAAGGTAGCGCGGCACACGATTCCAGTGCCAGGTGTAGCCCAGGTTTTCCGCCCCCTGCACAAGAAGTGCGCACCCGCCAACCAAAACCAGCAAAAAAGCCGCCCCCTGCAACAGATTGGTGATCCGCAGGAATTTATGGAAAGAAAAAAAGAGGATCGCTCTGCTCCCTTACCGGCTGCGACAGCCCGGTTTGTTTTTCAGCACATACTGTTGATGATAGTCTTCCGCTCGCCAAAATGGCCCGGCCGGGGTGATTTCAGTCACAACCGGGTCGGAATAGCTGCCCGTGGCAATGAGAGCCGCTTTCGACTGTTTGGCAATCTGCCGCTGTTCTTCGGTATGAAAAAAGATCGCCGAGCGGTATTGGGTGCCGATATCCCAACCCTGCCGATTGAGGCTTGTCGGGTTGTGTTTTGCCCAGAATTTTTCCAGCAGTTGCGCATAGCTGATGATGGCCGGATCAAATTGCAGATCGACCACTTCGGCATGCCCGGTTGC
>Ga0210024_1000628_pt1 | contig 32331 bp, 24 predicted proteins | sample CryGeymeta201525_FD_183988 | JGI IMG/M metagenome (GOLD analysis project Ga0210024, IMG submission 183988) | Groundwater microbial communities from Crystal Geyser aquifers in Utah, USA - Crystal Geyser metaG 2015-25 (SPAdes) (version 2) | ecosystem: Environmental > Aquatic > Deep subsurface >...
AGCCTTGGAACCTATCTGCTGGATGACTACGCTGACCTAAAAATTGCCGGCTTCTCCGTTCGAAATGAACTCCAGCAGGCTGGTGATATCGTGCGCACCACTAAGGCTCCCCATGTGGTCAATGGCACTATTAAGCTCAACCATGTCTTATATGTTTCACTAGGACTTTTCACGGTGGGCATAATGGCGTGTGTCTATCTCGCCGTGGTATCCGGTTGGCCGGTCGCAGCCATAGCCACTGGGGGAGCATTCATATGCTTTTTCTACTCTATGCCACCGCTGAGCCTATGCTACCGGGGCATGGGAGAGGCGGCGGTTGCTGTCTCAATGGGGCCGATGATATGCGTCGGCACCTACTATGCGGTGGCTCAGTGCTTCAGTTGGGAGCCGCTTCTCCTCTCCATACCTATCGGCATTCTGATTGCCTTAATTCTCTATGTCCACTCTATCATGGATTTTAAGCCTGACCTGAAAGTTAAAAAGACAACTCTGGTAGCAATCCTGGGCAGTCAACAGAAGGCCATATTACTGCTCCCGGTTCTGTTCGTGATAGCCTATGGAGTTATCATCGCTGGCGTGGTGCTGAATGTCTTACCACTTACGGCCCTGATTATCCTCCTGACCCTTCCCCTAGCCATCAAGCTTGTCCAGCTGATGCGCCAGCTAGGACGCGGTGATTACGGAGATATCAAACGAACCTGGTGGATGGGTTCCATGGAGAAGGGTATGGGTGAAGGCATGGACTGGTTTATGGTCCGGTGGTATCTGGCACGCAACCTGATGATTTCCACCACTCTGCTAATATTTGTCGCATATGGTTCAGCATTGGCATTTTAGGGAAAAAGCAGCATGTTCGAGTTACTTCACTATGCAGGCTGGTATGCCAAGTGTCGCCTACTGGGTAAAAAGATACCAATTCAGTCGGTTGTATTTATTACTTCACGCTGCAACTTGAACTGCAAGCACTGTGCCATTGCTAAGGGCGTGGCTGAAGGTACCATTAAGGCAGAGGACTTCACCTTTTTACATGCGATGGACTTACTTAAACAATGCTATGATGCCGGCTCGCGGATGGTGACTTTCGAGGGTGGCGAGCCACTTCTCTGGCAAGACGGAAGCCATAATCTAGAGGACTTGGTAAAGGAAGCCAAAAGAATAGGCTTTATCTCTACTAGCTATAGCACTAATGGTACCTTACCTATTCCCAACAGCAGCACCGACCGTATCTTTGTGAGCCTAGATGGCACAAAGGAGTTCCACGATGAAATACGGGGCAGCGGAAACTTTGACTTGGTCATGCATAACATAGAGAAATCTTCCTACTCTCACATCAGCGTGAATACGGTTGCGAATAATATCAACTGGGAATGTATCCCGGACCTTATCAACCTTGTGGCTGAAACCAGGTACATCAAAAGCATTTCGATTAACTTTCACACTCCTCACAGGGGGGTAGAGAACCTGTTTCTACACTGGGATAAGCGCAGACAGGTACTAGACCAAGTGATAAAACTCAAGAAAGACGGCTATCCCATTGCTAACTCATTGGCAGCTTTAAAGCGCATGTGTGATAACACATTTACCAAACGCTGTTGGATAACGAATTTTGTCTTGCCCGATGGCAGACTCCACCCCCAATGCCCAGGTGCTGAGGAAGGAGTTTGTGACAGGTGCGGCTATGGTATGGGTGCCGAGATGTCAGCCCTCTTCGACCTTGCACCCTCAACTATTAGAGAAGGGCTAAAACTCTTCTCCAAGGTTTAAGCAATTAACCTCCTACAACTTCGCTACCAACTCTCCATGAACGGGAGCAAGATGAGCTAAACGAGCGACGACATTGTCGAAGACCAAATTACCCCTACGTCGTAAGTAACAATCTGACGAAGTGTGTGACTTGACAATAAACGAGACCCCAGAATCGAAAATTAGGCGGGTCTTTGTCATCTTGAAGCGTTTTGGGGCTATCTCTGGCTGAGCAGGCAGGCTAGAGCTTCCACCTAGCTCTTAGTGGTTGCCTTCTGCCGGCGTTCCCTGTTTTTCTCGCTGAAGTACTGAGGCGTGAGCTCAGGGTAGAGAGCCAGTTGTGGCCGAAACCACTCCCACTCGGGAACTTCTTTCCCTTTTCGGGATAAGCGATAGTAGCGACATGGAGGTGCATCAGGATACGTGATTTTCTGGACATAAGAGGTCTCTTCTCTGCCGGTTGGCTCAACGAAGCCGAGCTGCTGGAGGTAGTGAAAGTAACGGTAGAAGCTGTGGTAGCCACGGAGATTGGATTAAATAAATATCTTGAGGATGCTGGATTTGAGGTAACAGAAACCGATATCGAAGAATGGATTGCTCAGCTAGCAGGAGAAAGACCTTCACCGAAAAAACTGGAAGAGATAGCTGAGCTATTTTCCAAAGCTATTGGTGAGAGGTTGGAACCTGACCCCCAGGTTTTACTAAAGGCAGCACGGCGCTATTTGAGGCAGTCTATTATCAATGCCGACATGGGTATTTCGGGAGCCAATATTGCCATAGCTGAAACCGGAACTCTGGTCATCATAAACAGTGAGGGGAATGCCCGCCTGGTTGCTACTTTACCTCCCATACATGTGGCGATGATTGGCCGTGAGAAGTTGGTTTCTAGCCTGAACGATGCCGCTACCATCCTCAAACTACTTAGCAAAAATGCCGCAGGATACAAGATGCCAGGCTACATCACTTATATTAGCGGAAGAAGCACTACCGCTGATATACCCGGAGCACCGATGATCCGTGCTCAAGGTCCCGAAGAAGTCCACATTGTCTTGCTAGACAGCCATAAGCAAATGAAAGAATTCAATGAGGAAACATATCGGTTACCATGATTCTTACTCCACTGTCATTGCAAGCCATCCTTCTCTGTCATTGCGAGCCGAAGGCGTGGCAATCCGCGAAGAACAAAATTCCAAATTCGAAATGCTAAACAATATCAAATGACCAAAATCCAAATGAAAAATACAGTTAACCTCAAAATCCCTTATAATTCTCCCGGGCAAATATGGTGGGAGGGAGTTAGAGGGAGGGGGAAAATTCACCCTCACCTTACCTCTCCCTTCAAGGGAGAGGTATTTTATACAAGAGGAGGTTTTGAATTTAGATACTGGGATTTAGGATTTCTCCCCGAGAGGGCTATTGCGAGCGTAGCGAATTAATCTCGCCAGCGGAGAATACAAAATGACGGCAAAGATGAGAAGGCGGGTGAATAAGGCGCTGGCAGATAAGAACCTGCAGACAGCCCTTCCTACTTTCATGCTCATCACAAAGGTAGCCCGTCAGATTGGGATGCAGGGCATTGATTTTAGCACTTTAAGAGACGAACTTCGCCGTGTAAAAGAGAAATCCATCGCCAACCTTCCCCAACTTGTGCAGCAATTTAAGGCACAAGCTACTAAAGCCGGTGCTGTGGTCTATGAAGCTAAAGATGCCCAAGACGTCGACAATTATATTTTAAAGCTGGCACGAGAACACAATGTGAAGCAGATAGTCAAGTCAAAATCAATGGTGACCGAGGAGATTGAATTAAATAAACATCTAAAGGACGCCGGCATTGAGGTAACAGAAACTGACCTCGGAGAGTACATCGTCCAGCTAGCGGGAGAAAAACCTTCGCATCTGGTAGGACCGGCAATACATAAAACTATAGAGCAGATAGCCGAGCTTTTTTCCAAAGTAACTGGTGAGGAGCTAGGACTTGACCCTCAGAAGCTAGCGGAGGTAGCCCGTCACATATTGAGGCAAGCCTATCTTAATGCAGATATGGGTATTTCAGGAGCTAACATCGCCATAGCTGAAACCGGAACCCTGGTCATCGTGACCAACGAGGCAAACGGTTGTCTGGTTACCACCTTACCCCCAATACATGTAGCGGTAGTTGGTTATGAAAAGCTTGTTTCCAGTCTGGACGATGCCACTACGATACTTAAATTACTTAGCCGAAACACGACAGGTCAAAGACAGTCGGTCTATGTCTCTTACATTACCGGCCCCAGTGCTACCACCGCTATATCAGAAGTACCGCTATTCGGAGTCCAGGGTCCCGGCGAACTTCACATCATCCTGGTAGATAATGGCCGCATGCAAATGCGAGAATCTGATGAGTTCAAAGAGGCGCTATATTGCATCAAATGTGGTGCTTGCCTCAATATTTGCCCTGTTTTTGGCTCAGTCGCCGGGCAGACTTATGGCTACATATATCAGGGGGGCATCGGTGCCATCCTGACTGCCTTCTTACATGGTATGGATAAAGCTGTTGACCCGGCAAGCTTGTGTATGAATTGCATGGCGTGCACTGAAGTCTGTCCCTCGCATATTGACATACCACGCATGATATTAAGGCTCAGGACGAAATTCGTGGAAGAAAATGGATTGTCACTGACACGTAAGATTGCTTACCATGGTATCTTGAGTCATCCAAAGCGACTGAATACAGCAATAAGCATTGGTTCACGCTTACAATCCCCATTTGTGGGCAAGGACTCCATGGTAAGACGGCTTCCCTATCCATTGAATTCCTTGACCAGAACCATCAGTCTCCCAGCTCTAGCTCATCATCCGCTACGCTACAGATTGCAGTCTTTTTCATCACCCAGAGCAGGAACGCACCCTGCGGTGGCTTTTTACGCCGGGTGTATTGCTGACTACGCCTATCCTGAAATTGGCGATGATGTGATGAAGTATCTCCAGGAATGCGGTGCTGAGCCATATTATCCCCAGGAGCAAACCTGTTGTGGTGCCCCGGCATTAGTTACTGGCGACGAAGAAACATGCATCAAGCTGGCCCAAATAAACATCGCTGCCATTGAAGAAATGAATCCTGATTATATTGTTACCGTATGCCCTGGCTGCGCCGTTATGCTACAACAGGAGTATCCACGGCTGCTTGCTAATGACCCCGAATGGAGTCTGCGAGCAGAAGCAATATCCACCAAGGTTAAAGACTTTTCACAGTTAGTTCTTGAATTAACTCCCTCAGCACAGAAAATGCTTTCTCAAAACCTCAAGGTTACTTACCATGACCCCTGCTACCTAAGACGGGGGCTTGGCATATATCACGGGCCCAGACAACTGCTCCAGAGAGAAGGCTTTGAAATAGTAGAGATGAATGATGCTGATGCTTGCTGTGGCTTTGCTGGCACATTTGTCCTTGAATACCCCGAATTATCCGGCTCAATCTTGAACAGAAAGCTGAACAATATAGAAGCTACTGGCGCCGATATCGTGGTTACTAATTGTATCCCTTGTGTTCTTCAACTCAGGGGTGGTTTAGATAAGCGTAACAGCAATATCAAGGTGATGCATAGCGCCGAGCTGTTGGCAAGCTACCACAAATCACGCCATATCAATACCTGACATCCACATAGAGACCTTATCCTGCTTTGACCTCCACAGTCCTGGTGCCTCGACCTGAAGCAGTGCAGGTGAGGCAGCGATGCTCTACATCAAGCTCGCAGCGAACGGAGGGCCCTTCCACTATGTCGAACTTCGCTCCCTTAAACATGACATCTATGGGAATGTACAGCAAGGTGGCTGCAGTGACTTCCGGCTGGTTTTCCCACTCCAGGTAGATTCTGTTATCGCTGACCTCCAGCTTTTGTGGTATCCCGGCAATACGCTGAGCATAGCCTCTAACCTTAAAGTTCCGGCGTATATTACCCTTGTCATCAATGATTGAGTAATTCTCCCTGTTCCAGCCATCCAGAGCCACTGGGCTCCATCCCGGAGTGTAATCCCATTGAGTTCCTCCGTAGAAACAATCATCGAGTCTTCGATAAATGTCAGCGATGTATTCCGAGACTTTAGTCTTTTCAGGATACATCCCAAATTCTCCCAAGAGTAACGGAACTCCCAGTTCTGCTACCTTGGAATTAAAATCAGCGAAGGATTTATCGGCTTCAGAGAGTGAAAAGATATCGGAAATGAGCAGAGATGCGCTGTAGAAGTGAGGAGCATAGGCATAATTACCCCGGGAAAGTGGCGGCAGTCGAGAGTAAATAGCCCCAAAACTCGTTAGAATGCTTGGCTCAACGAACAGGATACCGTCAGGGTCCACCTTTCGAATAGCTGCTCCGGCATCTTCATAAAGAAGAGCGAGCTGGGAGACCTCATCACCGATGGGCTCATTCATCAGGTCGTAGCCAATTACTGCTGGGTGGTCTCCAAACCGCCGTGCTATATGAGCCCACATAGAGATGTAGTGGTCGCGAATGCTATTTACATTGGCATAGAGGGAATCAAATGCTCGCAGCACATTCCTGTCATTCAAACCATTAATCCAATCAATGCACCTTTCATCGTTACTTGGTTCATCCTGAGGAATCGAAGGGTCGATGGCCCAGGATGGAGCACCATCCCCACAGCCACCATTAAGATAGCGAGAGAACATGTCTTGATGCATATCAAGAATGACGTATATCCCGCGTTCTCCTGCAGCGTTTACCAGCGTCTCCATAGCATCAATGTATCTCTCGTTGTATTTCCCCGGCTCAGGCTCGATAGCCTCCCATATCAGCACCAGGCGAATTACATTCATCCCCCATTCTTTAAGAGGGTCGAGCAGCGCTGCATCGGCAAAAGGTATAAAAGGAGGAACCTTGCTATTGCCAGCTACGTTCACGCCACGTAAGATAACTACCCGGCCTTGTTCATCTTTAAACCAATAGCCATCTATATGTAGTGGATTTTGGCTCATTTCTCACCTCTTTTTATACTTACTCCAAAGGGCACTACTATCTGTCTAAAAATGTAGCTGCCCAATTTATTGGGCGATTGTACCTGATGAATCAAGCAACTACAAAATCTTTATATTAGCTGAGTATAATACTGGCATCGACTCCTGAAAAGTCAACAGGCAAAAATCAAAATGTAAAAAACAGTCAGTAATCAGCAGTGAGCGCTCAGCTAATAGCTGCTATATTGGGATTTCAACTCAGAGATTGCTTCGGCACCTTGTGCCTCGCAATGACAGAAGGGGGGCGCGCCTCGCAATGACAGGGGTATGAAAGAGCAGTCAGCGGTTAGCAATCAGTAACCAGTAGTCAGCTGATGGCTGAAGGCTGATAGCTGAAAACTACCAAATTGTCATTGCGAGCCCTTCGCCTTCTGTCATTCTGACCCTGAGCCCTTCGCTTTTAGTCATTCTGAGCGTAGCGAAGAATCTGGTGCAACTCAGGGTAAACTCCGTGAAGGGGAAGAATCTCAAGATGCTCAGCACAGGCTCCGCGTGGCAATCTTATTAAAAATCTTCCCTCTCCCTTAAAGGGTGATGGTGAAATTTCCCCCTCCCTCTAACTCCCCCCGCAAGGGGATGGAGAACTATTTCACATCAAGCCCCCGCAATTATCGGGCGAGGGCAAACCACTTCAACATACTAAGTTCCCAAAAGATTATAATGCTCTAGTTCAGATAGCTAGGTGACACCTCAAAGAAAGTCAACAGGCAAGAATCAAAAAAACAGTCAATATAAAGCTGAAACCTGCCAGCTAACAGCTACTAAATTGGTTGACACCAACCTTATCGATATGTATAATCCATGCGAAAAGCCGACTCAGCCCTTTAAAAATCTAAGGGAGGTAACGTTAATGGAAGAAGCAGTAATAGTTGATTATTTAAGGTCGCCATTTTCAAGGTCGAGGCCAAGGGAGCCAGAAAGGGATGTGTTTAATAGCGTGAGGATGGATGATGTTGCCGGGATGTTGATAAAGAAACTTATTGAACGAACCAAAATTAAGCCTGAAGAAATCAACGACGTGATAACTGGAACAGCTTTCCCCACAGGTGAACAGTGGCTCTATGGAGGACGGCACATCACATTTCTGGCAGGATTGCCATTTAATGTCCCCGCTCAACAAGTTGATCGGCAATGTGGCTCGGCAATGTCTGCCCTACATCAAGGTGCTATGGAGATAATGCTCGGCTATTCAGACATTATCATTGCTGGGGGAGTTGAACATATGACACACAATCCCATGCCCGGTCCTGGCATTGAGGAGTCGAGAATAATGGTAAAACCAAACCCCAGATTGTTCTCCGAGCCAGAGTATGCCAAATACAACATAATGACCACCTACAATATGGGGCTTACCGCAGAAAAATTGTTCGACCAGACGGACTTCACCAGGGAGGATATGGATAAATGGGCGCTTGGGAGTCATCAAAAGGCCGCAAAGGCACTGAAAGAGGGATTTTTTAAAGGGGAAATAATGCCCCTCGAGGTGATAATGCCAGACGGTACAAAGCAAGTCATTGACCATGACGTGAGCATCAGACCAGACACAACTATGGAAGCCCTGGCCCAATTGAATCCGTCTTTTAAACCAGATGGGCACATAACCCCGGGGAACTCCTCCCCGTTAAACGCTGGCGCAACCATGATGATGGTAATGTCCCGAAAAAAGGCGAAGGAATACAGGCTTAAACCGCTAGCTAAAATTGTGTCCCTGGGATGGGCTGGCGTTGACCCAAGTGTCATGGGATTGGGTCCAGTTCCAGCAAGCAGAATGGCTCTAAAGCATGTTGGAATGGAGGTCAAGGACATTGACTTCTGGGAAATCAACGAGGCGTTTGCCATCGTGACGCTTAATGCCATAAAGGAGTTAGGAATAGACCCCGATAAGGTAAATGTGAAGGGCGGTGCTGTTGCAATTGGTCATCCGCTTGGTGCCACGGGAACAAGGCTGGTTGGGACATTAGCCCGGATACTGGATGTGGAAGGAGGGAGATTCGGGCTTGCCACGCCTTGTGTTGGTGGTGGGCAAGGTACTGCCACCATAATCGAAAGGATAAAGTAAATCAAAAAAGGAGGGACAGGATGGCTTACGAAAATGTGATTGTTGAGAAAGAGGGTAACATCGGGATAATCACTCTGAATCGACCGCCAGCTAATTCGGTAAATTGGGCACTGCTCGAGGACCTCGAGAAAGCACTGGACCAATTCGAGAAGGATAAAGAAGTACGGGCATTGATTATCACCGGTGCTGGTGAGAAGGGATTCTCAGCCGGCTTTGATGTCAGTGAGGCAGCAAGGGCAAAAGAGATTGGAAACAAGGGGCGGGCGCTATGGACACGAATTGAAAGATATCCCAAGCCTGTGGTCGCCGCACTCAATGGTTATACCCTTGGAGGTGGCTGCGAGCTAGCGATGGCGTGCCATTTCAGGGTCATGGTAAATACTGAGAAGGCTAAGATTGGCTGCCCTGAGGTCAACCTCGGCATCATTCCTGGCTGGGGCGGCACACAGAGGATGCCCCGCTTAATCGGGAAAACAAGGGCACTGGATATGCTCGTCTTCGGAAAAAGAATAAATGCTCCTGAAGCTTTGAACATCGGCCTTATCACCAAGGTCTCTGAACCGGGGGAATTAATGAATGATGCTAAAGACCTTGCCCACAGATTGGCAAAACAGGCGCCGCTTGCCGTTAAGGCTATTCTTGAATCAGTCACCAAGGGACTCGAAACATCTATTGATGAAGGACTAAAGGTCGAAGGAAAAAACCTCGACATGGTGTCAAGCTCAAAGGATGCCATAGAGGGAATAACAGCATTCCTCGAGAAGAGAGAGGCCCACTTCAAGGGGGAATAAACAGAATAAATTAAAAAGGAGGTATATCAAAATGAAGGAAATTAAAAAGGTAGCGGTGATGGGTGCCGGAGATATGGGACATGGGATTGCCCAGGTTGCACTGATGAATGGCTACAAGGTATCTCTGCGGGATATCGAGCAGAAGTTCATTGACAAAGGTGTCCAAGGGATTAAGGACAGCCTCGAGAAATTCTTTGTGGCCAAGCAAAAGATATCTCCAGAACAAAGGGATGAGATGCTAAAGAGGCTAAAAACAACTGTTAGCATAGAGGAGGCAGTTAAAGATGCTGACTTTGTGATTGAAGCAGTTCCTGAGGTTATGGATATTAAAAAATCAGTTTTCAAGGACCTGGATAAGTTTGCCCCAAAGGATGCCATTTTTGCCACAAACACCTCGAATATGAGCATCACCGAGATAGCAGGAGCAACAAAAAGACCTGATAAGGTTGTTGGAATGCACTTCTTTAACCCTGCCGTCAGGATGAAGCTCGTTGAGGTGACAAAGGGGAAGAAGACCAGCGAAGATACGATGCAGGTAACATATGATTTAGCGACGAAGATGGGCAAGGCTCCAGTCAGAGTTGAGAAAGATTCCCCTTCATTCATTTATAATAGGGTAAACGCCCCGGTCATGCTTTTGCTTGAGCTGATACTGGAGAAAAAACTTGTGTCCCCGGAGGAGTTCGATGGTGCCTTCAAAGCAGTGATGCCTATGGCCCCTTATGAGCTGCTGGATTTCGTAGGAATCGATGTTGCCTATCACTCACTCAAGTACCTCCACGATAAGCTTTCTCCAGAGTACCGCTCAACAGCACTTGAACAGAAGGTTAACACAGGCAACCTCGGGAAGAAGACCGGAAAAGGCTTTTACGATTGGGCTGCCGGTAGACCTACAATAGATACTTCAAAGGCTACTAAAGAGTTCGGTGTGAATGACCTCATTGCCTTACAGGTAAATGAAGCAACGAAACTGCTTGACGAGGGAGTAGCAAAGAGCGCAGCGGATATTGATAACGCAATAGTCAATGGAGGCGGCGGCTTCGGACCTTTTCAGCTTGCAAAAGGCATAGGATATCCTGAATTGGTCAAGAGATGTGAAGCTCTTGCCCAGAAATTCAACATAGCCGTGTTTAAACCGACTGACACGATGAAGAAAGGGAAAATCCAGGTCTGACCATCGAGCCCGTTTCCATTCTGTGCCTCGCAATGACGTAAGGCGGTCATTGCCAGGCACACCCTCCTTTTGTAGTGCGACCCTTCAGGGTCGTGCGCACGAGGCTAAAGCCTCGCACTACATTTCTAAACATCCTTATTATTGTGCGGTGCACCTTGGCTTGTCATTGCGAGCCCCTTTTTGTTGTCATTGCGAGCGAAGCGTGGCAACCCCAGGGAAAGTCAAAACTCAAAAATCAAAATGCAAAATGACAGAGCAAAAATAGAAAGCAGTCAGCACTCATTTGATGACTGATAGCTGAAAGCTGATAGCTACTAATCGCGCCCTCTTTCTTGGTGGAGCAGCATATATCTAACAACAATAGGACTTAGTCATAGGGTACTAAAATACCGTTCCAAACAGTACCAACGGGGGATTCGCACAACAACGAGTACAGCTTAGACTGTATATATAAGAGTATACCTGATTAGTGTTGGAGATTCACAAATATGTCGGTAACAATAAATGGTACCACCTACTATAGAACCGCCGAAGTCTGCCGAATGGTAGGTATAAGCAGAACTACCTTGTTTCGCTGGCTCAAGGATGGCCTGCTCAGGGAAGCTCAATACCGGGATAGGAGAGGATGGAGGCTGTTTACTAAGGAGGAAATAGGTAGACTGAATGAGGAGGTCAACGAGATAAATAGAACTGCGGGATAACATAAGACGCTGTCAACAACAGCAGAATGTGTCGTTTCCGCCAATCATAGTGCAACCGGAATAATCGAAAGTGGAGGGATTAGAAAGCAGCATGAAGGTAAAAGAGCAACCTATTGAAGAAATAAAGCGGCTGCGCCAGGAAGTAGCTAAGCTGAGGCAAGAAAAAACCGAGCGCAAGAAGGCGGAGGAACGAAAACACACCTTCAAAGAGGTTGAAGCAATGAACACCAAGATGGAAACGTTCGTGTACACCTCAGAGCGCCTGTCACCGCTATATACGCATACGGCTTTATTCAGCCCATGAAATATTATTTCATCGGGCGGGAGATCATATGCCTTCAGATTTAGTAGATAAAAAGGAAAAGCAGCGTAAACTTGTTGGGAATATAATCTTCGCAAATTTTATTCAATATCCATTGGAAAAATTCATAAATTTTATTACAGAAGTAGAGGGACTACCCCACTATGAAAAATTAGCCAGCGAAACCATTGTAAGTCGTAAGGCTCTTCCAGGCTCAAAGATACTGAAGCAAAGCAATGCTAGAGCCCTGGCCAAAGTTGGGGTGATTGCTGAAATCAAGAAAGGGGTGAATTTTTCCATCTGCTATACCCGGAGGGAATTTTCCCTGGAATACCAAATCAATCATGAGAAACTACGAAGGAGCATGAATAACCTGAGGTTAACGAAGGAGGAGGAAAAGAATACTGCCAGGCTACTGAATAAGTTGAGACGTATTAATACCAGGAATCTCATGGTTCATGAGATACTGAAGGGGATTGTGGAACATCAGAGAGATTACCTGGAATCGAATAACGAATTGGATTTAAAGCTTTTCACCAGGGTAGAGCTAGCCAGAATTATTTCTCATAAGAAAAACGGCCATGGCATAGATTTCATGATAGACCCCAGCAGGATATCCCGTGTTCTACAAGGACTATCTATTATCACCCCTCAAGGAAAGGAAGTTTCGCTGAGCTGCTTTTTTGCCATTAGGAAGGACATGGCAAAAAGATATATAAAGGTGCTTCTTACTAGGGAAAGGCAAGGAATTTGCGAGGGCAAGCGTAAAATACCATATACAGACGAAGAATTAAGGATCAAACTAAATGACGAATACAACTTATCAATTACAAGAAGGCAGGTGGCATACTGTAGAAAGGATTTAGGGATACTACCATACTCTAGAAGAAATGGCTACGTATATCGCACTTTAGTCGCGAATTTTTCCCAAATATATCCGTTTACAGTTCCATCGGTAAAGAATAATGCCCCTGCCCGTCCGGGAATATATGAACTTCGTCTCAATGGTGAGGTAATAGAGTATCCCACAAGTTGGTCTCAGATATTCTATATCGGAAGCGGGAAGAATCTAAAGAAGAGACTGCTTAGTCATCTGAGCTCAAGCAGTAAGAATGGTGATGTAAGAAGATTTGCAAAGGAGAAGAGCTGTGTTTTCCGCTATCTTGGAGTCCCCCAAGGATGGGCTCAGGAAGAGGAAATATTTTATAACCTCTTTATGTCAACATACGGGGATTCTCCATTATGCAATCATGCCAGTCCAAAGCGGATGAAACCAAAAGTTTGAGAGTTCAACTTAGACGAGGGAAGATATGATGGATAGTAGAGAACATATTGAGAAAGAAAAGCAACTGAAGAGGGAAAGGAAGCTTTTGCGAAATATAATGGCTACAATCCCGGATTCCTTGCTTACTGTCGATAGGGGTCTGAGAATAAAGACCGCCAATCGTTCATTCTATAAATTATTCCAAACAAGACCGAAAAAGGTGATAGGCAGCAAGATAGCTGATGTACTGGAAGACAGAGATGGTAAGCTCAGTGCTCAGTTAGCCAGGTTGTTTGGAACCGAAGATACGCTGGAGAATTTTGAATTGCACTATCAACCAGAAAAGTTTGGGAAGCGAATATTCAATATCACAGCTAGAGGAACAATTTTTGCAGAAGAAGAAGAAGAAGAAGAAGAAGAAGAAGAAGAAGAAGAACTCGTCGTGATACAAGATATCACTGAGCGCAAACAGGCGGAAGAGGCACTCAAAGAATCTGAAGAAAAGTATAGAACACAATTTGAACAGGCAATGGATGCTATCGTCATAGCTGACACCGAAACAGGCATAGTAATTGACTGTAACCGGGCAGCATGTAAATTGGTCGGCAGAAAGAAATCAGAGATTGTTGGACAGCATCAGCAAATTCTCCATCCTCCGCAAGAAATGGAAGGAGAGCTTACCACGACCTTCAAACAGCATCTCGGAGAAAAAGAAGGCAAGACTCTGGAAACTCAGGTCATTACCAAGAACGGAGAGATTAAAGAGGTTGCCATTAAAGCCAATATCATTGAATTCAGGGGCAAAAAATTACTTCAAGGGATATTCCGGGATATCACCGAGCGCAAGCAGGCGGAAAAAGCATTACAGGAAGCTAAAACGCGCTTTGAGGACCTGTTTGAAACCGCAAATGAACTAATCATAACAACAGACGCTGAAGGATGGGTATTGCGTCTTAACAAAGAGGTGGAAAAACTTTCCGGTTATTCAAAAAAGGAACTGGTAGGACAAAGCATATTGAACATCGCCTATCCCGAAGACACACCGAAATATATCCAGTTCTGGAAAGACATCCTCAGCGGGCTTAATCCTCACTATGAACTAAGGGCTATATCAGCGGAAAACCCCGGTGACATCCGGTACTTATTGGCAAGTGGCAGTGCAATTAGAAAAGACGGAAAAGTCGTCGAGATACAATACAATGCCAAGGACATTACCGAGGAAAGGCAGGCAGATGAGAAGCTGCGGCAGAGCGAGGGAAAATACCGAAACATCCTCGAAAACATCACAGATGGCTACTATGAACTTGACCTCGCCGGCAATTTTATTTTCTTCAACGATTCCACGTGCAAAATGCTGGGATATTCCAGAAATGAACTCCTCGGTATGAACAATAGGGAGTACGAGGATAAAGAGAATGTCAGGAAGGTATACCAAGCATTCACCGAAGTATACACCACTGGAAAGCCTGTCAAAGAATTGGAGTTTGAGGTCATAAGAAAGGATGGGACGAAGGGGTTCCTTGAAACTTCTGCCTCTCTAATAAGGGATGCACGAGGTGAGCCAATAGGCTTTCGAGGTGTTTCCCGGGATATCACCGAGCGCAAGCAGATGGAGGCAGAGAGAGTCGAGCTGGAGAAAAAGGCTCAGTTAGCCACCCGTTTGGGCGTTATTGGCGAGATGGCATCGGGCATCGTGCACGAGATAAATAATCCCCTCACCAGTGTTATCGGCTTTGCTGAGATGTTAGCGCAAAAGGAGCTGCCCGAGGACGCTAAGGAATATGTAAGGATTATCAATAATGAAGGAAAACGGGTAGCCGGTATCGCAAGCCGGCTGCTTAACTTTTCCCGCCACCAGAATCCAGGGAGAGTATATACTGATATTAACAAGCTGATAGAAGCCACCATCGAACTGCAACAATATGAAATGACGAGCGGTAACATAAAGATTACTACCAAACTTGACCCTCATCTGCCACGAACCATGGCAGACCCTGGTCAAATGCAGCAGGTGTTCCTTAATATAATGCTAAATGCCAGGACGGCGATGAGATTAGCCCACGGCGGGGGCAAACTCTTGATTAAAACAAAGGCGATGGATAACACTATTCAAATATCCTTTAAAGATGACGGCCCGGGGATAGCAAAGAAAAATCTACAGAGGATATTTGAACCCTTCTTTACTACCAGAAAGCCAGGGGAAGGAACGGGGCTTGGCTTGAGCATCTGTCAAAATATTATTGCCATACATGATGGCACAATATATGCCAGGAGCAAGTTAGGAAAAGGAGCCACCTTCATCATAAAACTGCCTGTAGTCGCTCGCCAAAGAAAAAAAGCCGGAAATGGTGGGGCTAACCACATTAACGGTAACCCCTGGCGGTAAGTCAGCAAAAAGATACCCCCTGGTGAGCCGCCAGGGACTCGAACCCTGAACCGGCTGATTAAGAGTCAGCTGCTCTTCCAATTGAGCTAGCGGCCCACTAAAAATTTATGTTATCACCTGGAAAATATAAAGACAAGGAACTGTAGTAGCTATCAGCTATCAGCTTTCAGCTTCATACTGACTTTTTTTATTTTTGCTCTGTCATTTTGCATTTTGATTTTTGAGTTTTGACTTTCCCTGGGATCGCCACCCGGAGCCTGTCCTGAGCATCTTGAGATTCTTCCCCTTTACGGAGTTTACCCTGAGTTGCACCAGATTCTTCGCTACGCTCAGAATGACTAAAAGCGAAGGGCTCAGGGTCAGAATGACAGGAGGCGAAGGGCTCGCAATGACAGGTGAAGAAGGGCTGACAATGACACGTGGAGAACGGCCGCAATGACCCCCTTCCGTCATTGCGAGGAGCACCAGCGACGAAGCAATCTGGTACACCCCCTTCATTATTACAGCCAAATAGGTTAGAATAATAGTTTCATTGAAGATTTTTATATGGTTCGGTGAAGGATAATGGAAATTAAGGCTGTAATTGGTGACATAACCGAGAGCGAAGCCGATGCACTGGTGGTCAACATTTTTGAGGGGGTGAAACAGCCCGATGGCGCCACCGCTGCTGTCGATAAAGCTTTAGGCGGGGCTGTGAGCCAGCTTATTAATCAGGCAGCGATTAAGGGTAAACCTGGAGAAGTTACCATCATTCACACGCTTGGCAAGTTGCCCAGCAGGATAGTGGCTGTGGCAGGATTAGGTAAAAGAGAAGATTTCAATTTAGACAAGGTACGCAGGGTAGCCGGCGATTTTTCTCGCTCATTACGCAAATTAAATTGTCACAAGGTAGCCACGATACTCCATGGGGTGGGAACAAGCAATATAGAACCACAAGATTCTGCAGAAGCAATCACTGAGGGTAGCCTTCTCGGCCTTTACCATTTCACCAGGTATAAAAAGCCTGAATATGAAGAGATAGCAGAAATGCTAATAATAGCCAACAGCTTTCAACTGACATCTGTCAGCCGTGGCATTGAAAATGGCAAGATAATGGCGGAAACTACGGCAACTGCCCGTGACATGGTTAACGAGCCAGCTAACCACATGACCCCCGCTCGAATGACTGAAATAGCCCGAGAGATAGCCACCAAATATAACCTGGAATTCAAAGTTTTTGATTCCAGGGACATGGAAGCGATGGGTATGGGTGCACTCCTAGGGGTGGCAAGTGGAAGCAGCCAGCCACCGAAGTTGATAACGCTTGGCTACAAAGGTAATCCAGATTCCCAGGACACTGCTGGCTTCCTGGGCAAAGGAGTAACATTTGATTCTGGAGGAATTTCCATTAAACCTTCAGAGGGCATGGGTGAGATGAAAGATGACATGGCTGGCGGTGCTGCTGTTATGGCAGCGTTAGCCGCCATTGCTCACCTGAAACTTAAAATCAATGTTACCGCTATAATCCCAGCAGTGGAAAACCTGCCCAGTGGTAATGCTCTAAAGCCGGGAGACATATTAACAGCAATGAACGGCAAAACTATAGAAATAATAAGCACCGATGCCGAAGGAAGGCTTATTTTAGCTGACGCTTTAAGCTATGCGGTAAAACAAAAATTATCTCCGTTAATAGACCTGGCTACTTTAACTGGAGCCTGCCGAGTTGCCCTGGGCAATGGCTATAGCGGGCTGTTCAGCAATAACCAGCAACTGGCGAATGAAATTGTCAGAGCTGCTAACAAAGCTGGAGAGAAACTGTGGCAAATGCCACTGCCTGAGGAATATAAGGAGCAAAACGAAAGCGTGATTGCTGATATCAAAAATACCGGTAACAGATATGGCGGGGCTATCACTGCTGCTCTCTTCCTGGCTGAATTCATCGCGGATATCCCCTGGGCTCATATTGATATCGCCGGCACTGCCTCCAGCGATAAAGAGAGCGGCTATATCGTGAAAGGAGCCACCGGGGTAGGAGTAAGAACATTAGCGGAACTGGCTTTGTCATTAGCTAGAAAGAACGGGGGGTTGTTAGTATGAAGGTGAAGTGGCTGGGTCATTCCTGTTTCTTGATTACCTCTGAGAAAGGAACAAAGTTAATTACCGACCCCTATGCAGTCGGCGGAGGCATTAATTACTCTCCCATTAAGGAAAGTGCTGATATCATTATTGTAAGCCATGACCACAGTGACCATAACAATGTTTCCGCAGTGCAAGGACAACCACAAATAATCAAAGGTAGCGGCATTAAAAATGTCAGTGGCATCGAGTTTAAAGGCATTGCCACCTACCATGATAAATCTAAAGGAAAGGAACGGGGAGGTAATACTGTATTTTGTTTTACCGTCGATGGCATCAGACTTTGCCACCTGGGAGACTTAGGACATTTGCTTAGCCAAGAACAAATAGCCTCAGTTGGCGACGTGGATATATTATTCATTCCCGTGGGTGGTTTTTTCACCATAGACGCTGCCGAAGCAAGCCAGGTATGCACTCAATTGATGCCTAAGGTGATAATTCCGATGCATTTTAAGACAACAAAATGTGCCTATCCCATAGGCGCGGTCGAAGATTTTCTTAAAGGCACAGAGAGGGTCAGGAAATGGGATACAAGCGAGATAGAATTTCAAGCAGGGAAGCTGCCCGCTGAGAGTAAAATTATTGTGTTACCGCCAGCTTCATAATCCCCCTTAGTCCCCCTTTAGAAAAGGGGGATAGAGGGGGATTTTGTAACATATTTTCATGGAGTTGAGGACCAGTGATTTTTAAGGATTCCGAATTCGTTTTCACACTACCAAGACAAATTTCCTGGGCAAGGCGCATTTTAATCAAACCTTGCGCCGACTATCCGGCACCATACCCGGTAACTACCAGCCCCCAAATACTTAGTACCATCATTGAAGGCATCAGGAAAGTGAGTAGTGCTGACATTATCATTGCCGCCGCAACTCCAAGCGGTAAGCCAATCTATCCCATATATAAATCCTTAGGATATAACTTTCATAATGTACTATTGCTTGATACCAAAGACTCCATTTTCGTGGAAGTGGAAAATCCCTTATCTAAATTTTTCGCCCTGCCCACTTTTTGGATCCCTAACGTAGTTTTACGCAGCGATTTATTAATTAGCGTGACCCCGTTTAGGGTTTCCCAGGACATAGCACGATTCAGCATAGCAAACTTGCTAAGCTTACTACCAGTGAGCAAATACCGCTCGGATAAATCAGGTGGCTGGGGAACATTGTATCAATTAGGAATAGAAAAGGTACTTGCTGACCTTTATTTTACCATGCCCTTCGATTTAGGAATCATAGAAGCTCGGCAGAAGTTATTCTACTCCGATGACCCCACAAAAGGAGAAACTAAGGAATGTGGAAAAATTTTTATTGGGGAACCCTATGAAGTAGACCGCGAGGCTTCAAAGGCGACAGCTATTAAGTGCCAATATCTACCCTTAATTAAGGAAGGCAAAGCCAAGCCCGAGGATTAAAGGAGACTACCCTTCAAAATAAGTATTGATATCTGCAGCGGCTCGCTTACCAGCCCCCATAGCGCTGATAACCGTAGCCGCTCCTGTAGCCATATCACCTCCACACCACACTCTGCCCTTGCTTGTTCTCCCATTATCTTCATCAGCTTTCACAGTACCCCACTTTGTAACTTCAAGCCCTTTAGTCGTTGAAGGAATGATCGGGTTAGGGCTGGTGCCTAAAGCAACAATCACGGTATCAACGGGCATAGTAAACTCAGTCCCCGGCTTCTGAATTGGGCGCCTTCGTCCGCTCTCATCAGGTTCACCCAATTCCATTTCATAGCACTCAACTGCTTTAACCTTACCCGATTCATCCTCAATAAAGCGGCTGGGGTTTGTCAAAAGCTTGAAAATGACCCCCTCCTCTTTAGCATTTTCCCTTTCTTCAGCCCTGGCTGGCATTTCCACCTCGGAACGCCGATAAATGAGATGTACTCCTTCAGCCCCGAGCCTCAAGGCACATCTTGAGGCATCCATAGCGACATTCCCACCACCGATGACAGCCACATTCCTCCCCACCTTTATGGGAGTATCATACTCAGGAAAGCGATAAGCCTTCATCAAATTCGTCCGAGTAAGAAATTCATTAGCGGAATAGATGCCACTCAAATTTTCACCGGGAATGTTCAAAAACATCGGTGCCCCGGCGCCAGGAGACAGGAAAACAGCGTCGTAGCCATTTTGTAAAAGCTCGTCCACTGTGGCTATTTTACCAATCACATGGTCAAGCTTAATTTCAACGCCCAATGATTTCACATAATCAACCTCAGCTTGAACAACGTCCTTGGGCAACCTGAACTCGGGAATGCCATACATTAACACACCACCAGCCACGTGGAGCGCCTCAAAAATGGTTACTTCATATCCCAGTTTAGCCAGGTCTGCAGCGCAAGTTAAACCCGCTGGACCTGAGCCAACTATCGCCACCTTCTTACCATTAAATGTAACACGCTTTTTTTGCCTTTCCTCAATTTCAGGATGAGACCGCTCCCAATCAGCCACATATCTCTCCAGCCTACCGACAGCAATGGGAGCACCCTTTTTATTTAATGCACAGACCATTTCGCATTGCGTTTCCTGAGGACAAACTCTGCCAGTAATGGCGGGAAGGCTATTCGTGCTTTTAATTATTCTCACTGCCTCAGGCATATCACCTTCGCGCACCGCCCGTATAAACTCAGGAATATTTACCCCCACAGGACAGCCTGTTATACAATTAGGTTTCTTACATTGAATACATCGGCTGGCTTCTTCAACAGCCTGCTGTTCACGATATCCTAGAGCCACTTCATTAAAATTCCTCCTCCTCACCGCCACCTCCTGCTTTGGCATCGGTACTCGATTTAGATTTATCTTTATCTTTTCACTCACTTTGGTTCCTCAATGCGTCTGTTTCCCAGAGTTCCAGCGATTTCTTTTCCTCTTCAAGGTAAGCACGCTGCCGCTTCATGAGCAAATCCCAATCAACTTTATGACCCTCGAAATCTGGACCATCAACGCAGGCAAACTTAGTTTCCCCTCCCACAGATACCCGGCAACAACCACACATCCCGGTGCCATCGACCATTATCGGACTTAGGCTCACAATGGTGTTGACACCATAAAGTCTGGTAGCTTCTGAACAAAGCATCATCATGAATGGACAGCCGCGTGCAAACACTCTTTCTATTCTCTGCCCCTGTTCTAACATCCCCTTAATCACATCATTGACCCAACCTTTACGTCCATAAGAACCATCCCCCGTAGTCACTATCAACTTATCGCTTGCTTGACGCAGAGGTTCTTCCCAAAAAAGAAGGAACTTACTCCTTGCCTCTATGATTGAGATAACCTCGTTGCCCACTTTTTTCAATGCCCTGACAACAGGTAAAATGGCACCGATTCCGTAGCACCCGCCGGCACAAATAACTGTGCCAAATTTTTCGATGCGCGTAGGTAAACCTAATGGACCAACAAGACTGAAAATGTGAGCACCTGGTTTAAGTTGCGCTAATTTATAAGTAGTCATTCCCACTTCAAGGAAAACAATAGTGATAATCCCTTCGCTTTCATCCCAGTCAGAGATAGTTAAAGGGATACGTTCTCCTTTCTCATCAACCATAACGATAACAAATTGCCCTGGCTGGATTTTCCTGGCCACTGTTGGTGCCTCTACCTTCAACAAATGAACGTTAGGAGCTAAATCCTCACTTGCTACTACCCTATACATTTATCCACCTTCGGTACATTGATTATGATTCATTGGACCTTTCCCACCCTCACTGCACATAGCTTAATTTCAAATGGCTCGGTAACAACATCACGATCAACTGTGAGGCGAAACAAGCTGTCAATAAAGTGAAATTTAAGGCAGACTGTGCCACATAATACGTTCTTCGTCACTTTCGCCTTAGCGATGCTTTCACCATGCCGTGAAACTATCCTCACTTCATCCCCGTCACTGATGCCAAGTTTGACAGCATCGGCTGAACTTATCTCCAGCAATTCTCGGTCACAAAGCCTGCTGAAACCCGCCATTTTTGATTGGACGTCAACACTGGCATAAAAACAATAGAGGCTGGGTTGAGCCATAAGAATCAAAGGATATTGACTATCCACTGCCTCGGTAGCTTCTTCATAATCAATGGGCATAAACTTGGCTTTGTCGCCAGCTTTTTCTCTTCCACGAGTGGGCATACCGAAGTGTCCATCATCAGCATTCCTATACTGGGGTATAAAGTTGCCAATTTCATTCATTACCTCACTGGATTGAGAGAAATCGAAACCGCTAGCGTGCATCTTTTGAGCAATTTGACATCCTATCCACCAACCGGGTCGAGCGTAGTTTATAGGCTCAATAATCTTCCTCACGGGTTGTATCCGATGCTCAGTATTGGTGAAAGTGCCATCTTGCTCGGCAAAACTCGCTGCTGGCAACACTACATGGGCCAAGTATGCCGTATCGGAAAGAAAGACATCTTGAACAACCAGAAATTCCAATTTGGATAATAAGTCCTTGTACCTAGAACACATTGCCATTAGCAATGCATCCTGCCCGAAAATATAAAGTGCCTTTACTTGTCCCTTATCAATGGCGTCAAAGACCTTAGTAACAGCCAGCCCTGGCATTGAAGGCAATTTGCAGCTCCATGCGGCTTCAAATTTCTGCCTCATTTCAGAAACAGGCTGGCAACCAGGATAAAGGTAGGGCGAAGCTCCTACATCATAGACGCCCTGAGCGTTATTCAACATCCCCAGCAAGTTAACCCCAGATGATGGCTTACCTACGTTGCCAGTAAGCATAGCTAAATCGCAAATAGCGAACACACTATCTAGCTCGTAAGTAAGTGGAATGCTTCCCAGAGGGTAAATAATGGACGCAGGCTTAGTGGTAGCATAACATCGAGCAGCTTCAACAATCTGGTGCCATGAAACACCCGTGGTTTTCTCCACAAAATCAGGCTTAAGTTCTGCCAGGGATTCTTTTAAACCATTAAAGTTCTCACAGTACTTGTCAACAAACGCCTGCTCAACTAAGTCTTCACTGATGATAACCTGCATCATACCCAAGAACAAAGCGACTTCGCTGCCCGGTGAGTTTTGCAACCAGCTATCAGCAAAACGACACAGTTCAACTTTGAATGGGCTAATCACGATAAGCTTTGCCCCTTTACTCACCGCTTTCTTTATCTTTAGCTCGGCAATCGGTTGAACAGAAGCTACACTGCCGTTAATAGTCACTATGCAAGCCGCATTTTCAATCTCGCCAATGGAGCTAGCAATGATACCGCTACCCAATCTCCGAATTAGACCGTTCAATAAAGGAGTCTGATAAAAGGAAGCGCTGTTATCAATATTATTGGTATTCATTACCACACGTGCGAATTTCTGGGCAATATAGCTGTCCTCATTGGTATTGGTAGCGGATGACAAAAGAGCAAACTGTTCCCCTCTATATTCAGGCAGTCTATCAGCTATCAATTGGCTGGCTTCATCCCAGGTTGCCTCTTGTAAGATATCGTCCCGTTTGATTAAAGGAGAGGCTAAACGAGCAGGGTGATGAACAAATTGCGCAATGCCAAAACGACCTTTGACACATGCTTGACCCTGGTTTATCCCACTCAATGCCGGTATAGAGTTAATGACTTTGCCCGCCTTGACCTGAAGTTCTAGCTGACAACCAATACTACAGTGAGGGCAAGTGGTAGTTTCCGAGCGTTCAGGTACCCCCAGCCACTTAGCTGTCTTTTCAACAAGAGCCCCTGTGGGACAAGCATCAACACAAGCACCACAGAATTGGCAGCCTGAATCTTCCAAGCTTCGACCAAAGGCAGTGCCTACCAAAGCGTGAGAGCCTCGATAAGTAAAAGCGATAGCACCTACTCCTCGCAACTCCTGGCACACTCTCACACAGCGCCCACAGAGAATACACAGGTTGTAATCCCGGTCAAAAAAGGGAGAATCCCTTAATACCGGAACTTCTCTGGGGGTATAAGGAAGGCTTATTTCGCCTATGCCTATGTAATCGGCTAACTTCTGCAATTCACAGCGTCCATTCTCAGGACATGTATGACAACCAACAACCATCCTCGTTTTTTGCACCTGTCCTCTGAATTGTTCACAGTATTCCCGCCTATCACAAGTAACACAAAAATAAGGGTGCTCACTTAGAATCAGTTCCAGGACATTACGGCGCAGCTCCTGTATTGCTGGTGTATCGGTAGAAACTGCCATGCCTTCAGCCGCTGGCGTGGTGCAAGAGGTAGGAAACCCTTTCATACCCTCAACCTCCACAATGCAAAGCCGACATCCCCCATAAGGAGTAAGTGGCTGATAATAACACAGAGTAGGAATATAAATTCCCGCTTCGGTAGCTGCCTGGAGTATTGTAGCTCCCTTCTTTGCAGTAATCTGTTGACCGTTAATGGTCAGGGTAACAGTTCTTGCTTCTTCAGTCATAATGCTTAACCCAAATTGTGGTTAAAATGAGTTCCTACAGGAATAGGTTTTTCAGGAACCTCAATTTCTTTGCCCGAAACTTTAACCACAGCAGAGAACCTAGTGGGACAAACATCCAGGCATGTGCCGCATTTGATGCACTTGCTCTGGTCAATAACATGAATCATCTTTTTACCACCAGAAATTGCTTCTGCCGGGCAATTTCGTAGACAAATCCCGCATCCCTGGCATTTATCAGGCAATATGTAAAAGGAAATGAGTTTCTTACATACACACGCTGGGCAACGCCTTTCCTTGATGTGGGCTTCATATTCGTCACGGAAATAGCGAATAGTGGTAAGCACAGGATTAGGTGCTGTTTGCCCTAGACCACAAAGGGAGGTCGATTTCACTGTATTAGCCAACTTCTCCAGCAACTCAATGTCGCCAGGCGCACCATCACCATTACATATTCGCTCCAAGATATTGAGCATCTGCCGGGTGCCTACTCGGCAAGGCACACATTTACCACAAGACTCCGCCTGGGTAAATGACAGGAAATATTTTGCGATGTCCACCATACAGGTATCTTCATCCATAACAACCAAGCCGCCAGAGCCCATGATTGAACCTGCGGCAGTAAGAGATTCATAATCAACGGGCGAATCAATCATGGTCGCTGGCAGACAGCCGCCTGACGGACCACCGGTTTGCACCGCCTTAAAATCCTTACTGGCGGTGATTCCACCACCAATTTCATGAATGATTTCACCGAGTTTAATCCCCAGCGGCACTTCAATTAGTCCAGTCCGCCTGACTTTACCGGCCAAGGAAAACGTCCTGGTTCCTTTGCTTTTCTCATTGCCATATTGGCTATACCATTCACCACCTCGTTGCATGATCAGCGTCACTCCTGCCCAGGTCTCAACATTATTGATGTTGGTTGGTTTTCCCCACAATCCAGAACTCGCTGGAAAGGGAGGACGAGACCTCGGCATTCCCCTTCTACCCTCGATAGAAGCCATCAGCGCAGTTTCTTCACCACAAACAAAAGCTCCGGCGCCTTCCTTTATCTCCATGTGAAAACCAAAGCCAGAGCCCAATATGTCATCCCCCAGTAAGCCATATTCCTCCATCTGACGTAAAGCTACTGTTAACCTTTCTAAAGCCAGAGGATATTCAGCACGGCAATATACATAACCATTATTAGCACCAATGGTATAGGCACCAATGACCATCCCTTCCAAAACTGAGTGTGGGTCACTTTCTAACAGGGCCCGATTCATGAAAGCACCAGGGTCACCCTCATCAGCATTGCAAATAATATATTTTTCTTTCCCTAGTGAACGCCGACAAAGAGACCACTTCTGCCAGGTGGGGAAACCGGCGCCTCCCCTCCCCCGCAATCCCGCCTTCCTGATCTCCTCTATAATCCCTCCAGGAGTCATGCCAAGAGCCTTCACCAAGCCACTGTATCCCCCGTTAGCAATATAATGCTTGATATTTTCGGGGTCGATAAAGCCACAATTGCGCAGAATCAGGCGCTTCTGGGACTTAAGCACTGGTAATTCAAAAAGCTTTGGAATACCATCTAACTCCCCCTCGCCAATATAGCCCAGAGCTAAGTCAGGACGAGGATTATCCTTAATTAAATAATCCTCGATAAGCTGAGGCACGACCTTTGTGGTCAAGTTGCCATAGAGAATGTGTGGTTGCCCCGGTTTGATTATGTCAATAATAGGCTCTGCATAGCACAAACCAATACAGCCAACTTGTATCACGATAGCTTCAATGCGCTGCCGTGCCAGTTCCTCATGAATAACTTCTAAAATATCTAAAGCTCCAGCTGCTCTGCCGCAGGTAGCGGTCCCAACCAGGATACACGGTTTATCTCCACCCCACAACGCATTCCACTCAGCCACGGACTGTTGATAGATCTGCTCAAAGGTCATCGATATTTACGTAAAATCTCCACTACTCTACTAACGGTCATGTGTCCATATACATCCTTATTGACAACCATCACAGGTGCTAAAGCACAGGAACCAAAACAAGCTACCCTCTCCAGGCTAAACTTACCATCCCTGGTTATTTCGTCATGTTTAATGCCTAATTTCCGTTCCACCTCATCCAGAATCCTTTCCCCAGCGCGAACATGGCAGGCAGTCCCCTCACAAACCTTTACAGAATATTCACCTCGCGGAGTTAGATGAATCCCGGTATAGAAAGAAGCAACGCCGAAAACCTCGCTTTCCGATATATTGAGGTATTCAGCTACTTCAGAAACCGTCCCTCTAGTGATATATCCCAGCTTGTCCTGAATCTTTTGCAAAATGGGAATCAGTGATTCCCTTCTTTTTTTATGACAGGTTAATATATCACCTATATCATTTTCGTTAGATTCCATAGTAGTTTCCCTCGCAATCAATGCATTTGCCAAAATTTGTATTATATCTTATCGCAACCAGGATTTGAATACACCAAATCAACTGTTGTTTGCCTCAGCTGCTGTTACCACATTTGCCAGAAGCATAGTGACCGTCATTGGACCCACGCCACCTGGCACAGCAGTAATAGCTTCAGCCTTTTCCTTTACTACCTCAAAATCCACATCGCCAACCAGCTTTCTCCCACCTTCAGTAGAGGAAGCTTCCACGTAATTTGCCCCAAAATCTATTACAATCACCCCCTTTTTAACCATATCAGCGGTAATAAAATTTGGCTTATTCACGGAAACAACCAATATGTCAGCCGTTCGAGTATAGGAAGCTAAATTTGGCGTTGAAGGATGGCACAAGGTCACATTAGCTCCTTCCTTTTCTTGAACCAAAATAGATGCCAGGGGCTTCCCCAATAAGTTATCAGCATTTATGATTACCACCCGCTTGTCCTTGACATTATAACCGTAGCGAATGAGCAATTCATAAATGCCAATAGAGGCAGCGGGAAGAAACCCAGGCTGTCCCAGCCAGGCCCTACCTATATTTACCGGATGAAGCCCATCTACATCTTTATCAGGGAAGATAAAGCTCAACACCTTCCCTTCATTTAAATGCGCTGGCAAAGGGAGCTGAATAAAGATGCCATGAATTTCAGCATTCGAATTAAGCCTCATAATTTCCTGAAATAGCTTCCTTTCCGCTACATCTCGAGGCAACTTTATTATCTGCGAGTAAATACCTACTTCCGTGCTACCCTTCTCCTTGAGTTTGATATAGCTAACCGAGTCCGGGTCTTCTCCCACGAGTATGCCGGCGAGCTCAGGAATTATCCCCTTATCCCTGAGTCTCCTCACCCTTTCCTTGAGTTCTTCCTTGATTTCAGCAGAAATCTTCCTGCCGTCAAGTATTATGCCTGGCATATTTCTCCTCAACCATCATTGCTTTCCCTCAACTGTCATTGCGCCCTTTTCTATTGTCATTGCGAGCCCCTTCACTTACTGTCATTCTGAGCATAGCGAAGAATCTCACCGCTCAGGGCAGGCTCCGGCGTGGCAATCTCGGTGGGGTACCAGATTGCTTCGTCGAGTTCTCTCGCTTCGCTCGAGACAAGCCTCGCAATGACGGAAGGGGGTCATTGCAGGCTCCGCAAAACAATCCCTCCAGCTAGTGCTTCCGCCGCCTTAACCACATTTGCCAATAACATGGCAGTGGTAACCGGGCCAACTCCACCAGGAACAGGAGTTATTGCTCCCGCTTTCTCCTTCACAGCGTCAAAATTAACATCTCCTGCGAGCTTAAATTTTCCAGACCCAGCAGGAATTTCAACTTGATTAACACCAACATCTATAACTATAGCTCCCTCCTTAATCATATCCGCAGTTATAAACTCAGCTCTTCCTATAGCAACAATAAGGATATCCGCCTGGCTGGTTATTGAGGAGAGGTTTTTCGTTCCGGTATGACACATGGTGACAGTAGCATTAGCATCTTTCCTTTTTTGAACCAGAAGACTAACAAGTGGCTTACCCACAATGTTACTCCGGCCACAGATAACTACGTGTTTACCCTCCGGGCTATTGCTACTTCGGATAAGGAGCTGATGCACCCCGTAAGCAGTCGAAGGAACAAAGGCTTCCTCTCCTAACAATAACCTCCCCAAGTTTACTGGATTTGCGCCATCAACATCTTTGCGGGGCGAAATGGCACTTCCTGCTTTAACAACATCCAGCCGCTCTGGCAATGGAAACTAGATAATAATACCGTGAAATTTATTATCTTGATTAAGTTCCTCAATCCTCTTCCCCAACTCCTCTTGCGTTACACTCCGGGCAAGTTTTACCGACTCAGTGTACATCCCCAGTTCATCACATCCCCTCTCTATTTCCCGAAGATAAGATAAAGAGCCAGGGTGCTCCCCCACCAATAAAATAGCCAGGCCGGGGATTATTCCCCTCTCCTTTAATTTCTCCGCTCTCGACTTCAACCCGCCACGAATCTCAGCAGCTATCTTCCTTCCATCGATTATCTTTGCTGGCAATTTTCACCTCTCAGCCTAGATATTTTGCCCAAATCACTACATAATAGAATATATCAAATCTTAAAGAAAGGAGGAAAGGTATATGAAAAAGACAAGAATTATAGATTTAAGTATTCCCGTTGAGGAAAGCCTCAGCGACCCTTCTCCGGTAAAAGTCGCCCATGAAACACATGAACAAAGCGTCGAAGTTATGATGCTGGTTTTCGGCTGTAGCAAAAATGACCTTCCAGAAGGGCTGGGCTGGGCCAACGACACCATAACATTAGGTGCTCACGCTGGAACTCATGTCGATGCCCCATGGCACTATTTCCCTACCTCGGAAGGGAAAAAGGCAAGGACTATCGATGAGCTTCCTTTGGAATGGTTTTATAGCGATGGCGTAGTGCTAGATATGAGGCATAAGCCTGGAGGATCGTTAATCGCCATCAATGACCTTCAGGAGGCGTTAGATAAAATTGGCTATCAAATAAAGCCCTGGGATATAGTGATGATACAAACAGGGGCTGACAAGCTCTGGGGCAAGGCGGAATATTTCAATGCTGGCTGTGGAATGGGAAGGGAATCCACGCTATGGTTAATAGAGCAAGGCGTGAAAGTTATGGGGATAGATGCCTGGGGTTGGGACAGGCCATTCTGGGTAATAAAAGAGGAATTCCAACGAATAAAAGACAGAAATATCCTGTGGGCGGGACATCGTGCCGGTATAGAAAAAGAATACTGCCATATTGAAAAGCTAGCGAATCTGGACAAACTCCCCAGGCCTTTTGGCTTTAAAGTGGCTTGCTTCCCGGTCAAGCTAACAGGAGGGAGTGCTGGCTGGACTCGTGTAGTGGCGATTATCGAGGAATAGAATTTACTTTAGATATTGCCAACTTCGGTAGCTTGCGCAGATGCTTGGATTATTTTGACTTATATGCTAATATGTGTGCCTTGGTTTTGAAATGAACTAATTAAGCCATGCTTACTTAGGCACGAGAAACACCAAGAAACAAGAAAGGAGGGCTCAATATGGCTGAAATGATTAAGGAGAGACAAGAAGGAATATTTCTTCCGTTCGCCCCGAGGGAATATAACGAGGTAGGAGAGGAAGCTATCGCGGTCCATTGGAAAGAAGAGGAGCTTATTCAACCCAAAGAAGAGTTTATCCGACAAGCCAATATGACTGACGTGGGAATTTACGAGCGGTTTTCTGAAAAGAACTATCCTGAGTGTTTCAAGGAATACGGTGATATGCTTAGCTGGGATAGATATTGGACACAGACGCTCGACGCCAGTAATCCCCCTTTCTTCAAGTGGTTTGTTGGTGGAAAGTTGAACGCCTGCTACAACTGTGTCGACCGACATCTGGAGAAATACGGAAATAAGGCAGCAATCATATTTGCGCCCGAGCCTGAGGATGAACCCTACCAATTCATAACCTACAGGGAGCTTTACCGAAGGGTTAATGAGTTTGCCGCGCTTCTCCTGAATATGGGAGTTAAAGAAAATGATGTAGTAACAATGCATCTGCCAATGGTTGCTGAGCTGCCGATATCAATGCTTGCTTGCGCGCGAATAGGGGCTATTCACTCCGAGGTGTTCGGAGGATTCAGCAGCAAAGCGGTTGCCGAGAGAGCAGATGACGCTGAAAGTAAAGTGCTAATAACCATGGATAGCTATTATCGATCTGGGAGGGTTATTGACCATAAAGCTAGAGCTGATGAGAGCGTTAACCAGTGCAAAGAAACCAAAATCGAAAAAGTATTGATCTGGGAGCGCCATCCTGGCAAGTATAGCTCCTCCGCCCCACTAGTAGAAGGGCGTGACTACCTTATTAACGACCTGCTGGAGAATTATCGGGGAAGAATAGTAAAACCACTCTCCAAGCCCGCCGAAGATGTTCTATTTTTAATGTATACCAGTGGCACCACAGCAAAGCCTAAAGGATGTCAGCACAGCATTGGCGGATATTTAAGTTATGTTGCTGGCACAGCAAAGTATCTCTTCGATATTCATCCCGAGGATACTTATTGGTGTCTTGCCGATATAGGATGGATTACCGGGCATTCATACATTGTTTATGGTCCATTATCCATTGCTGCAACCAGCGTAATATTTGCAGGGACACCGACTTACCCAGATGCTGGACGCTCCTGGAGGATATCCCAGGACCTTCATGTAAACATATTCCATACGTCTCCTACGATGATTCGCATGATAAGAAGGGAAGGTCCTGATGAACCTGCCAAATACAACTACCACTTCAAGCTGATGTGCACAGTAGGAGAGCCCATAGAACCGGAGGTGTGGAGATGGTATTATGAGAAAGTTGGTAAAGGAGAAGCAACAATTATCGACACCTGGTGGCAAACGGAAAATGGAGGTGTTATCGGCAGTAATTTGCCAGCGCTCAGAGCAATGAAGCCAGGAAGTTGCGGCATCGGCATGCCCGGCATATACCCCATAATCTTCGATGAGGATGGAAATGAAATCGAGAAGGGCTCCGGCAAAGCAGGAAACATATGCATTAAGCGGCCATGGCCCGGGTCATTCCAAACAATATGGAAAGACCCCGACCGGTATATTGAAACATATTATAGCAAGTACTCCAAATTGGGAAGCAAAGATTATCGTGATTACTATTACTTTACCGGCGATGGCGCTGTTCAAGCTTCTGATGGGTCTTTCCGAATTTTAGGCCGGATAGATGATGTAATAAAGGTTGCCGGTCATCGATTAGGGACTAAGGAGATAGAGAGTTCCGCTAGTACCAATGAAGAGGTGGCGGAATCAGCAGCTGTGGCAAAGAAAGACCTAGTAAAGGGCAACGTAGTTGACCTGTATGTCGCTCTAAAGCCAGGTTTTGAACCAAGCAAAGAGTTAGAGGAAAAAATCAGAAATAAGGTTGCTACTGATATTGGCCCCATCGCACGGCCAAGTAGAGTCCATATTGTGCCTGATATGCCCAAGACACGCTCTGGGAAGATCATGCGCCGCGTGCTCGCCTCTATCTCCAACCAACAAGGTGTCGGCGATGTGACTTCTCTGGCTAACCCTGAAATTGTGGAAGTTATCAAGAAACAAGTCGAAGAACGACAGAATAGCGTACCAGTTTAAATTCAAGGTGCGAATAAGAAAAATGGTGCCGGGTGGAACACAAAGCTCACCTGGCACCATCAATTTATATTGACAAAAACAGAGGCTTACTATGACAGAAGAGGTTAAATGGGCACATCCTGGGGCTCTAGGGCTTGCGGGATTCGGTTTTAGCACCATCCTACTTCAGATACACAACATAGGACTGATAACCAATGTAGAACCATTGCTCTTTGCGTTCTTCTGGGGAGGAGTGGCTCAAGTCATCGCTGGCATAATCGATGGTAGACGTGGAGACACCTTTGGACTTACCGCCTTCACTTCTTATGGCGTGTTCTGGATGGGCTTAAGCTTTATGTTCCTCATGGAGTGGCTCGGGATAGTTGAGCTATCAGGCGCAGGTCTTGCCTGGACATGCATCTTATGGAGCATTTTCACCGCTTACATGACTGTAGGTACATTTAAGATTTCCAAAGTTCATGTCATTGTGTTTACCACATTAACACTGCTGTTCTGGCTACTTGCCGCAGTTTTCTTCGGCGGTCTTTCCCCCAAAGTCGCCGGTGTGGTGGGGCTCATCTGCGGCGGTGCCGCTGTTTATGGCTCCGCAGCAGTGCTCCTAAATGCAACGTATGGCAGGTGGGTATTGCCCATCGGTTTATTAACTAAATAAGGCCAAGCACCTAGCTCACAGCTATGCTCTCAAGTATCTCCCTGAGCACAGCAGGCCATTTGTTCCCAAAATATCTTATATCTAACTTCACCTGGGTATTACCGGCTTTAATTGCCTTGCCATATTTATCAGGCAGGGATAAGCGGTTAATTTCCCTCCCCTCTTTGAATTTGACCACCACATGATTAC
>Ga0210024_1000634_pt1 | contig 32227 bp, 26 predicted proteins | sample CryGeymeta201525_FD_183988 | JGI IMG/M metagenome (GOLD analysis project Ga0210024, IMG submission 183988) | Groundwater microbial communities from Crystal Geyser aquifers in Utah, USA - Crystal Geyser metaG 2015-25 (SPAdes) (version 2) | ecosystem: Environmental > Aquatic > Deep subsurface >...
TGGAAGCCGTCGTTCTGGAATCTAAAATAGACGCCCACCGCGGGCCCGTGGCCACGCTTTTAATCCGCAACGGCTCTTTAAGAGTTAATGACGAGATTAAAGTGGAAGAAGCCTCAGGCAAAATCAAGGCGATGTTTAATGATAAAGGAGAAAGAGTTGAACAAGTTCTTCCCAGCCAGGCCGTGGAGGTTTTGGGTTTTCACCAAGTACCAGCTGTTGGTGGAAAAGTAGAAATTCTTAAAGAAAAACCAACAGAGAAAAAGATGCCTTTAAAAAAAGAAACCCCATCTGTTTTAAAAGAGGAAAACTTAAAAGAGAAAAAACCAGGGGAAGAAGCAGAGAAAAAATTGAAAATTATTTTAAAGGCAGATGTTGAAGGCAGTCTGGAAGCTTTGAAATCAAATCTGCCTGAAGATTGTCAGTTGCTTAAAGCCGAGGTTGGTGAAGTTAATGATTCAGATGTTTTGTTAGCCGCCACCAGTCACGCGGAAATCATTGTCTTTAATCTGAGGGTTAACGCGGCCATTAAAAAATTAGCCGAAACGGAAAAAGTCAAAATAAATTCTTATCAAGTGATTTATGAACTTCTTGAAGATTTGGAGAAGAAGATTCTTAAATTTCTCTCACCAACGATTGAAGAGCAAGTTTTAGGTAAGGCCGAAATCCTGGCTGAGTTTAAAATGAAAGAAAGAGTCGCCGGCTGTCAAGTGATTGAAGGAGAAATCAAGAAAAACGACCAGATTCATCTTTTGCGGGGAGAAACGATTTTAGGTAACGGTCGGTTTAAATCATTAAAGCAGGGCAAAAAAGATGTTGAGCAAGTTAAAAAAGGTGAAGAATTTGGCGCGGTTCTTTCTTCTAACCTTGACTTTCAGATTGGTGATGTGATAGTATCTTATCTCAAGCCCCAATCTTAATGAAAAATTTTTACGATTTTACTCCGGTTGAGGAAGCTCTGACCCCCGCCCAAACTTTTGCTATTGTCTTGCCAACTAATTTAAACACTGACAAAGTCGCTGCCGCTCTGGCCCTCTTTCTGTCTTTAAAAAAAGCCGGCAAACAAGCAAGTCTTGTTTGTTCGGCGCCGATGATTGTCGAATATTCTTCTTTGATTGGCGTTGATAAAATTGGTCAAAAGCTCGGCGGCCGCAACTTAATGGTTTCTTTTGATTATCGTGAAGATTCCATTGAAAAAGTTTCCTATCACATTGAAAACAACAAATTTAATTTGGTTATCCAGCCCAAAGAGGGTTTTCCGCCTTTGTCCACCGAGAAAATCAATTACGCCTATTTCGGCAGCCAGGCCGATGTGGTTTTAACCATTGGCGCCGCCTCCTGGGAGAATTTGGGCAATCTTTATACCGAAAACAAAAGTGTTTTTGAAGAAAGCCAATCAATTAATCTTGACATTCATCCCCATAATTCGCAGTTTGCCAAGATTAATTTAGTAGAATCGGGGATGGCTTCCTTAAGTGAATTAGTGACTTTAATGTTGTCTGCCTTGAATTTGCCTTTAGATGAAGACATTGCCAGTAATCTCTTGCAGGGCATTAAAAAAGCCACCTTTGATTTTTCCTTGAATAAATCCGGTCCAAGCACTTTTGAAGCCGTAGCCATTTGTCTGCGGGCCGGCGCCAGACAGCCTTTTCATGAAGCCAGGCCGGAAAGAAAACCTGATTTTAAAAAAAACAGAAAACCAGTTGAACTTTCTTCTCAAAAACCATCGCCGGATTGGTACAAGCCTAAAATCTACAAAGGCGAGACTAAGGTTTAGATTAAATTTTCCACTACGTAGGTTTGGGGATAGTCTTTTTTCAGGAGATGGGCGATTTTAACGGCTGAAGAATGATTCTCGCAAACACAGAAAACGGTTGGGCCGGAACCACTCATTAAAGCCCCTAAAGCACCGGCTTCCATCATTTTTCTTTTGATTTTAGAGTTTCTAATATCTTATAAGATTGACTTTAACCTCTTTTTGTATTATATTTCCCGTACTAGTGAATTTAGCCAGGTTTTCTTAATCTTGTAAGAAAATTCTAGCGGTTTGCTTTTAATATATTTTTCAGTTTTTGCTCTTTTCTAATTTAGTAATTTAATTTAAGGAGGAGAAGATGAGGATTTGGCGTCCAGGGGTTAAAAAGTTAGAAGAAAAAATAAAAAAGGTGATTTCCGGATTCGGAGAAGACAGGGAGAATTTATTGAATAAAATAATTTCTTCGGTAAACAAAGAATTATTTGCCATTTATAAGGAGATTTTAAGGGATTATGGTTTAAAGGGGCATGGTTGTCCATTTCTTGGTTACAAACTTAAAGATTTTGGCCGTGGGAAGAAATATGCATTTTACCTGTGGAGGATAAATCTTGACCTTGTCGGCGGTAATTTTGGTAATTTTCTATTACTTGTGCTTTACGGTGATAGAAAATATGAGCTTCCTGACTCATTTGAGTTAGAAAGTGCGGATAACTATAATCCAAACTTTAAGCAAACCTATCAGAAGGGAATCTCTCCTAAGGGATTGCGGTTACTTTTTAGACGACAATTAAAGAAAATGGGTTTCCAAAAGAAATAAAATTCGTAAAGATAAAAACTGAAAAAACCGTCAGGTCTATGTATGTTTTAAAAACATAGCTTGGCGGTTTTTTAATGACTTTCTATGGTTAATACCGATTAAACTAAATTTTCCACGACGTAGGTTTGGGGGTAGTCTTTTTTCAAAAGGTGGGCGATTTTAACGGCTGAAGAATGATTTTCGCAAACACAGAAAACGGTTGGGCCGGAACCACTCATTAGCGCTCCTAAAGCACCCGCTTCCAGCATCTTTTCCTTGATTTTAAGGATGGCAGGGTAGAGATTCGGCACCCAGAATTCAAAATCATTGTGTAAATTTTGGGCGATTTTTTCAACCTGACCGGTTTTAATGGCGCTGATTAAACTTTCAAGTTGCTCTTGGCCAATCTGGGAATAATCGATGTTGGCGTAAGCCCATTGAGTAGAAACATTAACATTGGGATTACTGAGAACAAGATTCATTTTAGGTAAAGGAGGAAGAGTTTTTAGTTTTTCTCCTTGATGAGTGGCTAGTTGGCTGCCGCCGACCAATTGATAGGCGACATCCATGCCAATTTTCAAACCGAATTTAATTAAATCTTTAGTATTTAAACCAATATTCCAAAGTCTGTTCAAGCCGATTAAAGTTTGAGCGGCATCGGAACTACCGCCAGCCAGGCCACCACCCACCGGAATGTTTTTTTCAATTTTAATGGCAATACCAGTTTTAATTTTCATGGTTTTTTTAATCAACAAAGCCGCTTGGTAAACGGTATTAACCTGGTTGAGGGGGACATCTTGGTTATCGCAATAAACCCTGATTTCATTTTTCTTGATTTCTTGAAGATAGATACGGTCAAATAAAGAAACTTGTTGAAAGATAAATTTAACTTCGTGGTAACCCGAAGAGAGTTTTGATAAAATCGAAAGGCCAAGATTAATTTTGGCCGGTGCTTTGAGGCAGATTTTTTTCATATAAAACTGGCAAGGAAACTCCCGATTTTAATCGTAGAGAGGAATTGCTATCCTCCTTTCTTTTTGTTTGATAAACATCAGATAAACATGATATATTTATAATATGGAAACGATAACTAAAACCTGTAAAGTTAAGCTCGATATTCCCGAAGAAAGAAAGCCAGACATTCTTGAAACCTTCAAACAATATAACGATGCTCTTAATTTTGCTATTGAACAAGCGTGGAAACCCGAAAAGAAAATAATCAATAAATCTAAGCTTCACAAATTGACTTATTATCCTTTGCGAGAAAAAACTCAACTTCCTGCTAATTTTATTTGCTCTGCTCGTAATAAAGCTTGTGATGTTATTCGTTTTAATATTATTAAATGGCACAATTATAAAAAAGCTTCTAAGCCCCTCTTTAAACCTTTTTCTGCTATTCAATTGGATAAAAGAACCCTGACAATTAAAGATAGAAGCTGCACCTTTTCTACTGTTAACGGTAGAGTAAAAGCTGATTATTTTCTTGGTAATTATCAAAAGCAGATACTCGATGATCCGAATTATGATTTTAGAACTGCCACCTTGACTTTTAAAAATGGAAATTTCTTTTTGAACATCACCATTGTTAAGCCTGCTCTTGTCAAAAAGCCTGAGACCGTTATGGGGGTTGATTTGGGTATTAAAAATATAGCCGTGACTTCTACTGGTAAGTTTTTTAAATCTGGACTTCTTAATGATAGCCGAAGACAATTTAGAGAGAAAAGAGCAAGCCTTCAATCCAAGGGCACTCGTTCCTGTAAGAGGGTTTTTAAAAGACTTTCTGGACGAGAAAACCGCTTTAGTGATTGGGTTTTGCATAATGTTTCTCGGCAAATTGTTAATGAAGCCATCAATCACAATGTAGAGATTATTGCTTTTGAAAACCTTACCGATATTAGAGAAAGGGTGAACCAATGGCGTAAAAAGGAAAGAGCCAAAGTTAATCTTTGGGCTTTTTCTAAACTTCAGCAATATGTCCAATACAAAGCTCTTGAAGCTGGTATGAAGACTATTTTTGTTGAATCTAAATATACCAGCCAGAGATGTTTTAAATGCGGGCATATTGAAGCTTCTAATCGTAATGGTTTTAATTTTGTTTGTAAACGTTGTAATTATTCTATTAACGCTGACTATAATGCCAGTAAAAATATCGCTTTTAAAGTCCTTTCAGGCAAAAGCCCTGATTGGGCTGGGCTACCCCGTAAGTTAGCCTTAAAGACAAAGCGTTTTGCTTATGTCTAAAGCCCCCGAATTTATATTCGTGGGGATACTTACCCCCTTGTTAAGTAAGAGCTTTTTTGTTAAAATTCATTTTAGCATTTTTCTGACAAGGTATGTCTTTAAGTTTAGAAGAAAAACAAAAAATTATCAAAAAATTTGCCCAAACCAAGGGTGACACTGGTTCGCCGGAGGTTCAAATTGCCCTTTTGAGTCACAAGATTAAAAATTTAACTGACCATTTAAAAGAACATAAAAAAGATGTCCATTCTCGTCGGGGTCTTTTGTCAATGATTTCCAAAAGAAGAAGACTTTTGGCCTATCTTCTGAAAAAAGACGAGGCAAGATATAAGAACATTGTGGTGGAGCTAAAACTCTCCAAATAAGAAAATTTATTAATGAAAATTATTTCCAAATCAGTTGAAATCGGCGGTAAAAACCTGACTCTTGAAGTCGGTCGTTTTGCCGGTCAAGCGACGAGTGCCGTTCTGGCTCGCTATGGCGACACGATGGTTTTGGCCACCGTCGTTGTCTCTAAGCCGAGGGAAGACCTTGATTATTTCCCTTTATATGTTGAGTATGTGGAAAGGCTTTACGCCGGGGGCCGAATTAAAGGTTCCCGTTGGGTTAAAAGAGAAGGCCGGCCAACGGATGAAGCCATTCTTACCGCGCGGTTGGTTGACCGCTCTATCCGACCTTTGTTTCCCGAAGGCTACAAAAATGAAATCCAGGTGGTGATTACCGTTTTGTCGGTTGACGCTGAAAATGATGCCGACATCCCTGCTCTTTGTGCCACTTCAGCCGCTTTAAGCATCTCTAAAATTCCTTGGCAGGGGCCAATCGGGGCGGTTAGAATGGGTTTTGTCCCTAAAAATGGCGACAGCGCCTTTTTAATCAATCCTTCTTACCAAGATTTGGAGTATTCTCATTTGGATTTAATCGTCTCCATCACCAAAAAAGGAATCATTATGTTAGAAGGGGGAGCCAAAGAAATCCCCGAAGAGACAATTTTGAAGGCCATTGAAAGCGCCCAGCCAGAAATCCAGAAAGTAATTGCCCTCATTGAAGATTTAACCAAGCAAGTGGGTGTTAAAAAACAACCTTTTGAGAATATCCCGATAGAAGCGACTTTAATGAAAAATATCGAAAAAGATTTAGGCAAGAAAACAGGAGAATTAGTCGCTTCCATGGCCGTTAAAGAGGAATCAGGCGGAGTTTTGGAGGAAATTTATGAAGCTCTGTTCGAGAAATATTCAGACCAGAAAAAGGAAACCATTGTTAAAATTGTCGACAAGCTTTTGAAAAAAACCATTCGGGAACAGATTCTTAACAAAGGCAAAAGACCGGATGGAAGAAAACCGGAAGAAATCAGGCCAATCGAAGTTGAAGTCGGTATTTTACCGCGAACCCATGGTTCGGCCATGTTTAGACGCGGTAGCACCCAAGTCTTAACGGTGACGACTTTGGGTTCTCCTTCTTTAGAACAGCTGATTGAAAACATGGAAGGTGAAGAAAGCAAGCGCTATATTCATCATTATTATATGCCGCCTTTTTCGGTTGGTGAGGTTGGGCGAATCGGCTCGCCTTCCCGAAGAGAAATTGGCCACGGAGCCTTGGCGGAAAAAGCCTTAGAAGCGGTGACCCCCTCTGAAGAGGACTTCCCTTATACCATCAGGCTTGTTTCGGAAATTATGTCTTCCAACGGGTCAACCTCCATGGCTTCGGTTTGCGGTTCTACCCTTTCTTTAATGGATGCCGGCGTTCCCCTTAAGGCGCCGGTTTCCGGCATCGCCATGGGTTTGGTCAGCGAAGGTGAAAAGCAGGTGATTTTATCAGATATTATCGGTTTGGAAGATTTTAACGGCGATATGGATTTTAAGGTGGCTGGGACTAAGCAGGGGATTACCGCCATGCAGATGGATGTTAAAAAAACCGATTTAAATATTAAAACCGTGGCCAAGATTTTAAATCAGGCCAAAGAAGGAAGATTTTTCATTTTGGAAAAAATGCTGGCGGTTTTGTCTTCTTCACGGGCTTCAGTTTCTAAATTTGCCCCGAAAATTGAAGTGGTTCATGTGCCGGTGGAAAAAATCGGAGAGGTCATTGGCCCGGGTGGGAAAATTATCAGAAAAATTATTGCGGAAACCGGGGCGGTGGTTGATGTGGAGGATGATGGTTCGGTTAATATTTCCTCACCGGATGAGGCAGCTGTTAAAAAGGCAGTTGAGTGGGTTAAGAATCTGGTCAGAGAGGTTAAAGCTGGAGAAATCTTTGAAGGGACGGTTAAAAGAATTCAGCCCTTTGGCGCTTTTGTCGAGATTCTCCCCGGGAAAGACGGACTAGTCCATGTTTCCAGAATGTCAAAAGAATTTGTCAATGATCCTTCGGAAGTCGTCTCTCTTGACCAAAAGGTGACGGTCAGAGTCACTGAGATTGATTCTCAGGGCCGCATTAATCTTTCCATGATTTTAGACGAGAAGGAAAATCATCGATAGAAATGACTGATAAACTTGCCCCTCTTTTAAAAGAGGTCAACGATCTAGAAAAAAGGGTTGCTTCTGTTAATCTCCCAGCAGAACTTCAGGAAAAAATTCTGATGATGATTCAACGCTTGGGTCGGATGGTTCGCTTTGGCGAATATTCCGCCGAATATGAAAAAGCCGCTCATTATGTTGACTGGGTGACTAATTTGCCTTGGGCCAAACGCAGTCAGGATGCTTTGGATCTCGCCAACGCCAAGAAAATTTTAGACAAGAATCACTATGGCTTAAGTCAAATCAAGGAAAGGGTTTTGGAATACTTGTCAGTTTTGGGTCTGAAAAAGGGGCAAAGCGAATTTCAACGAGCCCCCATCTTGTGTTTTGTCGGCTTAGTCGGAACAGGCAAGACAACGATTGCTTCTTCCATTGCCGAAGCGATGGGCCGTAAATTTGCCCGTATTCCTTTCGGCGGCTTAGGTGACCCGCTTGATTTAAGAGGCCAATCGCGATTAAGGCCTGATGCCGAACCGGGTTTAATCATCAAAGCCTTGAGAAGAACCGGCACCAAAAATCCCGTTATCCTTCTTGACGAAATTGACCGGGTGACCGATGAAGGTCGTTCCAGTCTGATGGGTGTTTTGGTGGAACTTTTAGACCCGGAGCAGAACGTTGCCTTTCGGGACCATTTTCTTGATTATCCTTTTGATTTATCGGAGGTTTTGTTTATTGCCACCTGCAATAATACCAGCAGCATTTCCGTGGCGGTTATGGATCGCTTGGAGCCGATTCAAATGCCTTCTTATACTGATGAGGAAAAGATTGCCATTGGCAAAGATTATATTTTGCCACGAACTTTGCAGGAATCAGGCTTAAGCCCAGAGACAGTCAAAATTGACCCTGAAGTTTGGGCCAAGATTGTCAGGCCTTTAGGCTATGATGCCGGCATTAGAACTTTGGAAAGAACGATTGAAGGTATCTGTCGTAAAATCGCTAAATTGGTGGTTGAAGGCAAAGGCAAAACCTTCTATCTTAATATTGAGAACATCAAAGAATTTTTACCGACTTGGTAAAACAATGATTTTTAGAGATAAAAAAAATAATCAGCAAAATTTAAGAATTATTTCTCTTGGCGGTTTTGGCAATGTCACCCAGAACCTTTTCGTTTACGAATACCAAGACTCTCTTTTGATGGTTGATTGTGGGGTGGGTTTTGCCGAAAAGTTCCATCAAAAAACAGAATTGGTCATCCCTGATTTTAACTATTTGATTCAAAATCAAAACAAGATTAAGGCGATTATTTTTACTCACGGCCATGAGGACCATATGGCTGGCTTGCCGTTTTTCTTGTCAAAAATTAAAAGAGAAATCCCCATTTATGCTTCGCATTGGAGTGCGGCTTTAATCGAAGAAAAATTAGACGAATTCAATCTTCATCCTCAAATCAAGGTTATTAATTCCGACAGCCATTTAAATCTTGACCCTTTTGTCGTTGATTTTGTCTACATGACCCATTCCATCCCGGACAGCTATCATTTAATTATCCGAACTCCCTGCGGCGTTGTTTACCACGGCAGTGATTTTAAATTTGACTGGACGCCGGTGGCCGGAAGGCAAAGTGACGTCGGGAAAATCGCCCAAATAAGCAATGAAGGGATTGACCTTCTTTTGTCCGATTGTTTACGGAGTGAAAAAGCCGGCTATACTCTTTCCGAACAGATGATTGAGGAATCTTTTGAAAGAGAAATAAAAGACTGCCAGGGGAAATTTTTCGTAACCACCATGTCTTCTAACGTTTCCCGTTGGCAGCAGGCTTTAAACGTCATTGCCGAACATCGCCGCAAGGCGGCTTTAGTCGGCCGTTCGGTGGATAAAGTGGTTAACATTGCTGTTCGTTTAGGCTATTTGAAATTACCGCCGGGAGTGGTGATTCCTCTTAAAAAAGCTCATCAATATCAGCCTCACCAGTTGGCTTTCTTGATTTCCGGGGCTCAGGCTCAATCCGGTTCAGCCCTGGATAGGGTTGTTCACGATGAACATCATCAGATTAAAATCAAACCAGGGGACAAGGTGGTTTTTTCCACTGACTATATTCCCGGCAGTGAATTGGCCATTCATCATTTAATTGATAGACTTTCCTTTTTGGGGGCCGATGTTTCCTACTCGGAAATTTCCGATGACATCCACGTTTCTGGACATGGAGCCCAAGCTGATTTGGCTCTCTTGATTAGTTTAACCAGGCCTAAATGGCTTTTGCCGATTGGCGGCGCTTTCCGTCAGATGAAACAATATGCTCTTTTGGCTCAGAGAATGGGTTACCAGGAGAAACAGATTTTACTTCCGGAAAAAAATCGGACGATTGAAATGATACCAGGGGGACAAGTTCGTTTAGGCCCCAAAATTAATCTTCGTTCAGAATTTGCCAGATAAGATTAGATTTTTGCTATAATAGAAAATAAGATTATGTTTCAAAAAACAACTCTTAAAAATGGCCTAAGAGTTTTGACTTCTTCAACCCCTAAATCTTTTTCAATTGGAATTTGTCTTTTGGTTAAAGTCGGGTCAAGATATGAAAATGAAAAAAATGCAGGAGTTACCCATTTTTTAGAGCACATGTTTTTTAAAGGAAGCCGAAAATGGCCGAGTCAAAAAGAATTGTCTTTTGTCGTTGAAGGGAATGGTGGATACTTTAATGGTTGGACAGGGAAGAATTTAACGGGTTTTGATATTAAAATTCCTAAGGAAAAAACTGAAAAAGGAGTTGAAATTTTATTAGACATGATTCTTTACCCGCAAATAAAAGAAAAAGACTTTGAAAAAGAAAAAGGCGTAATCCTTCAAGAAATTAATTGGCGATACGATAACCCTGACAGGCATATTTGGAGCCTAATTGATGAAACTATGTGGTTTGGAAATCCTTTAGGCCAAGACGTAGTTGGCTATAAGGAAACAGTTCAAAGTCTTAAACCAGAAGATTTAAAAAATTTCTTTGAGAAGTTTTATATCCCTCAGAATATGATAATAGTTGCTGGCGGTGAATTTAACCATCAAGATTTTGTTAAGAATGTGGAAAAATTTTTTGATAAAAAATTTACAGGGGGAAAAGAAAAATTAGAATTTTTACCTGTAGAAAAAAAACAAAAGGCCTACAATTTGAAGATTGAAATAAGAGAGACAAAACAATCTCATTTTGTTTTGGGAATTAAAACTTTTGATATTAATCATCCCGATAAATTTGTTTTAAACGTTATCCATAGTCTTTTGGGTATTGGTTTTAGTTGTCGTTTGATGCTTAATATCAGAACGCAAAAAGGATTGGTTTATTCTATTCACTCAGGCGTAAATTATTTAAGTGATACGGGCTGTTTGCTTATTGATAGTAGTGTTAAAAATGAAATGATAATGTTAGCTCTTGAAGAAACAATCAAGGAATTAAAACGTTTTAAAAAAGAAAAAGTCTCCAATAGTGAACTTACTCAAGCTAAAGAAAAAATTAAAGGCAGGTTTTTATTTGGGATCGAACTACCAGAAAACCAGGCTGAATGGTATGCCCGGCAAGAGCTTTTTCAGTCTAAAGTTTTAAAACCGAAAGAAGTTTTGGCTAAAATCGATAAAGTTAGTAATAAAGATATTTTAAGAGTAGCACAAAATTTATTTGTTTCAGAGAATTTAAGTTTAGCCTTAATTAGTCCGTTTGAAGAAAAAGACAAAACAAATCTTCAACAGATTCTTAAAAAAATAGATTGAAATCTGCTATAATAGAATTATGCCCAGGGGTCGACGGCGTAAACCATTTAAATTAAAACTTAAACCGACAACGCTCTACACTTTTTCCACAGTTGGTCTCTTTATTCTGGCGGGAGTGATTATTCTTTCTTTTTCTCGCCAAGGGCCTTTTTTAACTAAACTTTATTTAATTTTGACTCATTATTTTGGCTGGGGTGTTATTTTCTTCCCTTTTTTATTGATGGTGGCCGGTTTAATGCTTTCTCGTTTACGTTGGCGTCTAGCTCACCCCAATGTTTTGGTCGGCGGTTTACTTTTGCTGTTTTCTTCCATCGCCTTGTCGCGTTCCGGCTTGATTGGCTTTGAAATGTGGCAAAACCTAGCTTTTCTGATTACCAGCGTCGGCGCCTTTTTGTTTTTATTGGGCTTTGCTTTTATCGGTCTGGTGGTTTTCTTTAACACTTCTTTGGAAGAGATGCTTTTGTTTTTAGGCAAAATTTTTTCCCTTTTAAGGAAGGCGACAACGCGTTCTCAACTCAACGGTAAAAGATTGCCTTTTCAGATTAAAGAACAAAGAGCTTCGGAAAGACCGGCTCTGAAAATTCCTACGGAATCAGGGAAACCAGCGACAGTCGATTTAGAGGGGGGTAAAAGCCCGCTGAAAAGTTTATCAGCTGAAGGACAAGTTTGGGAATATCCCTCCTTGTCTTTGTTGGCTGATGGTCTTTCCGGTAAGGCCGACAGAGGCGATATTAAAGGCAATGCGGAGAAAATTGAAAAAACGCTTGAATCTTTTGGCATTTCCGCTCGGGTTTCTGAAGTTAATTTAGGCCCGGCCGTGACCCAATACGCCTTGGAAATTGCTTTAGGAACTAAATTGTCCAAAGTCACCGCCCTAGCCAATGATTTAGCTTTGGCTTTAGCGGCCCCTACCGGTCAGATTAGGATTGAGGCGCCAATTCCGGGGCGTTCCTTAGTCGGCGTTGAAGTCCCTAACCGTAGTTTGGAAATTGTCAGTTTGAAGCGCATGTTAACCTCTGAACAGATGAAAAGAAACAAGTCTAAATTGTCAGTAGCTTTAGGCTTGAATGTTTCCGGAGAACCAATTATCGCCGATATCGGTCGGATGCCTCACGTTTTAATCGCCGGAGCAACTGGGAGTGGTAAATCGGTTTGTATCCATTCTTTTATCACCACCTTTCTTTTTCGGGCTTCTCCGGCTGAGGTCAGACTGATTTTAATTGACCCTAAAAGAGTTGAGTTGACTCAATATAATGGGATTCCTCATCTCTTGACGCCGGTTATCATTGAAGCTAATAAGGTTCTTTCGGCGCTGGAATGGTCAATCCAGACAATGGATGAACGTTACAAAAAATTTGCCGAGGTCGGGGTCCGTAACATTGAAGCCTACAATGAGCTGGCTGGTTTTACCGCCCTGCCCTATATCGTCATTATTATTGATGAGCTGGCTGATATTATTATGTATGCTCCGGCTGAGGTTGAAGACAAAATCTGTCGAATTGCCCAGATGGCCAGAGCCACTGGCATTCACCTGATTGTTTCCACCCAAAGACCGTCAGTGGACGTTATCACCGGCTTGATTAAAGCCAATATTCCCTGCCGGATTGCCTTTAATGTTTCTTCACAAGTTGATTCCCGAGTGATTTTGGATACTCCGGGAGCAGAAAAATTATTAGGTCGAGGTGATATGCTTTTTATCCCTCCAGATCAAGCCAAACCGGCTCGTATCCAGGGGACATTTGTCTCTGACGGTGAAATAAGAAAATTGATTGACTTTTTGAAAAAATTTGAAGCGCCACCTGATTATAGTGAAGAGGTAACTAAAATACCGGCTAGAACTCAAGCCTCTAGATTCGAAAAGAGAGAGGAAGAGCAAGATGAGCTTTTTGATGACGCCGTGCGTATCGTTTGTAATTTTGAAAGAGCTTCCGCTTCTTTATTACAAAGAAAATTAAAAGTTGGTTACGCCCGTGCCGCTCGCATTTTGGACCAGATGGAAAGAGCCGGCATTGTTGGCTCTTCAGAAGGCTCAAAGGCAAGAGAAGTTTTTAGCCAAAATGCCCAGAATTATCTTGCCGTTGGGGTAAGTCAAGAATGAAAAGTGTCGGTAAAATTCTTCAAGAAACAAGATTGGGTAAAAAAATTACTTTAGAGCAAGTTACCGCCCAAACTAAAATTCGTCAGGATATCCTTTTGGCTTTAGAGGCCGATGATTTTCAAAAATTATCTTCAGTTGCTTCCATTAAGGGTTTTTTGAAAAGTTACGCTGAATTTTTAGATTTGTCTTCACCACAGATTTTAGCTTTTTTCCGGCGTGATTTCAGTAAAAAAGAGAAGAAAAAGGTGATGCCCAGTGGCCTACTTAGACCACTGGTGAGAAGAAAACTTGATTGGACGCCCAAAAGAACCATGATTTTGGTGATTGTTGTTTTCTTTATGGGCTTAGCTAGCTGGTTGATTTGGCAATATCTTTCTTTAATTCGTCCACCTTCATTAAAGATAATGAGCCCCATTTCTCAAATTCAGGTTAATCAGGAGACGATTGAGGTCGTTGGCAGGGCGGATCCTGATTCTCTAGTCACCGTTAATAGAGAGACGGTGCTTCTTTCTCCTGATGGTGAATTTCGTCACCAGATGACTCTTTTCCCTGGTGAAAATAATCTAGTCGTTGAAGCGACAAGTAAATTAGGCAAAAAAACGAGCGTGGAGAGAACCGTTTTTTATCAACCTAACGATTGAAAAAGATATTGAAAGTTATAGTTGACGTAGATTCAACTAAATCTTAAACTTAATAGAGTAAAAGAAAATCTGCCCATGTTAAGTCCAACTCAAATTTTACTGATTATCGTTGTCTCCGTTTTAACTGCTGTTTTGGCGGTGATTGGCATTCAAGTCTTTTTAATTTTAAAAGAAGGAAAACGTTCGGTGGAAAAGGTTAACAAAATTTTAGATAATGCCGGAAAAGTTTCCGAAGCAATTACCAAACCGATTACCTCTTTATCTGGGTCTTTAGGAAGTCTTTCTGGCTTAGGCGGTCTTTTTAGTTGGTTAATTAATCGCCGTAAAAAAACCGAGGAGGAAAAAAAAGATGAGTGAAGAGCATGGGCAGGGAGGCAGTTTTTTCAGAGGTTTAGTGGCCGGAGCGGTTTTAGGAGCGATGGCTGTTTGGTTTTTAAATCAGACAGAAAAAGGCCAAGAAATTAAAAAGGAAATCAAAGAAAAAAGCGGCGATGCTTTGGAGAATTTAGATGATTTAGTCCAGAATTTGGAAGAGAAAGGCCAAGAGTTTAAAAAGAAAGTTCTTCAGGTTAAAGAAGAATTTGAGGAAAAAGCCAAAGACTTTCGTCAGGATGTTATTGAAGAAGGCAAAATTGGTTTAGAAAGAATTGAAGAGCTGGAAGAAAAAGGTCACAAAGCTGCTCAAAAATTTTTCACTCGCAAAGGTAAACCTCTTTCTTAATTCTTGCTTCGAAGCTGAATTTGAAGTATCATAAATTTTAGATGAAAGCTTCTGATTTAAAGAAAAAATATCTTGATTTTTTTGTTAAGAAAGGGCATCAAATTCTTTCCAATGTTTCTTTAATTCCGGAAAATGACCCGTCGGCTTTGTTTATCAACTCCGGCATGCATCCTTTAATCCCTTATCTTTTAGGAGAAACACATCCTTTAGGGAAAAGATTAGTTTCCAAGCAACGTTGTTTAAGAACTCAAGATATTGAAAAAATCGGGAATTCTTCTCATCTAACTTTTTTTGAAATGTTGGGCAACTGGAGTTTGGGCGGGTATTGGAAAAAAGAAGCGATTGAATGGTCTTGGGAATTTTTAACAAAAGAATTAAATTTAGACCACAAAAGAATTTCTGTCAGTTGTTTTGCTGGCGATAAAGATTCGCCAAAAGATGAAGAATCGGCCAAAATTTGGAAGTCCTTAGGAATTCCTTCCGAAAGAATTTATTTTTTAGGGAAAGAAGAAAATTGGTGGTCGGTTGGTGAAACCGGTCCTTGTGGGCCAGATACGGAAATGTTTTATGACACCGGCCAAAAAGCTTGTGGACCAGATTGCCGTCCGGGTGATAATTGCGGTAAGTATTTCGAAATCTGGAATGATGTCTTTATGGAATTTAATCGTTTGCCAAATGGAAAATTAGAAAAATTAAAACAGAAAAATATCGATACCGGCATGGGGGTGGAAAGAACCGCGGCAATGCTTCAAGGTAAGGATGATATTTATCAAACGGAATTATTCAGCGGTTTAATTAATCAAATCGAAGAAATTAGTAAGAAAAAATATGAAGATAATAATCAAAAGGCAATGAGAATTATTGCCGATCATCTACGAGCGGCAACTTTTGCGATTGCTGATGGAGTCATACCTTCTAATACGGAAACAGGTTATGTTGTTCGACGTTTAATAAGGAGAACTATTCGTTATGGACGACAATTAGATATTAACCAACTTTTTACTTTTAAAATTGCCGAAAAAGTCATACTCTCTTACCAAAAAGAATATTCTCATTTAAAAGAAAATCAGGATTTGGTTTTAGACCAATTGCAGTTTGAGGAAGAGAAATTTCAAAAAGCTCTACAAAAAGGTTTAAAAGAATTCGAAAAGATTATCAATAGCGATTTAATTGATAAAACTAAAAAGATTCCAGGTAAATCAGTTTTTTTTCTTTATGAAACTTATGGTTTTCCTTGGGAGCTAACAGCGGAATTAGCCAAAGAAAAAGGCTTGTTAGTCGCAAGGGAAGAATTTTTTAAATTCCAAAAAGAACATCAAGAAAAATCAAGAGTAAGTTCGAACAAGAAATTCGCCGGCGGTTTAGCTGACCATTCTCAAGAAGTGACCAAACTTCACACCGCGACTCATCTTTTGCATCAAGCTTTAAGACAAATTTTAGGCGAACAAGTTCGTCAGGTTGGTAGTAATATTACGCCGGAGAGATTACGTTTCGACTTTACTTATTCAGAGAAGTTAACCCCAGGGCAAATTAAAGAAGTTGAGGATTTGATTAATGAACAAATTACTCAAGATTTGGTGGTTAAAATGGAAATGATGAGTTTAGAGAAAGCGAAAAAACAAGGGGCTTTGGCTTTTTTCACTGATAAATACGGAGAAAAGGTCAAGGTTTATTCTATCGGTGACCCTTCGACAGGCTCAGGGCAAGTTTTTTCCCAAGAAGTTTGCGGCGGACCTCATGTTAATTCGCTTGGAGAAATCGGTCGTGTTAAAATAATGAAGGAAGAGGCGGTAGGGGCAGGCAGACGCCGGATTTATGCTCGGATTAAATAAACCTGAACCAGAAAAAAAAGAATATTTCTTTGCTCTAGAAATTGATACCGGACGGGTTAAAAGCGCCATTTGGACGATAGAGGATGATCAAAGCCAGCTTTTAAGTTTGGGGGAAATTGTCAATTGGGAAAAAGAAGAAGAGATTTTGGAAGCTGTTGACACTTCTTTATCCTCAGCGGTGGAAAGATTAACGCCGTCCCAGGCAGGCAAGGAGCCCGAGAAGATAATCTTTGGTTTGTCATCTGAATGGATTGAAGAAAACAAAATTACACCTCCAAAAGCCGAAGTTTTAAAAAAGATTTCACAAAAACTGGAACTAACTCCTTTGGGTTTTGTCGTTATCCCCGAGGCCATTGCCCACTGGCTGAAAAAATTAGAAGGAGTTCCTCTTAATGCCGTTTTAATTGGTCTGGGTAAAAAGAAAATTACCGTTAGTTTAGTTGAAGCCGGTCGGGTGATGGAGACGAATTTGGTTGTCCGTAGTGAAAATCTGGGTTCCGATTTGACTGAAGGTCTTTCGCGTTCAGGCAAAGAAGGCCCTTTTCCGGCCAGGATTTTGCTTTATGACCATGAGGAGAAACTTGAGGAGGCCCGACAGGAATTAATTAATTGGTCTTGGCCGGACGAAAAAGTCAATTTTCTCCATTTACCCAAAGTAGAAATTTTGTCAGCTGATTTTGATATTAAGTCGATTGTTTTGGCCAGCGCTTCGCAAATAGCCGAGGTTAAAGGGATGAAGGAAATAGAAGAAGTTCCCGAGCCAAAAGAAGAGGTAGTTGAAGAAAAAGAAGAGGTGTCGGAAGTTGTGGAGGCAGAAAAGAAAGAGCCGGAAAATCTTTTTGGTTTTGTTAAAAATCAGGATATTAGTCAGATAAGTCCTCAAGAGCCAGAAGAAAAACCAACACCAGTTTTTAAACCTAAACTTGATTATTTTCAGAACAAATTAAGTTTTTTCAAGCGTTTGAACCTGGGAGCTTTTTTAGGTTCCCTCCGGGAAACTTTAAGCCACAGAAGTTTGGCAGTTTTTCTTTTGATCGGGGCGGTTTTACTAGTTTTGTTAGCTGGTTTGTGGTCTTTGTATTGGTTTTTGCCAAAGGCCAATATTATTTTGACCGTCAAACCTAAAGTTCTGGAAAAAGATTTTACCATTAAACTTGATCCTTCCTTGTCCACGGTTGATAAGGAAAATTTAATTTTACCTGCCAGTGAAATCCAAGCCACAGTTGAAGGCGAAAAGGAGGCGAATACTACCGGAACAAAACTGGTGGGTGATAAAGCCAAAGGGGAAGTAACTATTTTTAACGCCACCACTCAAGCAAAAACTTTTGCCAAAGGAATAATTATCAGTACTCCGGCGGGGATTGAATTTAGTCTTGATGAATCGGTTTCCGTTGCCTCTAAAAGTGGCACCGCCGCTGATTCCGAATCAGGCAAGTCCAAGATTAAAGTAACGGCGGTGGAGATTGGCAGTGAAGGGAATTTGGCGGCCGGTTCTGAGTTTAGTGTTAGTAATTTGGCTAAATCTGACTTTGTCGCTAAAAATGAGAGCAGTTTTAGCGAAGGTAGCTCAAGGGAAATTCAAGTTGTAGCCAAAGCTGATGAAAATAAGCTTTTAGCTGAATTGCAGGAAGAATTGGAAGAAAAAGCCTTGGCTGATTTAAAGACAAAATTAACTTCAGGACAAAAATTGGTTGAAGAATCTTTGACTTCCCAGGTAGTCGAGAAAACTTTTGATAAGAAAGTTGATGAGGAAGCTGATAGGGTCAATCTGAAACTTCAAATAGAAATTACGGCTTTAAGTTTTCAGGAAGATGAATTTAAGCAATTGGCTGAGGTTGAGATCCGTAATTTAGTCCCGAGCGATTTTGATTATGACCCCGCTAAAACGGAAATTGAGTTTGAGCCAGAAACTTCATCATCAAAAGGAGTCTTTACTTTTCAGGCTCGTTTTAAAGCCGATTTGGTACCTAAACTTAATCTGGAAGAAATCAAGAAGAATCTCTTGGGCAAGAAACCGGTGATTGGGAAAACTTATTTAAACAATTTGCCCAATGTTACTTCTTTTGAAGCCCAAATTAGTCCCCAATTGCCGGAATCAATAGCGACTTTTCCGCGGCTTTTAAAGCGGATTAATCTTGAGGTTGAAACGGAATAAGGTAAAAAATGCTTTATACGAAGTAAAAGATGCTTTATACGAAGTAAAAGATGCTTTATACGAAGTAAAAGATGCTTTATACGAAGTAAAAGATGCTTTATATTTATATTAAAAAACAACCAAAATTTTTTAATTATCCAAAAAGGATTCATTTTTTTAAATATCTTTCCTTGACTGCTCTTTTGGTGGGGATGATTTTTCTGGCCAGCGTTTTCTGGCCGATTTTGAAATATGAATTTAAAAGTCAGAATTTTACTCAGCAACTGATTTCGCCAGTAGAGGTTTTGGGTGAATCAACAACAGTGGTTGATTATAGCCGGCCTTCTGCCTGGTTCCCAACCGCTCCCAATTTGCCGCCTCAACCGAGTAAAATTACTCATTACACTCTTTCCATCCCAAAACTTAAAATTGCCAAAGCCGTGGTTTATATCGGTGGTGAGGATTTGATGGATAGTTTAACCCAATATCCAGGCACCGCTTTGCCAGGCCAATACGGAAATACAGTTGTCTTTGGTCATTCGGTTTTACCACAATTTTTTAACCCTAAGAATTATAAAACCATCTTTTCTACTCTACCGACTTTAAAAAAAGGAGATGAAATCTTAGTTGATTTTGATGGCATTTTATATCGCTACGAAGTCGTTAGTTTACATGAAGTTTTGCCGGAGAATGTTTCCGTTTTAGAACAGCGCTACAATGCCGAATATCTAACTCTGATTACTTGTGTTCCGCCAGGAACCTATTTAAAGAGATTGGTGGTCAATGCCAGATTGGTAAGATTTTGAGCATGGCGAGAAACAAGGTTCTTGAGTTTAACGAAAGGTTCTTATTTTAAAATGCCCAAAGTTTTAGGGATTGATTTTGGTTTGAAAAAAATCGGCCTAGCGATAGCAGATATGGATAGTGAGTTGGTCATGCCTTTGGAAACAATAGCAGTTAAGCGCGATAAACAAAACCTTTTAAGAAAAATCGATAATGTTTGTAAAAAAGAACAGGTGGTTAAGATTATTATTGGTCTTCCAGAAAGTGGCTTGACCAAACAGATTAGGAATTTTGGTGAAGAGATGAAGAAGATGACTGATTTACCTGTTTTTTATCACCCTGAAACCTTGACGACTAAAGACGCTCTTGTTAAAATGAGAGAGGCAGGCATAAGAAAAAAAGCCAGAAGAAAAAAAGAAGATGCTGTTGCTGCCGCTTTAATTTTGCAAAACTGGCTGACTACAAATAATGTTTAAAAATATTATTGCTCCAGTTCAAGCTTGGTTACTTTCTCGGGGACAATGTGTTGGCTGTGGCAAACCATTAAATAAAGGAAAGAGAGAAAAAAGAAAAGATGGGACAGAAAAACTGACTTGTAAGTGCGGACGAATTTTTATCTATGACCCGAAGACCAAAAAATATCGAAGGGCCCTTTTTGAAGAAGTTTAATTTAATTTCCATCCCTATTCTTTTAGTTGCTGTTTTGGCGACTTTTTTTCTTTGGTGGCGTTGGGCCAACCAATCAGTCATTAACCATCAGCCATCAGCAGCCAGTAGCACTTTTGTTATCAAAAAGGGAGAAAGTTTGTCCTCGGTGGCTTTTCGTTTACAGAAAGAGGGTTTGATTAAAAGCGGGGCGGCTTTTAAAATTCTGGTTGTTTTTGAAAAACTGGAAAGTCAAATTCAGGCTGGCAGTTTTCTTTTAAAGCCTTCATTAACACCAAAAGAAATTGCCGTTTTCCTAACTCGTGGGACAACGGATATCTGGTTGACTTTTCCGGAAGGTTGGCGAAAAGAAGAATTTGCTCGGCGCTTGACCAGTAATCTGGAGAATTTTGACCAAGAAGGATTTTTAGATTTAGCTAAAAACCATGAGGGTGAGTTATTCCCCGACACCTATTTAATTGCAAAAGATGCTTCAGCTTCAGCCGTTTTTCATCTTTTACAGGATAATTTTCAAAAAAAATTCGATGAAGATTTAACTCAAATAGCCAGCCAAGCTGGCCTAAGTCAAAAAGAAGTTTTAATTTTATCTTCTTTAGTTGAACGAGAGGCCAAGCATGATCAAGATCGAGCGATGGTGGCCGGAATATTTTTGAAACGTTTAAAAGCCGATTGGCCACTTCAGGTTGATGCGACCATGCAGTATGCTTTAGCTAATCTTAGATGTTCCCAGACAGAAGATGACTGCGATTGGTGGTTAACTCCAACCGCTACCGACAAAAAAATCGATTCACCTTACAATACTTATAAATATAAAGGTTTGCCGCCAACGCCAATTTGTAATCCTGGTTTGGCTTCAATTGAAGCTACTGTTTACCCTCAAAATTCTGATTATTGGTTTTATCTTTCCGATGCGAGTGGAAAAATGTATTACGCCAAAACAGTTGAAGAACATAATAAAAATATTAGCCAATATTTAACTCGTTGACAAAGTTTATTTTTTGTGTTATTTTTTAAATATATCTTTAAAGTAAGGCGCGCTTAGCGCGCTTAATTGTTGTCCTAGAAATTAATGACCTCCTTAAAAACTAAAACAGGGCGGATTTTCTGGGGTAAAATTTATAAAAATTTACCACCTTTTGATTTACTTGCAGTACAGCAAGAGTCTTATCAATGGTTTTTAGACAAGGGTGTTCATCAAGTTTTGGAAGAGATTTCTTCTATTGTCGATTTTACTGGTAAAAATTGGGAACTTCGTTTAGAAAATCCAACCTTTGGTGAACTACGTCATACCATTACTCAAGCCATTGATAAAGGCTTAACTTATGATCGACCATTGAAGGTAGAAACAACACTCTTAAATAAAAAAACTGGTAAGAAGACGAAGCAAAAAGTTTTCTTAGGCGACATTCCCCACATGACTGATGTGGGGACTTTTATTATTAATGGGGTAGAAAGAGTGATTGTTAATCAATTAAGCCGTTCACCGGGAGTTTTTTTCTCTGGGGAGATTGATCGGTCTTCTGGACGCATGCTTTATTTAGCTGATGTGAGGCCTCTTCATGGTTCTTGGTTGGAGATAATGGTTAACCGCAATAATGTCATTAATGTCCGAGTTGATCGCCGAAGAAAATTTCCAATAACAACTTTATTGCGAATTTTTGGTCTTTCTACCGATGAAGAAATTTTACAGGTTTTTGCTGGCGAGAAAAAAAATAATGGTTTTCTTCTACCAACAATAGAAAAAGATTCAACCAAGAGTACCCAAGAAGCTTTGATTGAGTTTTACCAAAAATTAAGGCCAGGCGAGCCAGTTGTTTTAGAAAACGCGCGAGAGTTGGTGGAAAATATGTTTTTTAACCGAAGGCGTTACAATCTGGGAGGGGTTGGCCGTTTCAGAATTAATAAACGTCTGGGTTTAAATATAGATGAGGGACCTGAAAATTGGATTTTGAAAAAGGAAGATTTAGTTGCCATTATCCAATATTTAATTAAGTTACAAAACAATGAAGGAAAAGTTGATGACATTGATCATTTGGCCAACCGACGGATAAAAAGAGTTGGCGAGCAGTTAATTGAGGGTCCGTTTAGGGTAGGCTTTTTAAGATTAGAAAGAGCGATTAAGGAAAAAATGAGTCTTTTTTCGCCCGACGAAGAGATTTTACCTTCGCGTTTAATTAATGCCCGTTTACTAGTCGCTGCCATTAATGAATTTTTCCGTAGCAATCAGCTTTCGACTATTTTAGACCAGACCAATCTCCTTTCAGAGATTGATAATTTACGGAGAATTTCGGTCATGGGTTCTGGGGGGGTTACCCGTGAGCGCGCTTCCTTTTCCATTCGTGATATTCATCATTCACAATATGGTCGTATTTGCCCAGTCCGGACACCAGAAGGCCCCAATATCGGTTTGGTAACCTATTTAACTTTGTACGCCAGAGTCAACGAATATGGCTTTCTGGAAACGCCTTATTTTAAAGTTGAGTCGGTAAAAACCGATGGCAAAATCAAAATGAAAGTTAAAGATGAAGTTGTTTATTTACCAGCCGATGACGAAGAAAAATTTTATATCACTCATGCTGGAGTGAATATTGATGAACGAGGTTTTATAATTGATTCTTGGGTGCCAATGAGATTTGGAGGAGAACTTTTAGAAGCTCCAGTAGAAAAGGTTGAGTTGATTGAGATAAGTCCACTACAGGTTTTCGGGAGTTCAGCTTCATTAATTCCTTTTTTAGCTCATGACATGCCGGCTCGAGCTTTAATGGGAACTCACATGCAGTGTCAAGCAGTGCCTCTGGTCAGGCCGGAGTCTCCAATCATTGGGACTGGCATGGAAAGCACCATCGCCGAAGCGATGCAACGGGTAGTTCGAGCCCGTCATGATGGTAAAGTTATTTATGTCGATGCCGAGAAAATTATTTTGAAGGTTAAAAATGGCGGTAAAAGAAAGAATCTTTTTGATACAGAAAAAATTAAAATTAAAGGGAATGAAGAAACTTACTTTTTAGCTAAATTTAAGCGTACCAATCCTAATGGGACTTGTTTTCTTCAAAAACCACTGGTTAAAGTCGGCGAGACAGTTAAAGCCGGTGACCTTTTAATCGATGGGCCTTCTTGTGAAAAGGGAGAATTGGCTTTAGGTCGTAACCTTATTATTGCCTATTGTTCTTTTAAGGGTCTGGGTTATGAAGATGCAATTGTTGTTTCCGACCGCTTAGTTAAAGAGGATATTTTAACGTCGATTAATATCGAAGAATACGAAACTTCAGTCGTAGAAACAAAACTTGGGCCAGAAGAATTAACACGCGATATTCCCAATGTTTCAGAAAACGATTTAGCTAATTTAGCTGAAGACGGTATTGTTATTGTCGGTAGTGAAGTTGGACCGAATGACATCTTGGTGGGGAAAATTGCCCCTAAAGGTGAAACTGAATTAACAGCAGAAGAACGTTTATTACGAGCTATTTTTGGGGAAAAAGCCAGAGAGGTTAAAGATACTTCCCTAAGAGTTCCACACGGTGAAGGGGGAACGGTTATTGATGTGCAAATTTTAGATCGGGATAAAGGAGATGAGTTAGAAGCCGGCGCGATTAAAAAGGTGATTGTTCGGGTGGCTCAAATTAGAAAGATTACGGTTGGTGATAAAGTGGCTGGGCGTCATGGCAATAAAGGGGTGATTTCTAAAGTTATTCTGGAAGCTGATATGCCCTTTTTACCTGATGGGACGCCGGTAGACATTGTTATTTCTTCTTTATCGGTTTTAGCGAGAATGAATTTGGGCCAGTTGTTTGAAGCCCACTTAGGTTGGGCAGCTTCCAAATTAGGTTATAAACTAGCTGTTCCAGTTTTTGAGAAGATTAAGGAAGATAAAATTATTAACGAGCTAAAAAAAGTAGACTTACCGATTGACGGGAAAGTTACTTTGCGTGATGGTTGCACTGGCGAATTGTTTAAAGAGAAAACGGTAGTGGGGATTGCTTACATTCTTAAATTAGTTCATATGGTTGAAGATAAAGTGCACGCTCGTTCCACTGGCCCTTATTCTTTAGTAACACAACAACCATTAGGCGGTAAGGCTCAAATGGGGGGTCAGCGTCTAGGTGAAATGGAAGTGTGGGCTTTAGAAGCTCACCGGGCAGCTCACACCTTACAGGAAATGTTAACCGTTAAAAGCGATGACGTTGTTGGACGAGCTAAAACTTTTGAGGCAATTGTTAAAGGAGTCGAAGTTCCTGAGTCAACCGTGCCAGAATCGTTTAAAGTCTTAGTTAAAGAATTAAATAGTTTATCTTTAGATATTATTCCAATAGGAGCAGTTGAATCACAGGTTAGTGAGGAAGAACCGAAACAAAAGATAGGGGAAACGGAATTAAAAACAAAAGAATTAAAAAATGGATAAAGTTGTTGATTTTTCTCGCTTGAAGATTAAATTAGCTTCTCCTGAGACTGTTCTTTCTTGGTCAAAAGGGGAAGTGATTAAGCCCGAAACGATTAATTATCGGACTCTAAAACCAGAAAAAGACGGTTTATTTTGTGAGCGCATTTTTGGTCCAACCAAAGATTGGGAATGTTATTGCGGTAAATATAAAAGAATTCGCTATCGTGGCATTATTTGTGACCGTTGCGGTGTTGAAGTGACACAATCGCGGGTTCGTCGTGAGCGTATGGGTCATATTAATTTAGCCTCGCCAGTAGCTCATATTTGGTATTTTAAAGGTGCCCCTTCCAAGCTATCTTTACTTTTGGATATTTCTCCGCGTGATTTAGAAGCAGTTATTTACTTTGCCCAGTATTTGGTCATAGAAGTTGACAAGGAGAAGAAAAAAGAGATTGTTAAAGAAATGGAAAAAGAAATAGAAGAAAAAGCCACTGTTTTAGAAAAAAACCTAGAGAGACAAATTAAACAAATTGAGAAGACAACCGAAAAAGAAATCAGCCAAACCAAGAAAAAAATCAAAAATAAAGAGCAACAATTACTAGCTTGTGAAGAATTGAAGTTGAGAGCTAAACAAAAAATTCAAGGGTTGAGAGATGAATTGATTTTAGAACAGGAAAAAGCTCAAGAGGAGAGTAAAAGTCTTTTAGATTTAATCCAAAGGATTAAGAAATTAAGTCTTTTAACAGAAGATGAGTATTTTCGATTGGCAACGGCGCGTGGTTTGTCTTTTCTTAAGGTTGGTATGGGGGCAGAGGTTCTTTTAGAAGTTATTAAAAATCTTGATTTAGAAAAACTTTTAGTAGAACTTCGTCAGGAAGTGAAAGAAAGTACCGGAGCTCGTCATATCAAAGCCACTAAACGGCTGATTTTAATTGAAGGAATGAAAAAGGCGGAAGTTAATCCTGCTTGGATGATTCTGCAAATTTTACCAGTAATTCCACCTGACTTGAGGCCGATGGTCCAACTGGCCGGAGGTCGTTTTGCGACTAGCGATTTGAACGATCTTTATCGCCGAATCATCAACCGCAATAATCGTTTGAAGCATTTAATTGATTTAGGGGCACCACAAATCATTTTAAGAAATGAGAAGCGAATGTTACAGGAAGCGGTTGACAGTTTAATTGATGCCTCCAAAAGTCCTATTCAACGTTTACGCCGACAAGTTAAGCCTTCTCGTTGCTTGTCAGATATTTTAAGAGGAAAACAAGGACGTTTTCGTCAGAACCTTTTAGGGAAAAGAGTTGACTATTCTGGTCGTTCTGTAATTGTCGTTGGTCCAGAGTTGAAATTAACTCATTGTGGTTTGCCGAAGGAAATGGCCTTAGAAATGTTTAAACCTTTTGTTTTAAGAGAATTGATTCTATCGGGGATGGCCCCGAATGTTAAAAGTGCCAAATATACCTTAGAACATCGCCCACCTGAAGTTTTTGATATCTTAGAGAAAATTACCAAAGACCATTTAGTTTTGCTTAACCGGGCACCAACTTTGCATAAATTAGGAATTCAAGCTTTTTACCCAATTTTAGTTGAAGGAAATGCCATTCGTATTCACCCTTGCGTTTGTAAAGGTTATAATGCCGATTTTGATGGAGACCAAATGGCGGTTCATGTTCCTTTAGGAAAAAAGTCTCAAGAAGAAGCGGCCCAATATTTAAGATCTGACAATAATCTTTTGAAACCCGCCGATGGTTCTCCGGTGGCTATTCCTGACAAGGAAATGGCTTTAGGTTGTTATTATTTAACTTCAATTGATAGCCGTTTGGAGTTATTCCCCACGGTTTTTATCAGTCCACAGGAGGCAATTTTAGCTTATCAGGAAGGAAAATTAGAATTAAGGCAGCCAATGAAGGTTTACCTTGGGAAAGAATTAATCGAAACAACCATTGGCCGGATTATTTTTAATGAAATTTTGCCAGATGAGCTTTCTTTTGTTAATGATAATGTCCGCCAAAGAACAATTCAGTCTTTAGTTACTAGGGCCATCCAAATTTTCGACAAAGAAAGAATTGTTAAATTAATTGACGATTTGAAAGACTTAGGTTTTTATTTTTCCACCCAGTCAGGTTTGTCCGTCGGAATTTTTGATTGTAAACTTTATCCGGATAAAGAAGAATTTGTCAAGGAATCAAATAAAAAAGCCGATCAGTTGGAGCATAATCTGGCCGAGGGTTTAATTACTGAGGAGGAAAAAAAGCGTTTAGTCCAAGAGATTTGGCGGGATACGGCTGACGAGTTAGCTGATTTAACTTGGCATCAGTTTGAACCAGAGAACAGCATCCGTTTAGTTATTGAGGCGGGTTTAGGACGGACTTCAAAGGATCAGGTCAAGCAGTTGTCAGCGATGCAAGGCTTAGTCGTTGATCCGTTGGGGCGTATTGTTGAACTGCCGATTAAATCTAATTATCGAGAGGGGCTTTCTGTTTTTGAATATGTGACTTCAGCGCGTGGTTCACGCAAGGGTTTAGCTGACACGGCTTTAAAAACTTCTGATGCCGGTTATCTGACACGTCGTTTAGTTGACGCTGTCCATGATTTAATTTTAAGAGAAGAAGATTGTAAGACCAAAAATGGTCTCTTAATCAGTCGTGAGAAGGGGAAAAAGAGAGCCGAGAAGTTTTTTGAGAGAGTTAAAGGTCGAGTTTTAGCAGCGCCGATCATTGACCCCAAAACAAAGAAAGTTTTATTAAAGAAAGACGAATTAATTACCGAAGAAAACATTGGTCTTTTAGAACGCCACAATGTGCTGGAGGTTATGGTTCGTTCCCCGTTAACTTGTGAATCGCATTATGGACTTTGTGCGGCCTGTTATGGTTGGGATACAGGAAGCAAAAAGATGGCCGAAGTCGGTAGCCCGGTGGGAGTTTTGGCGGCGCAGTCTATCGGTGAGCCTGGGACTCAGTTGACGCTGAGAACAAAACATTTTGGCGGTATTGTTGTTTCTGACGTGACCCAAGGTTTGCCGAGAGTGGAAGAAATCTTTGAAGCCAGATTGCCAAAAGTAGTTTCACCTTTGGCGGAAATTTCCGGCAGGGCAAGTATCGTGGAAACAGAAGACGGCTACAAAGTCAGAGTTAAAACAACCAGTAAGCCGATTGAGGAGAAAGAATATCTGGTTCCTTTAACCAGCAAATTAAATATTGAGGATGGGCAATTGGTTGGGACCGGGATTCAATTGGCCGCCGGAGTTTTAGACATCAAAGATATTTTACAAATCCGTGGTTTACAGGCAGCTCAAGAATATTTGATTGAAGAGCTTCAGGGTGTTTATGAGTCACAGGGAATCCCCATTCATGATAAACATTTTGAAGTTATCGTCCGACGGATGAGCGATAAGGTTCGGGTAGAAACTTCAGGCGATACGACTTTACTCCCAGGAGAATTTATCAGTAAAGCCAAATTTGAAGAAGAGAATGCCCGAGTTTTAGCTGAAGGTGGCGAGCCATCGACGGCTCAAGTGATTATTTTGGGTTTAACCAGAGTCTCTTTATATACAGATTCTTGGCTTTCCGCTGCTTCTTTTCAAGAAACAACCAACATTTTAACCGAAGCCTCGTTAGAAGGTAAGGAGGATAAATTAATTGGCCTTAAGGAAAATGTGATTATTGGACGGTTAATCCCCGTGACCCCTGAAAGAGCTAGGATTGAAGGATAAGATAAAATCTGTTAAAATTAATCTTCATGCCAACGATTAATCAGCTGGTGCGCAAAGGACGCAAAAAAATTAGCAAAAAGATTCGAGCCACCGCCTTGCGGAAGAGTTTTAATGCTCGTGAACAAAGAATGATTAGTAATGTTAATCCTCAAAAACGAGGGGTGGTTTTATTGGTGAAAACCATGGTGCCGAAGAAACCTAATTCGGCTCTAAGGAAAGTCGCCAGAGTAAAATTGTCTAATAAACAAGAAGTGACTGCCTATATTCAGGGTGAAGGCCATAATTTAACTGAACACGGCATTGTTTTAGTCAGGGGCGGTCGGGTTAAAGATTTACCTGGAGTGAAATATCATTTAGTGAGAGGAAAATTTGATTTAGCCGGTGTTGAAGGTCGTCGCAAAGCCCGCTCAAAATATGGTGCCCGCGAAGAAGGAGGAGTCCCTAAGGTAGCTGCTAAAACTGAAGAAGCTGCCCCACAGACTACTTAAAAAAGATGTCTCGAATTGGGAAGATTAAAAAGAGAATTGTTGCCCCTGACCCGCTTTATCAAAGCCGTTTGGTGGCTCATTTAATTAACCGAGTCATGCTTTCCGGCAAAAAAACAGTTGCCCAAAACCAAGTTTACAAAGCTCTTGAAGCTTTAGTTAAGGGGAAAAATAAGGACGAAGTGAAGGAAGCAGGCCCTTTGGAGATTTTATCCACCGCCCTAGAAAATCTGAAGCCAGTGATGGAAGTTAGGCCGAGAAGAATTGGTGGCGCTGCTTATCAAGTGCCGGTGTCGGTTAGAGCTGATCGTCGGGAAGCCTTGGCCATTCGTTGGCTAATTCAGGCCGCTCACAAAAAATCCAATAAGGAATATCGTGAATTTTGGCAAAAATTAGCGGCAGAAATTCAAGACGCCTACAACAACACCGGTACTGCCATCAAGAAGAAACAAGATGTCCATAAGATGGCCGAAGCCAATAAGGCTTTTGCCCATTTTAGATGGTAGAGTAACAAAGGGAAGCCTTCCACCTTAGGGGTGGAATAGCTACGCCACCTCTGGTAAATTTATGTGAATTTAAAATAGTCTTCCCAAAGTGTATTTTTTGAAACTTGTTGGATGTTTTTAGGATAATATTCGAAAGTTTTGTAGACATTAAAAGGGTCTCTTTGTTGAATTTTTCTCCCCTTTTTGTTTCGACTAAATTCTTCAAAATGTAAATGAATTTCATCCCAGGAGGGATACCTTTTAGGACTCGGTCTTTTGGGATAATCTTTATAACCCCAAGTAAGACCGCTATCTCCCACATAACCGATCAATTCACCCTGATTTATCCAAACAAAATAGTGTGAATTTTTCATACTTTCTGGTTTCACTTGATACCCATAAGGATAATAAATTTCTTTTCTTTTTCGTGGTGTGCCGAAAGGGATTTTTCCAGCAATTTTTTCTAAATGTCCGTATTGGGTATATCTGCCATTTTCCGGATGATATATCTGGACAAAATAACCCAAACCCGTGGTTATTGGTTTTTCTCTGTATCTCCTTATTGAGCCATCTTTATTTTTTATAGGTCGGTTATAGTATGAACTTATAGCCCAGCCGCCGGCGGCGGCATAAACCGGTTCTCCTCTTTTGGCTTGAAAATCGATGCCACCATGAATTGCTCTGCCATGGATTTGTTTTTCTTTTTCTGAATAAAACCAACCTTCATTGATTTTAAATCCTTGGCACCTCATTAAAGGAAGTTTTAAATAAGGAGTCATATTAAGCTGAAAGTATTATACCATCTTGATTGAGAAAGAAAATTTTGTTAAAATCAAACTTGAAGCGACTGCTTCTTGGACGGAGCAGTTTTTTATGCTTGAAAAAGGTTTATAATTTAATTAGATTTAAAAATGGCAGGTGAAAATAAAAACTTCGAAAAAATAGTTGTTCCGATTGAAAAAGTTCGGAATATTGGGATTATTGCCCATATTGATGCTGGGAAAACCACCACCACAGAACGGGTTTTGTTTTACACTGGTCGCAGTTATAAAATCGGCGATATTGATGAGGGAACGACCCAAATGGATTGGATGGCTCAGGAAAGAGAAAGGGGCATCACCATTGTTTCCGCTGCCACCACAACTTTTTGGCGCGACCATCGGGTTAATATCATTGATACGCCTGGTCACGTCGATTTTACCGCTGAGGTAGAACGTTCTTTGCGGGTTTTAGATGGCGGCATTATTATTTTTGATGCTGAAGAGGGTGTTCAATCACAGTCGGAAACCGTTTGGCGTCAGGCTGATCGTTATCATGTTCCCCGTTTGGCCTTTATTAACAAGATGGACAAGCTTGGGGCTGATTTTGAAAAAACAGTCGGCATGATTGAAGATCGTTTGGAAGCTAAAACTGCAATAATTACTTACCCTATTGGCAAAGAAAAAGATTTTATCGGCGTCGTTGATATTCTTCATCAAAAGGCTTTAATTTGGGATGACCAGAAAGACAAAACCGGAGAGAAATTCGAAGAAAAAGAAATTCCAACTGATTTACAGGAGAAAATTAAAAAATATCGGGAAAAATTAATTGAACAGGCAGCGGAATTTGATGGAGATTTAACTGATAAATTTCTTAAAGGCGAGGAAATTAAAGATGAAGAAATTATTATTGGTTTACGTCAGGGTGTTGTTTTAGGGAAAATTGTGCCGACTTACGCTGGTTCTTCCTTGCGCAACAAAGGCGTTCAACCTTTGCTTGACGGCGTGATTGATTTCCTACCTTCGCCGTTAGATATTCCTCCGGTTAAAGGAACAAATCCAGAAACCCAGCAAGAAGAAGAAAGACACAATGACCCTCAAGGACCTCTAGCGGCTTTGGCTTTTAAGGTTCAAACCGATCCTCATGTCGGCCGTTTAACTTATCTGCGGCTTTATTCCGGAACTCTTGTTTCTGGCGGAGAGGTTTTTAACACCATTCAGCGGAAAAAAGAAAGAATTTCCCGTCTTTTATTAATGCACGCCAATCAGAAAGAAACGATTGAAAAAGCCCAGGCCGGAGAAATTGTCGCCGTTATTGGTTTAAAAGAAACGACCACCGGTGATACTCTCTGTGATAAAGACAAACCAATTATTTTAGAATCAATTTCCTTTCCTGACCCAGTTATTTCTTTAGCCATTGAACCGAAAACCAAGGTTGATCAGGAGAAGTTAAGCTATGCCCTGAAAGCTTTGTCTGATGAAGATCCGACCTTTAAGATTAAATATGATCAGGAAACCGGGCAAACAACCATCGCTGGAATGGGTGAGTTGCATTTGGAAATTCTGGTTGACCGCTTAAAAAGAGAATTTAATGTTTTAGCCAATACCGGTAGCCCGCAAGTCGCTTATAAAGAAACCATTAAAAAAGTGGCTCAGGCTGAAGGTAAATACATCCGTCAATCCGGTGGTCGCGGTCAATATGGTCACTGTTTGCTACGGGTTGAACCTGTTGGGAGAGGTGAAGGCTATAAATTCTTAAACGAAATTAAAGGCGGGACGATTCCCTCGGAATTTATTCCGGCCGTGGAAAAAGGAGTTAAAGAAGCGATGAGTAAAGGTGTTTTAGCCGGTTATCCACTAGTGGATATGAACGTCGCTTTATATGATGGAACCTTTCATGAGGTTGATTCTTCGGAAATTGCCTTTAAGATTGCCGGCTCGATGGCTTTACAGCAGGCCGTGCGTGAAGCCAGTCCGATTTTAATTGAGCCGATTATGAAATTAGAGGTGACCACCCCAGAAGAATTTATGGGTGATGTTATCGGTGACTTATCAAGCAAGAGAGCCCAAATCCTGGAAACTCAAGACCGCGGCAAACTCAAAATTATTCTCGCCACGGTTCCTTTAGCCGAACTTTCCGGTTACGCCACCATTTTGCGGAGTTTAAGCCAGGGAAGGGCTACTTTTTATATGGAGCCAAGCCATTACGAAGAAATTCCCGGCAATATTACCGAGAAGATTATTGAGAAGAAAGGCTTGAAAAAGGAAAGTTAATCTTGTAAAATAGAGAAAGTTTTATTAAAATTAATTATACGGAGGTAAAATATGGCAGATAAAACAACTTTTCAAAGAAACAAACCCCATTTAAATATTGGGACCATTGGTCATGTTGACCACGGTAAAACGACTTTAACATCCGCGATTACAAAAGTTCTCGCTGAAGCTGGAGCCGGGGGTTCTTTTTATTCCTTTGACCAAATTGATAGTGCTCCTGAGGAAAAGCAAAGAGGGGTAACGATTAATATTGCTCATATTGAATATGAG